>Ga0194052_1000099_pt1 | contig 61321 bp, 40 predicted proteins | sample SepL226m_MetaG_FD_160117 | JGI IMG/M metagenome (GOLD analysis project Ga0194052, IMG submission 160117) | Anoxic zone freshwater microbial communities from boreal shield lake in IISD Experimental Lakes Area, Ontario, Canada - Sep2016-L227-6m | ecosystem: Environmental > Aquatic > Freshwater >...
AAAAGAAAGGCTCTCCTAAACAACGACTTTTGCCCGGATTTAGGTAACCTGACTTGAGAGTAAATATAGAAATATGACAAAAGGGGTGTTTGCACAATAATAAAAAATCAAAAAAGTTACGTTTAGATAAAAAGAAAATCACCTGAAAACTATGTGTTCTCAGGTGATATGGGATGACTGTGGTATTAAGTTATTAATTGCGATTACGGTATTGAATACTTTAATTTAAGGTAATTCATTGCTGATGCGCGGTCGTTGTCGCTGAGAACTTTTGAATACCATAATATTTCAGCAATTTCACCGTTGTAATATCCCCATGCCGAATGACCACCGATTAAGAAATATGTCTGCCAGTTGAAGTCTGAACCGGTTTTACTACCTGATATTACCGCTGTAGTAGTGTTGTCAAGGTATATTTTTTGTCCAGGAGCAGCGACAACCAGGCAGGCAACATGCGGTTTGCTGTCATTGCTGGTGCTTGCAGATGTTATTGTTTCATCATTCCAGACGCGACTGGCTATTTTACCGCCGGAAAAACCGAATTGCCGGTCATGATTACTTGCACCATAATTGTTGCTGTCAGTTGCAGCTATCATAGCGCCTGATGATGAAGAGGAAGTCTTGAATGCTATAATTTCAGTATAGTTAGTTTCAGGAATATCTGCCTGAACACCCATACAATTTGATGTTCCGTTAAAGAGCAGGGTAGGGTAGCCATTTATACCAGTAGCATTCACAGTAGGTCCTGTCGACCCGGATGATACAGTTGCTTTACAGATGGTTAATGTGCCTTGATTTGCCCATTCAGATACCACGCCAGCAGCGGATGTTATACCCTTTCCTGCATCATAGAAAGCAATAAGCTGGTCTTTTACAGTTAATTCTGGCGTGCCAAGGCCAGAAGGCGGGGTATCTTTAGAAATGCTGGCATGACCATCAACATAACTTAAAACTACCATGTTTGAATGACGGTATAAAAAGTCTGCAGATGAATAAGCGCAGTTGTTTTCTGTTGCTGCTATGGGAAGTGCTTCTGGAGTAGCTGCATGAAATCCGTCACCAGTAAGAGTCTTTTTGGTGGGGTCATCAATTTTTCCAATAGCTTTTTCACTCAGATCAGCGTTATACACATAAGCATTGGTGATGCTGGTGCCTGCAGTCGGGCATTTCAAAACACCCTGGTCAACCTTGATATCAGTCCAAACAGTTTTTACAGATGGAAAAGATTCATCGTGGTCCTGAGTAAAAATTGAAAATGATGCAGCGATTTGACGCTGGTTTGATAGGCATGTCGTTTGACGGGCTTTTTCCCGGGCACGTGCGAATACCGGGAACAGAATGGCAGCGAGGATAGCAATAATGGCAATTACTACCAGGAGTTCAATTAATGTGAACCCCTTTGAATGAAGTTTTAATTGCATGACATAAACCTCCTTTAATTAATATTTATACCCAATGCAAATTAAAATATTGCATTACTGGTAACATTCTTTTATAAATATTATTCCTTGAAGGTAATGATTGTCAATTAGTGTTACGGCATTGATACGCAAAATATATCTAAATCTTGCGTATCAATATGAAATTTAAGTTAATCTACCTTAATATACCAGCTATTCCCATCATTTTCCGGCAATAACCATTCACCTTTCTTCACAGATGGTAATATAGTATATTCACCATTTGTTGACGTTGCTATTGAGATATTATTAACATTTTCTAATTTAATTGTACATTGATGACCAGCTTTTGATTTTATTACGGCATTTTTCAGGCGTCCTGCTGTCCATCTTATGTTAACTTCAAATCCGCCGCGTGCGCGCAATCCTTTAACGGTACCTTCTTTCCATGCTGTGGGTAATGCCGGCAGCAGGTGGATTACGCCGTTGTTGCTTTGCAGCAGCATTTCCGCGATTCCGGCTGTGCCGCCGAAATTGCCGTCTATCTGGAAAGGCGGGTGATTGTCAAAAAGGTTAGGCAAAGTTGATTTTGACAATAATGCGATGATATTTTCCAATGCTTTGTTGCCATCGCACAAACGCGCCCAAAAGTTTATTATCCATGCCCGACTCCAACCGGTATGTCCGCCACCGGCGGCAAGCCGCCGTTCCAGGCTGATTCGCGCTGCAGCGGCTAATGCTGGCGTTTGCGAAGGGGAAATTTGGTCGCCGGGATGCAGCGCGTAAAGGTGCGATACATGACGGTGACCGGGTTCTGCCTCTTCATAGTCTTCTGGCCATTCCTGCAGTTGCCCGAATTTTCCAATTTTAAATGGCGGCAGTTGCTGGCGCATATTTTCTAATTGATATCGCAAATCTTCATCAACATTCAACTTTTTTGCCGCTTCAATAGTGGCGCGGAAAAGCTGGTCAATAATTGCGGTATCCATGGTAGAACCAGCGCAGAGTTGACCTTTGTTGCCATTTGGCAATATGTAGGTGTTCTCCGGCGAACTGGTAGGGCAGGTTATCAACCGGCCATGATTATCTTCAATCAGGAAATCTTTGAAAAATAGGCTGGAGTTTTTTAACGCTGAATATATACGGTCAAGGAATGCCGGGTCGGGCATGAACTGGTAGCCTTCCCACAGATGCAATGTCAGCCATGCTGCCCCCATGGGCCAGTAGGTTGATGCCACATTGCGGTCAACCGGAGCGGAATCCAGCCAAAGGTCAGTATTGTGATGGCACACTACACCATCGCAATCATACATATCCCGCGCCATTCTACGTCCCGGCTCCTGCAGGCGTTCTACCATGTCAAATAGCGGCTCATGACATTCTGCCAGATTGCAGGTTTCCGCTGGCCAATAATTCATTTCGGTGTTGATATTTATAGTATATTTGCTGCCCCATGGCGGGGTAAATTCCTGGTTCCATATTCCCTGCAGATTTGCCGGCAAAGATCCCGGACGACTGGATGATATCAGCAGGTATCGGCCATATTGGAAATACAGTGAAATTAGACCAGGGTCGGAACCGCCATGTGAAACAAATTCAAGACGTTCGTCCGTGTCTGAATTGTCAGAAGTTGGATTGCCCCCGATATTTAAAGTCACCAGGTTGAATAATGATTGATAATCAGCAATATGGTGATTTTTCAATTCATCCCAGGTTAAATATTTGCAGGCGTCAATAGTTTTTGCGCAGATTATTGAGGGAGCATTCTCGCGGTATGAAGTCGCTGCCCCAAACAGCAATGTTACCGCGTCGGCATTTTCGACGATGAGCGTTTCACCGACGATGCGATGTGTGCCGCCTTCGCATTTCACATTTGCAATCGCCGCAAATGATATAGCTCCGCCACCGGTTGACCCGGTCATTAATATTGAATCATCATCGTTTTTGCGAATGCTTTCGGCATAGCGGGCGGCATAATTATCAAATGGTCCCCGCTGTATGCGCAATCGGAAAGATATCGCGCCGGAACGGGAAGCTGTCAGTCGTATCGCCATCACCTGGTCTGGGAAACTGCAGATATGTTCGCGGGTATATTCTGTAATGCCGCGGGTATAACTGACCCGGCAAATAGAATCATCCAGGTCGAGTTCGCGGTGATAATTATCTACCGGTTTATCGGAGTTCTCGCCGTGATAAAAAGTGAAGAGCAAATCGCATAATGGTTCATAATGCCGCATGATATCCGGCACCCCGCATAATGCATCCTGTGCCAGTTGCTCTGCCGCTACCGGGTCGCCGGCTAACAACAGACGGCGAATCTCCGCAAGATTGGCAAGCGCGTCAGGATTCGTCCGGTTGCGCGGTCCGCCGCTCCAAACGCTGTCTTCGTTAGTCTGTATGCGTTCGGTATCGACATTGCCAAATACCATACCGCCCAGTCGCCCGCACCCAATCGGCAGCGCGCAATTCCAATCATCCCCAGCAGGGGAGTTATACCATAATTTTAGTTTTTGCATGAGAATGAACCTTACTTATCATATTTTATACACAAATCATCAGACCATTTCCAGTTATTTGTAAACCATCCACGGGCTGATACCATATATGTAGGTTTGTCCTGGTTGGGATTTGTTTTCCCTATTACGTAGTCGCCGCCCGGGTTGCGGTTCTCCCAAATCTGGTAACCGTAGTCGTCTATTGAGGTGATAATAACGGCGTAATGGTCTGGCGACAGCGGGTTGGGTACGGTAAGGCAGGCGCTGGAACCGGGATCGTTAGCGACGATGCCGCCGAGGGTGATGCCGGTTTCTGTCCAGCGAATTGGCAGTCCATCGGCAATTTTGGCGATAACCTGGTTATTTGCCGGTGTGCCGATAAGGATAAGATTAGCATTTTTGATATCATCATCGGTGACTTCGGTATCAGCCTTTACCGGGAATATCGCACCCAGACCCCAGTCTGCCATTTTTTTGCCGCGTTTTTCCAAGGCTGTCTTTTGCACGTCATCCCCACCGGTGCCGTAAACAAAGATAAAGCGGTCGCGCTGGAAATCATCAATCGGTCCGGAAATGCCATGACGTTTTTGACCGGCAGGAATGGTTCCGACTGACCATTTGCCATCAGTGCGAATCAGCTTTAATGTAGATGGCGTTTCGTCGATAGTTGCTGTAATCGCCGGTTGGGCATCAACAGATATTGATAATGTAGTTCCTACCGGTGCCAGGCGTTTGTCCAGCAGCAGTGAAACAGCATTGGCATTTGTAGTAGTGACGATGACATTCTGGATGCTAATTTTGCCATCAATACTGGCGATTTCTGCCGGGGAAGAAAGCTGGTCTATGCTGACCCACCAGGCATTGTTATCGCGCAAATTTGTTGCGGTAAATTTCAGTTGTTTCGGGTATGATTGGCGTTTATTGGCAAGCAGCCATTGGTAAAATGCCGGGTCGCGGATTTCATCTGTCGGACTGCCATGCATTGCGCCGGGAACATAATGGGTATTCAAGATAATACCCAAATCTGCCAACCGCTGCTGCATTGCCAGTCTTTCTGCCGCAGCATTAAAATCATCTTCGCCAAATGCACTGCGCAAAGGTATATTCACGATATTGCCTATCCGTGATACCAGGCTTGCCTGTTCAAACAGCTTCTTTTCCAGCGGATTAACAATCGGTTCCGGCTGTGCGGGGAGTTTATTGTTAGGTATTCGCGAGTTTATCGCGGTATCAAAATGTTCAGGATACAGGCGCATTGCCGGATAATTCGGCCCGGTATCAATGCCGGAAAATATCGGTGCTGCTGCTGCCCACAGGTCGGGACACGCTATGGCTAATTGCCAGGTGCCGCGGCCGCCGATATGATATCCAACCAGGTAAACCCGGTCTTCATCAATATGGTACAGCCGTTTTACTTCATTCAATCCGGCCCAGGTTTCTGCCGCACTGATGCCACCCCAGTCAAACTGGCGATAGGCGGCGCCCTGGTATACAATTGCGCCGGTATCTTTAAAGGTATCCGCTATCATCGATAACATGCGTTCATCAGCAAAGATTGAATGCAGCAGCACGATAAGGGGCATTCCTTTTTCCGCTTTTGGTTTATACGAAGATGGTACATATAATGCGTATTGCCATGGTTGTGCGGTAAGCGGCGAACGATAAGCGCGAACAAAGGAACCGGTGCGGCCTTCGTAAGGGTCTTTGCCGTTTTCCAGTGTGGTTAATGCTTTATCGATATCTTCATATTCAACCAGCATTTGGTTAAGCAAAGAGGCATTAACAGCTTCTGGCCGTGCTTCGTTAAATACGAATGAGGTAACGCGGGTATACCAGGCGGCAACTCCTGCCCGCATGATAGGGTCAAGGTCATTGCGTTTTTTTATGATATCAATGCGCGTTTTCAAATCATTATTAATGGTGCGCATTCGTTGAAATTTTGCGTCGACTAACTCAGCCTGAAATGAGTTGGTCGTTAATGTCTGACCTTTTTCATTCATTACACAAACAGAAAAGTTGTATAAACCTTCACAATCTTTCATCGAGATAGTGGTTTGCCCGATGCTTGTACGGTCACCAGATTTGGTTAAATCTATTGTTGCCGGTGCAGGTATATGTGCCGGGTCAGGGTATGGCGCAATAGCGGTAATAATAGCCGTTTTCACACCTTCAACATCAGCAATCGCGCTGACCATCATATTATTGGCATCGGTTACACACCAGTTATTTGGTCCGGCAAGCACCTGCGGCAATGATGTCTGTCCGTGGTCGCGAAGTGATAGTATATTGGTGTGGGTAGGCTGGGCAAAGCTAATCGCGCTTGGATACCATAACAACTGTGTTTTTCTGCCGGTATTGTCGCGGTCATCGATAAATACCTGAAATCCCAGCGAAGTGCCAAATGTCGGGGTAAATCCAGCAAAGTTTTTCCATGGGATACGACATTCCATGGTATAACCGGTTGCGCGCAATTGAGTAGCCCCTTCGACGCCTTCAAATAATTTTGGCGGTCCAGTGGTAGTGAATTTCGTGTCTGGTTTAATGTTAGGTACTATCGCCTGCTGATAAAAACCATCAAGCCGCTGTTGGCGGGGAAATGTGTTGAAAAATAGCTCAAGGGTGTCGCCTTGCCATACTTCCGCACCACCATTTGCCTGTAAAACTTTATCGTCATTTACATCAGCAGCAAGGTACATATAGGTTTCATCCCAGGCAAGCCGTATAGAACCGCTGACATCGCGGGTTCCACCCCAGGGGAATCGTCGACCGGTCTGAGTATTTGATCCTAATAATATTGATGTGGCATCGGCTGGCCAGTCGGTCAGTGTGCCGTCAAGTGTTGGTGGTTTCATCATGCGGCCAATAGCGACCGTTACCGGGGCAGCTTCACCATCGCGGAAAATATCCGGGTCGGCTGCAAATACAGCAATAACTTGAATACAAAAAAAGATAATGATAAAAAATCTATTCATAAAATCTCTCTGCCGGATATTTTTTAAGGATAATACTACTTCCCTAATTCCATAGGAGCGTAATTCCAGATGTTATGTCCCCAACTAAGCACTGGGAAGGGAGCGATAGGGGTAAAAACTTCGCCGTTTAAATCCATACGCGCAATAATAAAGTTGAGAATATCGCCGGTTGTGGGTTCGACACCGGCATTATATGACGGCAGTTCTTTGAATGGTACGGCGACTTCAACTATATATTTTTTATCTTTGTCACCAGCTTTGCCAATTGTTCCGTCAACGCTGGTTCCTACTTTCAAGTCCTTGAAGTTTTCTCCGGCGCGGGATACAGAACCCCAGTGATCTAATTTTTTAACATTCAAACCATCATAAATAGAGCCGGTTGCACCGATGACAAGTTCCCAATATTCAGCTTTCTTAAAATCAGGCAGCAGGAACATCTCAACGCAGTCGTATTTGAATGGCATACCATCACGGGGAAGTGTTGGGGCAATAATATCTTCATCTTCACAATCAAATGCAAAGTAAAGATTGTTCTTATCCCAGGTTATTTTCCATGTTGTCAATGGTTTTTTAAGAAGTTCATTTTTATTGTATGCGTATGATTTTGTTAATGTCAGCGCTTTTGCCCATATAGCATCGTCCAGTTTGCCATCAATAATCGGGGCTTCTGCGGCAAATGGAACCACAACTTTTTCTGGCTTTGGCCAGGTTGGACCCAGCTTTATTACATCATACATGCTCGTTGCCATTTGTCGGGCATCATCCAGGCTTTTTTGTGATACCTTGGTATCGCTGCTAAGGATTTTAAGGCAATAATTCGGCCAATCATTCATCAGGAAGTTTGCCTGTTCTTGTGCAGGGGTTCCCTGTGCAGCCTTTGCAGCAGCGATAGCTTTTGTTGCCAACTCTTTATCAGCAGCGGTTGGGGCAACTAATTCAACAGGTGTTTCTGTTTGCGCCAGGGCAAACAACATAGTGAAAGCAAGTATCCCACAGATACTAATCAGTTTTTTTAACATGGTAGACCCCTTTTATAGATTATACGGCAGCTACACCGCCGGATTGTTCGGCTTTAATCATGGCATTGATTATTTTCAAACCTGCCACTATTTGTTCAGGACTTATTTCATTGGCAAATTTTTCGCCATTAACAGCTTTATAGAAGTTATGCCACTGGTAAATCCCACTTGTCTCGTTTAGTTCAACATTATCAACAACTTTACGCTTGTTGTTGTCTGATTGTATTAGTGTTAACTCACAGGAAACGTTTTCGTTGCGGCCTGGACCGACGTTGCGATAGATAGTGCCGTTTTCAAAGTTCAACGTCAGGCTGTTGCGGTAATAATCACCATCCAATACACAGAATGAAGCGTAAATATTTGCCAATGCGCCGGTTTTAAATTGGATACCAAGTTGTGCATTGTCTGGTGTCGGCCTGCCGGTGAATATTCGCGAACTTAACAGATTTACGCGTTCTGCCTCGCCAAATATTGGCACCAAGTCATTAATCAGGTAAATGCCCAAACGGAAAATAGGCGCAACCGGGCAACGGGTCGGGTCGTCATACCAGCTTCCATCTGCTTTTTCTCGATAAGACACCCATACATCGGTGCGGCATCCAACAGCGAGACCAAGGTTGTATTTCTCTTTCCATTCCAGAATCTTCGCAATATCCGGACTGGGTAGCGGGGCAGGGGAGTTTAAATGAAGCACCCTGCCAAGTTTTTTCGCTTCAAATAATACTGCCAATGCCGCGTCGGTATCTAATTCAAATGGCTTGGTGGTCATCACATCTTTGCCGGCATTAATAATTTTACTTAATAACTTCGCGCGTCCATTTGGACCGGTGAAAAGGCCGACAACCGGAATCTCCGGGTCGGCAAGAAGTTTGTCGATATCGTCATATACCTTTGCGCCGGAATCGCCTACCAGCGCGGTTGCTTTTTCAACATCAATATCGCACAATGCGGCAACGGTGAAATATTCACTGCCGAGACCTGTGCGTAGTTGGTCAACAATGTGACGGCCAAAATTAAGACCGATAATGCCAATAGGTATTTTTTTCATAAATTTTTCCTTTATACACCAAGAGTTTTCAGTATCTCTTTTATAGACAATTTCGCGCCGCAAATGACTTCATCTGCCGCGCCATAGTATACGGTAATGGTATCACTATCTATGATGTGGCCATTAGTGAATACAACATGGCCAAAGAATCCGGTTTTCTCGTAATCTGCGGATGGTTCCATAATAGGCTCTTCGCTGCGTGCCAATACTTTACTGGGATCGTTTAAATCAAGCAGTAATGCACCCAGGCAATAGCGTTTGCCGTCGCTGCCGTGGTAAATTTCCAGCCAGCCTTTTTCTGTTCGGATAGGTGCTGCACCGGCACCAATTCTTTCGCAGTCCCACATACCTTTACGAATTCTGGCGATGCACTGATGGCTGCCCCAGTTGCGCATATCGGGAGAACTCGCCAGCCAGATAAAGTTTCCGCCAATTCCCAACCCGCTGGGACGATGCAGACAGTAATACAAATCATTAATCTGTTCGGTGAAGATAGCGCAGTCTTTGTTATGCGGCGGAATAATCATCCCGATACGATTAAAGTTTTTCCAATCGGTAGTTTCAATACAGCCAACACCTACACCATTTCCTGATACGGCAGAGTAGGTGAGAATATATTTCTCGCCAATCTGCGCTACCCGGCAGTCTTCAATGCCGAATGATTCAAGGTTGCCTTCGCCAATGAGAGTTGGTACAGTTTCAGCAGTGAAATTTACACCGTCGTCGCTCCAAGCTAATCGCAAGTGAGATAATGTTGTAAGATAATCCTCGCCTTTCCAGGTAAACAGGCGCGGGTCAGTTATTTCTAACTCCGGGTCTTTACGGGATACGGTGACTATACTCATACCCGCGGGAGAAGACGGGTCAATTACCGGGGTGCTTACGGAAGTATCGCTTTGTGGTGGTCTTTCCGCAACACGCAATAATAATCCAGTACGTCCTTTATATTGAAACGCACCGGGATTAAGCAGGCATTCAATTTTCAGTCCGTCAACAGACGGTACAACATCAACAGGTCGAAGAATGGGGTTATTAGCGAAACGCTTGGCTATGTCAGACATATAATTTTACTCCAAATTGTTATGAGAATATCAAATTTTTACAGCTTTAAAACCGGTTTAACAAGTTTTGCTTCTGCTAAACTAATTATGCCGAAAAGTTTTGGTAATGTCTACTGATTTGATATTAAAATGGCGATGTCATCATATTATTTTGACATCGCCATTAAATATTATTTCTTTGTGATTATTAATAGTCACCGAACTTCAGAGTATCTATACGGTATCCCGATGAGCTGTATAGAGTGATTTTAGATGGAGTTTTCCAATCACTGCCTGCTTGGGGTGTGACTTTCACTGACCCATTGCCGGACTGGCAATATACGCCGCTTGCGGTTGCTGTAATTGAGAATGATACCCAATTATTCTGGTATCGCGGCCAGGAGTTGCCGCCGTAGATACCGTCCATAACCTCTGAATCGCATAAGCTGTTAGTATTGACTTTTACACAATCTGTAGCATGGGTGCTGTCTGGAGTGCTGCAGATTCGGAAAAAGCCTATTGATACGATAGGTTTCGGGGTTGCGTTGCTATCGGTTATGGTGATATAGGAATCAGGAGTGGTGGAACTGTTGGTCCAAAGACCACCTGACAACTTCACTGAGCCAGACAATACCCAACTTGTTATGGCAGCAGAACCATTTACTGGAATTATGGTACGTGAAAGGGAACAATTTTTTGTTTCTAAACATGGCGGCGGATATCCGTCACCGGTAGTAATGTCTGCAAAGTAAGCGGGATATGTAGCAAAATCATCTGCAGTTGCAGTTGTGAATGGTGAAAACCCACTTACTTGAATATTTAATCTCGACCATCCGAATTGCCCGTCATTGATCATGCTGGAACGTCCTATTCCGGCGAAAAGATCCATGGTTGGAACCAAGAAATTTATGGTTCCGGTATTTGCTTGTACGTGACCATCAATGTACGATGCAATCAATTGTCCCGAATGCCGGGTTGCTAAATCAGATGTTGATTTTAAAATATTATCACTCGCGCTTGAATCTGCTGTTAACACAGCTTTGTCAGGTGAATCAATAGATGATTGTGCAATTCCGGACATGCTTATATTGTATCCATAAGCATTAACTATCGAGGAACCTGCAGTTGGACAGCGCAATACCGCAGGATCAATAGCAATTACTTTCCAAGCTTCACTTGCTGCAGGCAAACGACTTTCGTGGTCCTGTGCATACATTTGAACAGATACAGAAATTTGTCGCTGGTTGCTGGAGCAGGTTGTTTGCCGTGCTTTTTCACGTGCCCGGGCAAATACCGGGAAGAGTATGGCGGCGAGGATTGCAATAATGGCAATTACAACCAGCAGCTCTATTAATGTGAAACCCGATTTTAGGTGGGTAATCTTTTTATTCATTTCTTATACCTCCAATTTTATTTAGAGAGAATTATTTCTCAAATGCCAGCATCATTCCATTCCCATTACCACCGCCGCCGCTTGTTTCGCAAACCACGGTAATTGGTGTTTTGGGACGTACAGGCATAAGCCCTACTGCTGCATTGGCATAGTAATTAGATGGTACCGATCCTGTTGTCATTGAACCATAAGCACCAGGCGTGGAATTAGTTAATCCGCCGTCATAGGATATAGTAAGGATACGAGCCGAACATGTATTGCCATTGTTTGAGTTGTAAGTGATAACAGCAAATCGCTTTAGACATGTTGTAGTAACAATAGAACTTGGTACAATCGTTAAGGTCATTGCATTTACGCTACCAGGTGATCCATTAGCATTCAATCCTTGCAGTTGATAATCTGTTTGCGTACCCCAGTTTCCTCCTGGAAAATTGGAATGAACTGCAGTTATTACTATCATTTGCGATCCCCCGGATCCAACCTTTATCCACGGTGGCTCATGACCTCCGCTAGTACCATTAACTATTAATTCTCCCGGGGGTGTGCCAGCTTGATTACGGTTGAATGTAGTGGTTGTATTGGTGCCATCACAAAATGCTGCATTATTTGATGTACCGGCAAAACCACTGCCACTACCAGCAAATGCAGTGGTAATATTGTATTTGCCTTTTAACAAACCATGGATACTTGCATCAGTTAAAGGAACTGCGGTAAGGTATAACTTTCCCAAGTCAACAACTTTGGTAATAGCTGACAAGTCGGTAATGCTTCCCATAAAAAGATATGGGTCAACAGGTTTAACTAATTGTACATGCCCATCTGCGAAGGCGATATTTGCACCACCGGAATGACGTTGGTCAATTGTTTGCATGATTGAATTAAACGCGTCTGAATAACTTGGGTCATGAATGATATAAAAACTGCTTATCTGCTGCATGATTGGATCGGTATATGTCAAGCGATCTACAAACATGGGTGCAGCAGATGGATCCCTGATAGCACCAATAGCAGCAGCGGAGAGAAAGGTTTCCCCATTACCGCATCCGCCAATATAGCAATAGTCAGGTGATCCGCTGACACCTTTATAGCTGCTGGTTGGGCAGTCCATAACCCCTGCATCCGCATTAATGTCTGTTGGCCAGGTGGTTGCACGAGGAAGAATTTCTTCGTGGTCCTGTGCGAACATTTGTGTCAGTGCGGCTAATTGCCGTAAATTGCTGGTGCATGTCGTCTGATGAGCTTTCTCGCGTGCCCGGGCAAATACCGGGAACAAGATAGCAGCGAGGATAGCGATTATGGCTATCACGACCAGTAACTCGATGAGGGTAAACCCTCGATGATGTTTTGTTTGCGTTTTCATATTAACCTCCTTTGAATAATTGCGGGTAAATATTGTTTTATTATACCTATATTTTATAATAAAATCAACTATTGTTATAACCCATTGTTGATGCGCGCGGAATTAACCGTGAGCTTAAACATACCCTTTCGGGAACAGTTTTATTTTTCAAGGCATCAATCATCAAACGCGCCGCGGTTTGTCCCATTGCGCCTAACGGCGGACGCAGGCTGGTTATACCCATTTCGCGTGATGGTGAGAAATCATCAAATGCAATTAAACCAAAATCACGACCGGCTATAAGGTTCATATCTTTTGTCAACCGCACTATTTGTGCTGCAAGATTATCATTAGCCGCTACAATGCCCCAGTTTTCTTTTATCGAACTTAATAACTCAACTGTTTTCTTGTATGTAGTTTCAGTTTTGTCGTAAATGCTTTCTCCGGGTATCTGTTCCGAAGGGAAAATATTTAAAGTAACATTTTGTGATTTTATTCTTTTTATAGCTTCTTCAACGCCGTTTTGTCTTTCGGTAACCCAGTCGTAAGCATACGGCGCGAAATATGTAATATTTCGGTAACCACGCTGCAGCAAGTGTCTGGTAGCCAGGTATCCTGCGCCGGCACTATCATAATAAACCTGGCATATTGAATATGGTTTTGGTGTTGAATTAACGAAAATGGTTGGAACCCTTTCTACATCAACATTTGCCATAATTTTTTCAAAACAACCGTCTTGATTTATTATTATTATTCCATCTAACGATTCGTCATTTAGAAAATCAATCAGAGAATCAGAAACACTATTATCACTTAATGATTTATCTGCAGCACAATTAAAAAATTTATGGGTTATTTCCATTTCATCGGCAAGTGTTGATTCACAACCATGAAGAATCTGTTTTGGCCATTGGTTTTCACCATTTTCAATAGTACTGAATTGATAAATTGAAGCTACAATACCAACAATCGCTCGCTCTACATGACGTTTTCCAAGTGATGGTGTTGAGGGGATAGCATACAATGAAGTATTATCAGCAACATCAGTAGTTGATGTTACATACGTTCCCCGTCTGCCATCTGCAAATAGCTTCCCTTCGGCAATAAGCATCGCCACAGCACGTTCAACAGTTGTTAATGCTACTTGATACTCAATGGATAACGCACGGCGACTGGGCACCATAGTATTTGGCCCCCATTCACCGGACGTAATTTTTGTACGCATATCATCAGCAACATCCTGGTAATGCCGAAAAGAGACAAGCGTATCCATCTCTGACATTAAAACCTGCCTATTTGGTAATACACGATAGGTCATGTATTACAGTTGTATGTTACAATACATATTATCACTCGGAAAATCGTATGTCAATAGGTAGTTTGAGATAATTAAGATTAAAAAGCAGTATTTATTTTTTGAAATAATTAAAGTGAAAATTTAATAAACAATTAAATGCTGACCACTGCCAACATCTTCAATTACACCTTCTAAGCTTACTTTAATTGCTTTGCCATTCAGCATAACTGGATTATCAGGAGAAAACCGTGGTAATATTACTTTTGCTGTTGTGTTGGCTGGTATATCAATATTTAAAGTTTGTGTTTCAGTTGTTGTATTAAGTAACAGAGTTATGGTTCCACGAATAGTCGGCACTTTTCCGCTGATTTGCTGTAAACTTCCCGGTTGTGGGGCAATTAATATATGTTTGAAACCAGGTTCCAATGGACGGATTCCAAGTATAAATCGTGGGATAATATTTGCTGGTGCGGCACCCCAGGCGTGATTCCAGTCAAGATTATTTTTGTATCGGATATTCCATGCTTCCAGGGTCATAGTTGATCCTGCATTAATCATATCAATCCAACCACGGTCATGTTCGGCTGTCATTAATGATAAAGCATAATCTGTTGCGTCACTATTGTACAACGATTCCAACAGGTATTGGGCACCGTATACGCTGCAAGCCATCCCGCTGGAAATGATGAAATCTACCACTGATTTAATATGTTTCTGTGGTACAAGTCCCAGTGCTAATGGGAAAATATTGGCGTGCAGTGATGAGTGTTTGGTGTCTTCACCGTCTCGATAAATTCCTGTTGTCTTATCGAAAAATATCTCATTAAAAGCGGTATAAACTTTTTTGGCTTGTTTTTCAAAATCTAATTTATCATTCAAATGACCTGTAACTTCTGCGATTTTACTCATGAGGAGTAATGCCCGGTAATGAAAAGCATTGACGACATTATTTATTGCCGTCATTTCAAAATCATCACGTTCGCCGATGCCACCATTGGTAAAGCTGCCGGGAGGCCAATCGACGATATCTTTCAGGTAATACCCGTGAATATATCGTGGTCCATTCATGTGCAGGTTTGTGGTAAGTTCATCTGTGATTAATCCTGTTTCTGTGCTTATTAACCCATCTTCACGTGCTAACGCTATAAGGCTTTTTACTTTTAAGTCATCATAAAATTCAATCAGCGATTTCGCGTCGCCGGTATACATATAATCATCCCATGCCATCAACACCGAGTGCAGCAGCCATTCCGTAGGCCAGGTGGGGTATTGAATGAGATATTCGTGGCTGTATCGCGCCATGGTAAATTCGCGGTCAGTTGCATAATGACATAGCTGGTTAATATAAGCATCGGCTTCATAGGGAATGCGTTCGCGATCGCCATCGACATAAACACCACAAAAAGAGGTGGCTTTTATCGTATATTTACACAATTCCCATACTTTGTTTAAATTGTCATTGTCTGATTTAAAATCGGCAGCATTTTCATTGAATGGGTAATGCACCGCGAGTTGGCGGACAGAATTGATATCAATAGTAACTCCAGACGGCAAATATATTTCAGCATATCGAAATGGCAGCACTTCAAATAATCCATCAGGCATGAGAATAGCTCCGGTACCGGTATTGCGGGTATCCTGACTAATTTTAACCTGATATGTATGGTAACCCGCTATTAAATTTACTTTCTCGCACCTATAGCGGATTGTACCACCGGGTAAACGGTCAATTACGTTGCTGCTACTGGTTTTTTCTCCCAGGTGAACTTCAATAGTTATATTTTCAGATGCATTTGCAGTGAATTGAATTGTGCCAAAAGCCGCTCTGCCAAAATCTAAAAAGATACTTCTGTCATCACGATTAGTAAAATTCAATGGAGAAACTTCTGTTATTTGCAACGGATAGCGTGAGGTGGTGAAACGGCCGGGGTATGTCGGCATTGTATCATTATTTCCGATATGAATTATCTGCTTATCCGACCAGTCTGAAATATCAGCATTTTTATTCCAGGTGCGCACTCGCCATTTATAACAGCCAGGATAAGTTAATGCTATACCATTGTATTTAATATGCAAACTGGCATCTGATGCAATTCTACCGGAATCCCAGAAGAGTTCATTAGAATCATCAGTAACCTGAATCTGATATGCTGTTTGAAAGTCACCATCGCAGGTAAACGGCACTATCCACCCGAATTGAGGAAAGGTATTTTCAATAATTGTAATTTCCGGCATTGCCAGCAAATCGCACAGCAGTCCGTATGGCTTGTATAACATTCTATCCCCAGATTTTATCCAGCCATCTCCATGCACTACGGTCGAATTCTGCTGACCAGTCATGGGCGAATCCAGATATTGGAATCATGGATTTATTTGCAGTACCCAGGCGGTTATAAATAGCGAAAACTCCACTGGTATATGAAACAGGGTCAATCATTCCCGCATTCATCAGGGTTGGACATTTTACATCTGGCGCGAAATTCATAACATCATAATACGCGCAGCAAATATTTTCTGGGTTAGCATCCGGCATTGGCGTACCGATAAAATCCATTCCATCCCCTTGTAAAGCATTGCATTTTTCTGCCCATTTAAGATGGGGAAGATTGCCGTAATGGGCAATAGCGGGAACAATCGCTTTTACTTTTGGATGCAGAGCAGCGACTATCACTGATAATCGTCCCCCCTGGCTGCCGCCAACCACAGCAATTCTATTGGCATCAACATCAGGTCGTGACAGCAGGTAATTTACCGCTTGGACAGCATTTAGATACATCCTGCGAAAATAGTTGTCTTTTATTGGTTCGTAAATAGGGTCGTAATTGTAACCACAGATTTCTTCATATTTTTTCTGGTCGACATCCTGACCGTGAACTTGCAAATCTATTGCCAAATATCCGTGCCGTGCGTGTTCCAGCGGTATTGGCCGCGAGTCGCAACCTGCACCCGGCAGCACTAACATCGCGGGGAAAGGACTGTTGCCGACTGGTTTTGCAAGCCAACCAAATATTCTTTTGCCTTTAACGCTGGAGAATTCAATCTTAAATGCTTCAACTTCTTCGCATTTATGACCGCTTGGGTCGTAATCTGCCGGCATTGCCGCGGATGCTAAATTATAATCGTTGATTTCTTCAGCATTGAAATGTTTAACAGTTCCTGTTTTTGCGTTTAAGGGTACTGCCGCAAGTTCAGCCAATGCTACTTTCCAGAAATCGTTAAAATCTGCTGGTCGGGTATCTGCAATTGGCATTTGTTCGCTTTTATATCCGAATCCGCAGACGCCGTTTATTGTTGTGCCATTGCCAGCATCGAGAGTCACCCGCAAATCGTAAAAGCCGGGATAGAGCTTGTCCGTGTCTATCTCTATCGTATAATTGTTATCAACTTCCGGCACAGCAATTCCGATGGCAAATGGAGTTTTGAACATATTTCTGCACAGGTTCCACGTCATACCTACAGAATGTATTCCGGCATGGCAGGTTATTTCTGCAATACCATCTGTAAACAGCATATCTTTTGATTGTCGCGAAAAGAATGTTAATTCGTCAACTGCGGGTGGCGATGGCTGCAACCCGTATGGTCGGTTTAAATTAATTTCCACTTTTATTTTTCCTTATTAGAATTGTCCAGTAATAAGGATTAAGATATTTTGAGGCTATTTTTGTATCAGACAAGGCGTTTATTTTTCGCATAATCAAGTTGATAAACGTAAAATAAACTACGCTGAATGGTGCAAAAAGAGTACAAAAGATAATGATTATTATTCCCGGACAAGTCTATTACTGTATTTGTGCTGATGTAATGTGCGCATTGAAAATCTGATCACCGGCAATCTTGTTTTTCAAGTCCAGTATCATCAAGTTATTAGCAAATAAATTTACCGGTGTATCATTTTTTTGATTTGGTGTAATGCTTAAATTATTGTTGGGATGGTCTGCAACTGCAATCAGCAAACCAACAAAATCGCGGTCATTCATTTTTACAGGTGTCCACAGGTTGAAGTTTTCGTTTATCAGCATTTGTACCTTATAACCGGTTTCTGTTCTTATACCTGCTGCAGTAGCGGCAGAATCCATGCCATGACCGGTCCATGCCCGCAAGCCTACTGAAAAGAAAGGTTTTTCGCGGACATTCAGGAATGTTTGTGTTACTTCATTGTCAACGCCAATATCTGCAAATCGCGGTGTCGGTCGGAAATCAAGCATCAAGTTCATACCATCACGGCCAAATGGCCAGATGCCGTCTGGAATTATCTCTTTATCAAATACTTCAAAGTTCAACAGCATACTGTTGTCTAATTTTTGAACTTCCCAGGTAGCCAATTTCTTTCCTTCTGGTCGCTCTTTATCTGTATATATTTCACCGCTTACCTTATTATCTGTCAGATGCAGAACCTGGGTACGGCAAAGGTCGATAATGTAGAGTGTGTCAGTGTTGCCAATCCGAAAATCAACCATTAAATCAGCACTTTGCCCTGGTGTCGTCGGAAGATTTTCATTAGGAATATTTATGGTCCAATTATTAATTCCGGCAATGAGATTGATATTTTCCTTGCCGCGTATAATAGCATCTTCATATACCGAGTTTTGCGGAACTCGTTTCACCAGACTCCATGACGCGTTAACAACTGCTGGTGCATCTGATGTAAGTGTTAATGAAACACCTGTTGCATCAGTTTTCACAAATCTTGATATTAAGTTAACTCCAAGCGGTGCATTTGGAGTTACTGGTGATGCTGCACGGTTATCTTTGCTAAGCTGTTTGTCAAAACCGGCATATTGCCACAAGCTGTGCGCGATGCTGTATTGTCCCAATGATGACGGATGCACTCCATCTGGACTTAATACGATACCACGAGGTGATTTATCCTGTAATTCAATGAAATTTTCCTGGACAGGCACATAATGCGCGCCTTCAGCTTTCGCGACTTCCCGCATTATATCGGCACATTCTTTTATAAATGGAACTGTTTTATCCAATGCAAAATATGAATGTGATGTCGGGTCGGTTGGAGTAGGTGACATTAACAAAACTGTAATACCTTGCGCCTGCAGAGTTCTTGTCATGTAGGTAAGTGCTTTTCGGTAATTATCCTGGATTGGTTTTTTATCCTTACCGGGCTGCCAGCTATTAATTGCTTCATTCATCCCATACATAATGCTGACTATTGTTGGCTTGTATTTTAATACTCTGTCTGTCAGTTTAACGGGATTGTCACTGGCGGTATCTCCCCCCTGACCACTATTAATCACAGTCAATGTGGCTTCCGGGTGATAATGCCTGAATACTCGTGCCAGCATCGGCGGGTAACAATTAGATGCAGTTATGCTGTCACCAAGGCATACCCAACGGTCGCCATCATGGAGCAAGCTGACTGGCAATGTATCTTTTTCAGCAGCCATTGAAATGATGCATAACGTAAATAACGTTAACAGAGTGCCAATAATATTTTTCATAACATCTCCCATAATAAATGGACATATCAGATATTTTACCGATCTTACTTATCATTCTCAATTGCCAATTAACCACATTCCCCATAAATCCGGCAATAATTCGGCTTCAGAAGGTACATCGGCTACGATTGCTGTTGCCTTATTGCTCCAGTAGACTCTGGCAGTAGTTTGCCCATCTGAACCGCGCAATATGCCGATATCGCCTTTAACTTTCATTCCAGCCTTCGGGGTGAATCCAAGTGTATCTAATTTTACTGATATTTCATAGTTGCCGGTTTTATCGAATGCCAGTTTTACCTTGCTGCTGACATCTTCAACTTTATCGAAAGTTATTGTTCTCCACGGGGAACTGAAAGGTATTTTTTCGGCATCTGGTGTACCAGGAACAACTGGTCGATATAATACAGCTTTTATTTTGTTTGCTACCATTGTTATCAGTAATCGCAAATCTCCTGCTGTCGGTGACTTGCGATCGGGTTTGGCGGTCGGGTCAGTGGCAAGCATTATATCAAGACAGCCTCCAGTTTTAAATGGTGAATTAGCCTGTTCACCGGTATTTTGCAGCAATTTTGCATCCCCGGTATTCCAGGCGGCGAAGAGAGTTCCGTCTGCGATAGCTACCGCACCGCGAACATCATAAGGCATTGAGGTTGAGTTGAAATTTGCTTTGACGCCGGCTTTTTCGATATCTACCCATTCGGCGTTATTCCAATCATCTAACTTACCGTCAACTACAGGTGCTGTTGTCGGCATTGCTACTTTTAGTATGCCGTTCCCCTGTTCCTGTTGGCGTTGTTTTTCAATATTAAGCAGGTATTTATTCGCTTTTTGCAAGTCTTCAGCGGTTACTTTTAATGGAGTAATCGAAATACGGCGAATGCTTTCAATTCCATCCAGACGCACCAGAGAAGCATTGTTGCCATCCATTATGTATATAGTGCCATCCGGGGTCTGGTTTAAAGTTGGCCAGAAATTTTCGTCATGCAGAGTAATTCCCTTCAGGCTCATACCACGTTTCGCTGCTGGCATTTTCCACAGAACTCCGTTCCTGACATCTTCAAAAATAGTAGCGACAAATAGTCCGTCGCTGGTGAATATATACATATTTCCCATGTTGCCATTTACTGCCCATAACGGACCGGCATCTGAATCTTTAGGTGTTACAAATCCACCTAATAAGCGTGTGGTGCCGATTAATTCACCCGGGAAACTTGGCCGTCCGGCGGAGTGTGAGGCATGCAAGCCGGGCCAGACACTTGGGTAGCTCCAGACTGCTTTTCCGTTTTTAACACCGCAAAGCGAATATTGATGGAAAGGTTCTACCCCAAGTGTAAGAACTACATTATTATCTTTATCGACAAGTATCTGGTTGCCGCCGCTTGAGGCAGGGCCTTTTACTCCGGTTGCCAGCACTTTTCCTTTTGTTATGTCATAAGTTGGCACACCATCTTTATTAATTGATGCAGGGGAATATTGTATTGAATTTCCATTTATTGATGAAACACAGAATGAAAGGTCTGGCATTACTGAAAGGGTGCCAACCTTCCCTTGCTTCATAGTGATTTCTTCTTTCTGTATTTGCCTGTCTCCATTAGTATCATTCCAGATAAAGAATGCCTGGTTTTTGCCATTATTTTTATTCATATCACCTTTTAAGTCGGTATCTGTTGGCCAGATTGTTTTAAAACTGTCATCTTTCAGTATATCCCAACTATTTGCTCTCCCCATTGCGGCTACCGGGGTGGCAACCCCATTGATGTCGATAAATAAAAACGCAATCGCTGCGCCAGTTGTAGGATTATCGTTGTAGCAATTAGTAAAATACCGATGTCCATTTAAGTATAAAGCCGTGTCAGGTGCTGAACCAGGTAATTTTAATTGTCCCGGTGTGGAAAGATAAGTTACATTAGTTAATTTCCAGGTTCCGGTTGGCCAGTCAATTTTAAATTCCATTCCGCCGGTTTTTCCTTCGGCATAGTAATATTTATTCTTATCTGCCGGGTCAAGTTTTCCGCCACCGCCGTATTGGGTTGGTCCGTAAAATGCTTTGATGAATTTACCATCCAACGTCCAGACACTTACTCGTTTAGGTACAAAATGACGTTCTGTTACCCACAATTGATTTCTTGAATCGATAGCGATACCCATTAGAGAATTCATGTGCATTTGGTCGTATGGGCCAGTTTTAGGCGCACCTGGATTTCCTATAGCACGAATTAGTTTTCCATCGGCGGTGAATACCTTAACTTGGTGGCTGTTGCCGCGGTCGCTGATGTAAATGTTGCCGTCTTTATCAAGGGTAATTCCTACTGGATCTTCCAAATTATCAATTACTGTTACTGCTTCTGGCAGTTTTGCTGTTTCATCAATTTTGGCAAATTTAAGCAGTTTCTTACCGGAAAGAATCAATAATTGACCTTTCGCGTCAAAAGTCATTCCTGTCGGTCCGTCTAATGGTGAAGAACCAAGTATTTTGCCGGTTTTAATATTTACAAACATTATTTTATTCAACAGGTTGAAACTGAATACCATAATACTATTATATACTGCAAAGCCGGACATATCATTAATTTTCCAAGTTGCATCTTTTGCCGTTCCAATTTCGAGTTTTAATACAAGTTTATCCAATAGCTTTTGTGCCAGTGGTGATTTGTCAGGATTTACCGATAATGCAGTCACGCGCAATTCTGCTAAATTTGATAATTTGCCGGTTTCCCAAACTGAAGCGGCGTATGCTGAAACCTCTGCAACTGCTTCAGTGCCGTTATCCGCAGTCAAAAATGGTGCTGCAGTCCATGCTCCACCCAGCCATTTCATGCCTCCGCGTTTATTGCCGTCAAGGTCTGTCCATATCAAGCCATCAGGGCCTTCAGTTACATAGGCTCCTAATAATACTATCGGCTCACCTGTCGGTGATTTTTCAGCCGGTACGAATAAGGCAGCCTGCGGCGGGGTATGGTTTGCCAGCCAGGCACCGGTATGGTCAGGGGTTCCCCAAGGCGGGTTGCCTTCGTTATAAACCGATAATTCATATTTGGGATCTATAGCTTTGTGCCATAATCCTCGTACCTTGTAATCTCCAGGTTGTACAGGGTGTGCCGGGATGCGGTATAAACCATGTTTTGCGGCATCAACATCGCGGCCAAGGTCGTCTGTTCCGTCCCAACCAATGATATTGTCTCCTTTAGGGAAATATTTTTCAGACACAAGATTTCTCACCCGAATTCCATTAGAATCTTCAATTACCAGGGTGACGTAACCATCTTCTGGAATAGAAAATTTCACTGGAATAGGGGGCTGGGGAATAGTTTTTACGGCTGTTGTTTCAGGTATCGCGGTTTCAATCGGGGCATTGCCGATAGCTTTTAATGCCATCAAGTCATTTATCCAGACCCGGGTACCTGTCATGGTTGACCCCTGGGTATGTGCCGGGCGTTCGTCAATAACGGCAGTTATACGAACGCGGATAGCACGGCTTGTGACTGGTTTGTCAAAATCAACGCCATAAACTTCGAAAACCCCACCGAGTTGATTTTTTAACCCGGAGATTGTTTTAATTGTTGTCCAGTCTTCATTTCCGGCATCTCGCGGATGAGTCGTATCTGGTCCGGTGTAGCTTTGAATGTCTGCTGCTGAAAAACCGGGAATTACCAGCATCAGTCCATTTAAAGTAACTGGCTGCTGCCACATTACAAACAGCCATTCCGGGTCATCTGCTATTTTTTTAGCACGCTGTTCTTTGTCTTTAGCAGATATGTTTTCCCATTGAGTTTGTACTTTTTCATCATTTATTTTTCTGGCATACTGGTTGTTTGAGTGTGTTATGGAGATTCCCTGTGGGGCAATATTCACATATCTGTCTGCCAATATGTAGATTCCCTTTATAACACCGCTGTAGACATTGTCATTTTGTTCTGGTATATGGGTAAATCTGATAGTCCTGGTTTGAGTTCCAGCCGGTAAAATCCATAAAGCGGTATCTTCAGCGTTTGTTATTTCATCTGCGGATATTTTGCCATCTTTTACTCGCTGAGCAGCAATCCATTGGGTATCATCAGCCAGGTTGCCAGGGTAAGGGATGTCTTGTTTTAATACACTGACAGCTACATTTCCTTCAGTCATAACAGTGCCAACAGGAATTGACTTAGTGAAACCTATGCGAAGATATCGACTGCCAACTTTTTTTGAAAATCCAAAGTTTCGCTGCCGGTATCCCGGACGGGTAGTCTGTGTCCACAAAATTTGCGGCGTTCCATCCATAACAGGATCTTTAGCCAACGGATCTTTTTCAATAACAGTCTCTTTGCCATCAACATATTCCGCAAAAACAGTCGCGTCAATGTTTGATAATTCTACAGGTGTTTTTAAATTACCGGTATTGGTGAACGAAACTACCTGTTTTTGGGCAAATAAAATATTTGAACTGAATATAAGCACAAAAAGAGATATGAAAAGCCAGAATAAATGTCGAGTCATATTAATTAACCTCTGCTTTGTTAGATAAACAACAGTTTGTAAAGTTGCTAAACCCATTGACTAATTATATGTTTTTGTGGGGTTTAGTGTCTATGTGGCAAAATATACTTATTGAAAAATAATGTAACAAAGTAATTTTTGAAATGTAGCAATTTGTTTGCAGATCTATGCTAAAATTATATTGTCAATTGGATAAATTTATTGTGATATGCCCCAGAGTGGGCATTTTAATAAGTAACCCCAGGCGCAAGCCTGGGGGAGGAGATAAGTATTTAATTGCGCCTTGTAAAGGTGCGTTTATAAAGTCGCCTTTATAAGACTCATGTTATACATCAGATACTTCCCCAGGCTAACATCTGGGGTTACTTATTATGTCGCCGCTCCGCGGCTATTAAACTAACGACAACTTCATTTCAGAGCAGAAACTTTAACAGTATGTTAATACATGATTTTATGTTCGGATTTTGTTGATAGCTGCCCATTATTTCACTTCAATTTCCGATGTTAATCGGGTGATTTTATCCATTCCCGCGATTTCCCAGATGCTGGCGTAACCGCCTGCGCCGGCGACGAAGTACCATTTCTTATCTTCTGCATTTTGATATACAATTGAGTTGAAATGTTCTACCCGCAGCGTGTTTTCACTGGGCAATGCTGTTGCGCTGTCATCAAGCAGATTTCCTGCAAATAATCCGTCGAATGAATATACTTTATCCTGGCCATTTTCATCTACAAAGTCGAAATATTTACCGTCAATAGGTCCACCCAGGCCGCAAGCCCGACCGTAGAACTCGCCATTTTTGGCTATTCCGCTGGCTTTTTTACCGGCGCGCCATAACAGTTTTCCATCTTTATCTAATCGGTATACATAAACATCGGATAAATGCGAACTGTGTCCTATTCCGCGCGGGTCGGAACCATTAGCATCTGCATTGCCGAATATGCCTCCATCTGGTGAATGACAGATGTTGCTGAAACCAGCATTCTTGCCTGGCTTTTGGGCAGCTGCTAATGGGAAGTAGCTGACATTTGTATTAAAGCTGTATATTGGCAATCCAGATTTAGAAAATGTTGGCTTTAATTTAATTACTGATTGATTATTATTCAGATAAACAGTAAGGTCTTTTTCGTCTATACTGCCAGCCCAATATGAGCCTTTATATGTTGATAACGGGTCGGTAGTTGCCGGGAAATCGACTTTTTCACCTTCATCAAATTTGCCATTTTCGTTTAAGTCATTAAATATCCACATTGGCTTGGTCTTGTTTTGCCAATCTCCAGCGATTGAAGAAACCAGAGTCATTTTATAGCCATCGATTCTGAATAAACTGCATGGTGTGCCACCGCAGAATAGATATTTTTTACCGTCGTGGTTAACAATCCGCGGGAACCAGCGTCCATATTTTTCCATGGCAAATGTAGACCATGCTGCGTCTGGTCGACTGGTTTTGTTTTTGTAATCCAGTATATGGCGAATTATCGCTTCGCCACCCCATATATACAAATCTTCCGGTTTTTTTGGATCAACACAAACTTCACCACTGATATACCATGGTCCGCACCATAGTTTTTCGTATTTCAGGTTAGCACTTAAACGAACGAAATTTTTAGGTGCCGCGTCTTCAGAGTAGAATATTTTACCGGATGCGGCGACGGTGATTCCTGCCGGTTTGCGTAATTGATTCACATAGAACTTGCCATTATTATCACGTCCGCCTAATTTTCCGAAAGAATTTTTCAGTTTGCCATTTCTGTAAAAAAATTTGATTTGTTGTGCGTTGCCGCGGTCAGTTACTACAATCATGCCTTTTTTATCTACAGCAACATCAAACGGTGATGATAATTTACTGGTAACTATCGGTTTAACTTCGCCGGTTTTAATATTCAAACTGACGATTTTATTTTCACTAACCACTAACAGTCCATTTATTCCATCAAGGCATATTCCAAATGGCTTAGCAACGGCAAGTGTACCGGTAGGTTTTAATGTTTCTGCATCAAAACATGCTATTTTATTTTCTGATGGTACAGAAACATATACAGTATTTCCATCTGCGGCTAATGACGCGGCAGCAGTGAATCCTGTTAACTGGAATCCCAATGGGTCGCTGCCATCATGAGCAATAGGCGCATATTTTCCGTCTTTGCAATAAACTCGCCATAAGCCTGTTTTATCTCCCATAATGTAGACATATTTGCCATTACTGGCGACACTTATTTGCTTGCCGGGTTGAGCCAGTGGGCAATGCTGGCGCCATATTACGTTGCCATCTTCATCGGCATGAATTAACAAACCATCGCCTTCTTCAACACCCCATAATGGATAGATACCGGTTGCGTCTGAGGCGATATCTTGAATATTATCCCATACGCCACCCCAGCCACCGAGTGGGTTTTCGCTATCATAAGGTGGTTTGCCCGGACTGGTGGCACTGGTGACATACTTTGCATGCAGTCCGGCATTCAGCAATCCCCGTACTTCGTATTTACCTGCCGGGGCAGCCTTACCGTCATCATCATTGCCATCCCAACCGAGTTCTACCTTGCCGCCATCTGTTGATTGACCTGCTGTTAATGTGCGCAACAATGTGCCGTCTGGTCGATAAACACCGGCTGACAACAGTCCTTTTTCTGGTACATTTACAGTAGTTTTCGCTTTTACAACAACTGCGGCATTTGCTGCAGATGACTGCTGTAAACTAACATATACGGTTTTGGGTGCTTCTGCCAGAAAATGTGCCTGACCCCAGTCACCCATACCGCGGAATGAACTGATTGAACCCATTCCGTAAGCACGAAGTCCGTTTTTCCAAATACCTGCCATGGTGATTGAGATAGAATCACCAGCTTTGGGGTAATTACCACTTTGAATAATTGTCCATGGTATTCGCGCTTCAAAGGTACGCCCGCCGGGGGTAACCTTTGACTGAATAATGGCTGAACTGCTGTCGCCGGTCATGAATGAAAATGATCGCTGCATTGCTATATAATCTTTTTTCTCTCCGGCATTGTGCCACAAAGCGAAAGTAAGAATATCCATATTTTTCTTTATATCGCCACCCTGATTTTTGGGGTCGGCAGCCATTCTAACTTCTATGGAATCGCCATACCACCATACATTGTTTACCCCGCCATCATTAGTAAATGGCTGGGCAGCGTTAAATACAGCGGCAATATAAAGGGCATCTTTATCATACATTAATGTCCAGGTAACGTTATACTTATCTTTAAGTGATGGGTCAACATACATTGGGCCGTAAGCGCAGGAAAGATTCCAATCCGCAAGGTCGCCATCAATTGTTACTTTACCGGGTGCAGGGACGACGAAAAGGTCGGAACTGTCAATTACTATGGGGTTTTCACCTGTTGCGCAAAATATACCGGTTCCCCATAAATTTCGTTCAAACCGCAATTCACTGGGGATGTCGAGAATCTGGCTGGCACCACGACTCCACCATACTTTTGCCAGATTTTTACTGCCGGCATTGTCACTGAAGTTAACCGCAACATCAGTGCCTATTTTTTGTCCGGTATTTGGTTTGAATCCATCAAAGAATGCAAGTGGGAGTTTTACTTCGGCTGTGTATGAACCACCGGAAGTAACGATTGCCATTTCAGCTCCTGGTACTGGTCCCATCCAGGCAATATCGATACTGGTTGCCGGTGAACTTATTTTTGTTAGTTTATCTACTCCAGCCTTTTGCTGGCGAAAGGCAAAAATAACTGGCTTGCCTTTTTGTATGGTCATCAGTATATGATAATCATTCAAGCCGCCAGTTGCTGATTTTCCTTTCGGGTCATTATCAGTGCTCATATAGAAATGAAGCGAGTCGCCGCTCTTAAATGCTGCAGAAGGATCATCGCCAGAGTTTTTCATCGGCGATGAATCGCGCACAACGTATGCAAGGTAAATATTCTGGTCATCCCACATCGCATAAGTTTTGACCTTCTGGTCAAACGCATTGGGGTCAACCTCGTATGATACCGGGGCATTTAATACCCAGTCATTCAATTTCCCATCAATTACAACCGGTTGAGCAGCTCGTAAAAAATTAAGCGGCAGTGGACCGGCAATGGCAGATGTTGCCAGTGTTGATGTGATTATCAAAGTCATGAACAACCAGATAATACGGAGCGACGCAGTTTTCATTTAAAATTCTCCTTGGAATAAAACCAGTGATTTATTATATCAATATAATCTCATTTGTTGTATTATTTATTGGTAAAAGGTTATAATTATCATGTAAGAAAGTATATCAGAGGAGTTTTTATTATGAAAAACTTTAATTTTTTAATGTTATTGATTCTTGTTATTTTTGTTGCTATAGCATATTCTGCAGAGCGAACAGAATCAATATTAAAGCCAAATGACCGAATTGTTTTTGCTGGTGATAGTATTACCGGACAAGGCTGGAATAATGGCGATGGTTTCATCCATCTGATTGACAATGCGTTGCGACAGGCAAACCCTGACAGCACCGGGGTGAGAATACCATTAGGTGGTAGTGGTCAATCTGTGGGTAGCTGGCAGGGAGTAGAGAAGGGGAGTAGAGATAAATCTGCATTTCTTGATGTTAAAGGTTTTGATGTAAAAACAGAATTAGACAAACCGGCAGATGTCTTAATTATAATGCTTGGTATGAATGATATATTGGCGCCATATGTATCGGAAAGCCAGGAGAGTCAGGAAAATTGGGTAAAACAGTATAAGCAATTGTTATCCCAATTGCGCGAACGAGTGAAGCCGCGTGTTATTGCATTGGGAACTATCACTCCATATACAGAAAATCTTACTTCTCCAGCAAATTTAGTGAGAGATTCCCTGAATCGCAGAATTTCGTTATTGGCACAAGAAGAGAAATGTTTGTTATTGCCTTCGGGCCAGCGTTCATCTGAAATATTGCAATATGGCCGTTCATTGTCACCTGATTTTCGTGTTACAGGAGACTATGTACATCCTTCCAGAGCAGGTCATCTGGCGATTGCGTTAGGAATGCTTGATGGACTTGGAGAACACGCTTTAGCACAACAAATGGGAGATAAATTATTAATGCCGATTTATCAGCAAGCATTAACTAAAAAACCATCGTTATCATATAGAATTGAACCAATTGAAAGTAAGGTTGATGCGGCGACAAGCACATTTAGAGTTCGGTATTGGTATAATAGCGACATAGCATCAAAACAGTTACAAATACGATTGATTACTCCGGCTAATTGGGTTTCTAACCAAAATTTGTTATCTACCTCTACTGGTGAGTTTAATGTAACAGGAGCAGATTATAAATTTAGGACACCTTTAACTTTGGAAGCGCGCGATGGTGATGTAGTAACAACAACGACGGTGAATATTCCAGCACCATGGTTGGTAGCACTTGGTGCTCCTTGCAATACTGCATTTCCCGGCAATCAATTTAACGCTGCATCTGCTGTTTTGCCTGCTGATGAGAAGTTAATGGCTGGTGAAGGATTTGGACAGCCTGTAGTTATATCGCCTACACAATCTCTTACCTGGCATCGGTATTTCGCAACTTCAGATTATCCTGGTGGTGACGACCCGGACAGTGTGAGTTATTTATCATTGGGTTTCTTCCAACATTTTTACGTTGCTTATGCAGCACGATGGATTTACAGTGAAAAAGATCGTAATGTAAAAATTACTCCCGGTTCCCGTGCATTTGCAGGTAATAATTATGCCGCTGTATGGATGAATGCCGAACAGATTTATAATGGTCCATTAACAAGAAATTCTGTCGATTCTAAGCTAAAAGCTGGATGGAACCTGCTAATTTTCCGCAGTAATCACTTAACGTGGCAATGGCAAGTAACCATGACAATGAAAGCAGGTGATGATGCAGATGACTTGTCTGATATAAGATATTCTGTACAGTTGTCTCGACCAATAGAAAAACCATAAATATTTACTATATTTCAAAAAGACCTTTACATTATTATTTGGTATTGTTAAGGTCTTTTTTTGTAATATTCTCATTTCATGTGAAATTCTAAAATATATTTTAATTACTCTTGATTACTCAGACGATGTTAGATATAATAAAAGTATGGCAAATGAAAAACAAATTAATACTCGATTACCTGTTGTTGCAGGTTCTTTTTACCCGCGAAAACAAAATGAATTGTTGATGGCACTACAAGATTGTTTTACTGAAAGGTTAGGACCGGGTAAGGTTCCTTCTTTAAATGAAGGTGGTACCAGGAACGTGTTTGGGTTGTTATGCGCTCATGCAGGTTACTATTATTCTGGCTCTGCTGTTGCCCATTCAATGCTTGCTCTTGATGGTGAGGATAATTTTGATGCGGTGGTGATATTGGGGTTAAATCATAGGTTGGCTGGGTATCCTATTGCTGCATCAAGTGATGATTATTGGCAGACACCATTGGGTGATATTCGGGTCGCTTATGAAATAAATGCAAAACTAATGGAGATGACTGATAAAATAAAATGTGATAACCGTGCCCATATGAATGAGCATTCCATTGAAGTTCAAATACCTTTTTTACAATACCTTATGCCAAATGTACCGATTGTGCCGATATCAATTGGTGATGCAAAAATTGCTGACTTGTTGGAATTAGGTTTAGCACTGGCAGCATTAGCATCAAAACAAAGGATATTGTTTATAGCCAGCACAGACCTGACACATTATGAAAATCAGAAAGAAGCACGAAGAAAAGATGTAATGGCAATGGATAAAATTTCTGTTATTGATGTTGATGGCTTATTAAATACTATACGGAAAAATGGTATCAGCATGTGCGGAGTTTTACCAACCTGCGTTTTAATGATTGCTGCAAAAGAATCTGGAATAAAAGCAGGTAAAATATTACACTATCATACATCTGGTGATGTATCAGGTGATTTAAATCGAGTTGTAGGTTATGGTTCAATGGTATTCACAAAATAAAGGTATCTATTATGGGAATAATGGTATTATTAACAATAGCAATTTTTATAATTGTACTAATTTTCGCTTTTACTCGAGGAGCCGGTACAACCATTTGGTTCCTGATTTTAGCAATAATTCTTGGCATTATTTCATCTGGCTTATCATCAGTATTAGCACCTATGATTGATATCGGCAAACATAAAGATGTTGAAAACAGCCGCGGACTATGGGAATTAATATTTTTCAGTGTGTCTATAATATCTGCATTGCCATTTTCAATATTTTTAGATAAATATACTCAATGGGTTTTTGATCCTGCAGATTGGTTTTTTGCTTTTATTTTTGGTGTAATAACATGTTGTATTGTGGTACATTATTTCTTGGAGTCATTTTATTTTGCAAGTCATGGCAATGAAATTAGGGTAACGTTTGAGAATAGCCAGCTATTTCGACAAATGGTTCAATTTGAAGGATGGCATAATTTTGTTACCTGGTTTAATACTGTTGTTTCTGGAGAAAAACGGCCTACTATTGATTTACCGCCTGACAAATAAGTTTTATTTTTTGAAAAAGTTTTACAACACATGAATATTCTGATATAATCATACTTCGGGAAAAGGTGATAGATTTTTTACTGTTAAAAGATGAATTATGTTAATATTACACGCTGGAGTAATTGAAGATAGTTTCTATGTATGGGGTGAAAAAAGTACCCCTGAAATTAAAGCGGGTCTGCCATTAGATAATGATGGAAATTCCGTCGATATTAAACATCCATATGCTGCAACACCAGAGGTTTTAGGACCGGCTTTGGCTAATGGCGGTGTGCCAATGGCAAATGATGTTAGAAGGTATACCGAAAAAAATATTTGGCTGCCGACTGTAAATCATTATCCATGTGCTTCAAGTCCACTTATTGCTGATATTCCACATAACTCTGATAAAGCTGTTGCTAAGCAATGGGTTGTTCCTGCTTTACTGCTGACCACTTATGAAGCAATTGATTTATTGTGTCGTTGTGTTTCTGCCCATACGCTCGCTCCTGGCGTTGTGGTTGGTGATGACCTGGCATATTGGGCTGCCGTAATGCGCTTTGGCGGTTCGCTGGTTGTGCGACAACAATATTTGCCAGGCATTATGCTTCTCAGCAATAAATGCCGTGCTGCATGGGAACCTGTTATTGCCGGTCAGGATGCAGAGTTATTCAACGCTCTTGCAACATCGATGCCAACTGTATCACGTGCAATGGAAGTACCAGCACCTCAAACTGCAATCTCTGCTAATACAATAATTACCACATTTTTAGGAATAGTTGTTGATTACCTGGTTCGCACCGCTGCAGTAGAGATGGCTCCTGCATTTAATCGTAAAAGAAGCTCTCGCATTACTGAGCGCAGTACCCACGCTTTATGGCTGCGTGCTTTACGGTCATCAGATGGAACATTGGATATTACTGATACCGAACGTGATACTTTTGTAGAGCAAATTCGTGAATGGCACCGTGCGGTAACCCAGGCGTCTGTGGCTCCTTATCGTTTATGTTTCCGATTAGAAGAACCAACTGGACCTATAGATCGAAAGAAGTTGATAGTTGAAGATGACGCACCATGGCGAGTGAGATATATTCTGCAGGCTACCGATGATCCTTCATTAATGCTGACTGCTAATGAAGTATGGCGTGGTAAAGGAAAAAAACTGGATTTGTTTACTCGCGGCAACACTCCACCTCGCGAATATTTGTTAACTGCCATGGGCCAGGCGTCAGCATTAAGCATTAAGATTGAAGAAAGTCTTAAAACTGAACACCCGGATGGTTATGCCGTTGATATCCAGGGAGCTTATGAGTTTATCACTGATATTGCTCCGGCTTTAGAAGAAGTAGGATTTGGTGTCTTCTTGCCTGGTTGGTGGTCAAAGAAAGGTTCAAAATCACGCTTGCGAGCCAAGGCAAAAGTGAAAAGTCCCCAACTCATGCAGAACGGTGCTGGATTTTCGCTTGATGCAGTGTTAGAGTTTAATTGGGAAGTAGCACTGGGTGAATCACAGTTATCGCTGGAAGATTTACGTGCACTTGCCGCATTAAAATCTCCGTTGGTTCGGGTACGTGGTCAATGGGTGGAATTGCGCTCAGATGAGATTCAGGCTGCAATTGCATTCCTTGAGAATCCCGGTGGTACCGCATCAGCCCGTGAAATTATTCGTATGGCACTTGGTGAAGGTACAGCTCCGGGTGGATTGCCGATTGATGGTGTCAGTGCGACTGGTTGGATGGGTGAGTTGCTGGACGAAATGTCTCGCGGTGATGAGATGCGTGAATTGGAACCACCGAAAGGATTTGTTGGTCAGTTGCGTCCGTATCAATCACGTGGTTATGCTTGGTTGGCTTTCTTGCGCAAATACGGCTTAGGTGCTTGTTTGGCAGATGACATGGGTCTTGGAAAGACAGTACAAACTCTTGCTATGCTGCAGCGCGACCGCGAGGAAGGGGAATCCCGGCCAGTACTGTTGGTTTGTCCGACATCTGTAGTTGGAAACTGGCTAAAAGAGGCTGCACGTTTCACCCCATCATTAAAAGTATTGGTTCACCACGGAGTAACCCGCGAGCGTGGGGAATCTTTCCAGCAGCAGGCAGAAGAATACAGTTTAATTATCACCAGTTACGCATTGTTGCATCGTGACTATGACGTATTTAAGAAAATTAAATGGGCTGGTGTTATTTTAGACGAAGCTCAGAATATCAAAAATCCCAGTACAAAACAGGCACGTTCTGCACGTGGTTTAAAAGCAGATTATCGTCTTGCACTTACCGGTACTCCAGTAGAAAATCATGTCGGTGAATTATGGTCAATTATGGAGTTCTTAAATCCGGGATTTTTAGGAACAGCCAGCGAATTTCATGAAAAGTTCTTTGTTCCATTGCAGGCTGAACGCGATCAGGAAGCTGCTAATCGTTTGAAACGGTTGACAGGTCCATTTGTTTTGCGTCGTTTAAAAACTGACAAGTCGATTATTCAAGATCTGCCGGAAAAACTGGAAATGAAGATATATTGCTCGTTAACTAAAGAGCAAGCGTCCTTGTATAAATCAGTAGTCGACCAGGCAACTGCTGAATTGGAAGAGGCAGATGGTATCAAACGCAGCGGTGTAATCCTTTCAACACTGATGAAATTAAAACAGATTTGCAATCACCCGGTACATTTCCTGGGAGACAATACCAGCCTTCCAGACCGCAGCGGTAAATTAGACCGCTTGACTGAAATGATAGAAGAAATATATGGCGTTGATGATTGCGCCCTTATATTTACTCAATTCACGGAAATGGGCAATCACTTGAAGCGTCATCTACAGGAAACCTTCGGATACGAAGTTATTTTCCTTCATGGTGGCGTAAATAAGAATAATCGTGATAAAATGGTAGAAAGATTCCAGGAAGAAGGCGGACCGCGAATATTCATCTTGTCATTAAAAGCAGGCGGCACCGGTCTTAACCTGACACGTGCAAACCATGTATTCCATTACGATAGATGGTGGAATCCGGCAGTAGAAAATCAGGCAACTGACCGCGCTTTCCGAATAGGACAAACCAGAGCCGTACAGGTACACAAGTTCCTGTGTGCTGGAACATTAGAAGATAAGATTGATGAATTAATCGATAAGAAACGTGATATTGCTGATTCTGTGGTCGGTGTAGGCGAGTCCTGGCTGACCAAACTCAGCACTGATGAATTGCGAGACCTATTCGCACTGCGTGAAGACGCTGTGTCCGAGTAGTTTATTTGTGGAAAGAGATAGTATGGACGATTTGATGGCATGGCCAAAGGGTATATAAGATAATATTATGTCGTGGCGAAATTACAGTAGATATTTTCCCACCTCGACACCCCGCCGGGTAGAAGGTGGTATAAAAGCGCAATCACAACGCGGGTCATTCGGTCAGCGGTGGTGGGCTAAACGTTGGGTCAATATTCTGGAACAAACAGAAATGGCGCAGCGTCTTAACCGCGGTCGTGCTTACGCTCGTGGCGGACAGGTTATTTCAATTGAGATACACCATGGGCAAATTATAGCAGTTGTACAGGGGACGGCAAAAGAACCATATACCGTGACAATTACAGTGAAGACTCTGGAAACAGCAGAATGGGACAAGGTAATTGACACCCTTAAGCAGCAGGCATTATTCGCCGCCAAGTTAATGGCGGGTGAAATGCCGCATGAAATAGAAGATGTTTTTCAAAGTATTGGATTAAATCTATTCCCGCAACTTCGTTATGAATTAACCAATAAATGTTCATGTCCAGACTGGTCAAATCCATGTAAGCATATCGCCGCAGTATTTTACCTCATTGGCGAGGAGTTTGACCGCGACCCGTTCCTGATATTTAAACTGCGTGGTATGGATCGCGAGACACTGGTTACACGTCTTGGACAGGGTAATTCACAATTGGCATTGGATGATGTTGTGAAGCTGTCAGAAATACCTGAAACAGAGCCATTATCAATGAAGATGGTTGATTTTTGGTCTGGCGCACCTTTGCCGGAAGATTTTTATGGTGAAGTTAAAATTCCAGGTTCATCTGCAACATTGCTCCGCCGTTTGGGATCATTTCCATTCTGGCGCGGAGATGAATTGCCTTTAGAATCATTGCCGCCGATTTATCCTCACGCTTCAAAAGTAGGTATGCGGGTATTCCTTGGCGAGGATGATGATAATGGGGGAAGAAAATGACGCGGAGGTATGCCGTTAAATGATGCGTACCACAACGCGAAAAGCGGAAAGGCGGCAATTAGCTGCCCTTTTGCTTATTACTATACTTGTAGCACTCATTTTGGGCTGGTGGTCTGGAAAAGTTCAAAAATCAGGTGCCCGCACACCGATAGATAATATGCTTCTGAAAGTATTGTCATTATCGGTAAATAGTTCCGGGTCAATAGCAAACCGTCCAAATACTGAAACAACTGATGGGATTACTGATACCGGTTTGTCCCGGCTGCGTGATTTGGAAGAAGAAAACCAGAAATTGCGTTTGTTGTTAAATCTTTCAAAGAATTTACCTGGCAAACCTTTTGGCGCTCAAATAGTAGGAAGAAGTACAGTTCCATGGGAAGGATACCTGTTAGTACCTGTTGGAACAGACGATGGTATTTCTCCGCGAATGGCAGCTGTATCTGCTGATGGTGTGGTAGGACAGGTTGTTTCTGCAACAAAAGATAGCGCTAATATTTTACCGTTGACTGATCCTGCCAGTGGCATTGGCGCCAAGGTTGTACGTCTTGTAAATGTGCCTTCTTCGGATCCATTAGCAATGCCGATTACCCAGCAAAAAACTATCGCAGTTGGAGTTCTAAAAGGTTATAATGCTGAATTATGTACTTTAGGTCAGTGTTCTTTGGAATATATAGTTGACACCGCTGATGTGCAGCCGGGAGATAAAGTAGTAACTTCAGGTTTAGGTTCAGTATTCGGTAAATTAGCTGTTTCCGGCATACCATTGGGAGTGGTTGATAGCGTAAAAGTAAATAAAACGCTTTCTATTCTTGATATTGCAGTAACTCCGGCAGCAAATCCTTCCAATGTATCATGGGTGGCGTTAGTAAAGTAGAGACGCTGGATTTTGCGTCCCTACTCACATATTATATAAGGCTATTTCCATGCCAGCATTTTCTTGATTACTGCATCTGCGGTTTCTTTACTATCCACACCAGTGCTAAGCCATAAGCCATTTGGTTTTAACTCTGACATGAAGTAATCAATTTCATCAATTCCAAGTCCAATTTGCAAGCCTTTTCCTGCCGCCTGGCACTTCTTATATACCGGCATCCAGTCGCTGGCTCTGCCATTGCCGGCGCCATAAACCCATTGAATGGCATTTAATTCTTTTATTTCCAGCAGGCTGTCGAGGTGTTGCAGTGCATTCGGGCCGTCAAGGTGATAGATGCTTGCTTCATTATGCTTGCATTCGGTAATAATTCCAGGGAGGAATACATCGTCAAACATCTTTTTGGAAACCATGCAGGAAAAGTCATTTGACGGGGCATAATGACGTTTTGATGAAGTTATTCCATACCATGATGATATCGCCTGATTATTTTTCTGTAGTTTATCACAGTAGTGTGTCATTACCCGGCAATAGATTTCATTGACGTAATTAAGAATTTGTTTTACTTCATCCGTGTAATCAATCATATCGATGTTAAATTCCAGCGGGTCGCGAAATGCTGCAATGGCATCACCACCTGGGTGGATGTCAGTAATGCCGGTGTAAAATTTACCTTTGCCAACTTCTAATAATTTATCTGTAAATTCTTCTATTTTTTTCCAGTAGAAGTTATCTTCGGTGAATTTAATTTTATCAACATCTGCCCAATCAAGCAGGTTGGGTATTGACCATGTAGTTCCTTCGCTGAAATCCATATCGCAGCCAAAGAATGCACTGAATACTTCCGGTCCAAGATTAGGCACTGCATTAGGAAGTGAGTCACCCAGGTATTCAGTATTCATGACACCGGCAACTGCTTGTTCTGCGCGAGTATCAAAATCCAGCCATTTCTCTTTCATATTGGTATATTCTTTGTTGGGCCAAGGGTAATTGGGATCAGGCTTGCTGATTGCCATATTCATCACTGGTCGGTCAATAATCTCACAATTCCAGAAAGCATCCTGGCGCTGTAGGCGCATCTGCCAATCAGTAATATTATCAATTGGCATGATATTGTCATATTTAGACATGTAATACCTCGTTGAATGATTATTTTATCTGTTAACTTGTTTACTCGCTAAAATGTAAATATCCTTTAAAAATAAAATAAAATCCCCCGGTATCTTCTATTGGGGGGATAAGTTGATTATCTATAATGAATATTTCAATCTCAAATAATTCAGCACACTGGTCATTTCGTCTGTTGTAAGGACTCTTTTATAATAAAGATATTCACTGAAATACCCGTTAGCCATCCTGTTGTTTCCAGTATCGTCTGCGCCGATACTGAATTTGCTGTTAGCGCCGGTACCATAAAATTGTGTCGTGGTGACATTATCAAGAGGATCTCTGTCTATTTCCAATAGAGCACTGGCAGCACCGTTGTCTGAACCGGAATTTCGTCTTACTTCTTTAGTCGATTGCATTACGAGATGTGGTTTACCGGCGGTTATAGTCTTTGAATTTAGGCTGTTTCGTGCGGGATTAAATCCAATGCTTGATCCGGCAAGGTCGGTATTAATCCACGAACCGTCTCCGTTGTTATATCTGCCGACCAGGAATGACCACCCGCCAGATGTGACATTGGAAAAAACTGCAAATTCAGTCATCTGGTCATCAGTCAATCCGCCATTGCATGTCAGGTAACCGCTGCCATTGAATTGGATGCCGGGTAGATGATTTAATGAAGTAATTGATGGTACATAAGTAAGATTATTCACTACAGTAAAATCTGCGGCATTATTGCTTCCGTCTTTCCATGAAGTTACCTGGTTTGTATCTTTATCATATTGTATCGACGCGGGGGTAAGCCAGCGTGCTAAATCTTTTTTGACATTCAGAAATATAGTGGGCATATCATTGCTGCCGATGGCATGGCCATCGAGATAACTGACCACGCATTTTCCATTGTGCCGCAATGAAACATCTTTTTCTGAATAGATAAGATTTGAATATGTAATAGGATAAACAACACCGTCAATTGTTTCCCCGGTTTTAACGCCAGTATGAGTGCCGTCAACTGTTATCGGCACAGTATTAGGTGATATGAAATCGCCGACTGCCCTGCCAGCAAACTGAAATACAAACCCGTAATTATTTGAACTGGTGTTGATGCCCGCGGACGGACAAACGAGTATCTGTGGTTCAAGCGCAAGTTGTGTCCATACTGTAGCGGAACCTGGCAAAGACTCCTGATTATCCTGAATAGACATTATTACCGCAGCAGCGATTTGTTTCTGGTTAGCCAGGCAGGTAGTCTGTCGTGCTTTTTCCCTTGCTTTAGAAAAAACCGGGAACAGAAGGGCAGCAAGGATTAAAATAATCACAATCACTACCAGCAGTTCTATAAGCGTAAACCCTTTTTTCATAATGTTTTTCCTTTATCTGTAATTCAGCATTATTTGGATTGATATTATTTTACTCAACTATTGGTTGGATTACAATGTTATGTTTTAGATGTATTTTTTTGTGTCACCGCGCAGCGGTTTTTTTGATATTGTTATATATTGCCGTGTTATTAATATTTCGCCGCGCTGTGGCTGGATTTATTGTTATTTACAAAATTGTATTAATATTCGCAAATTATCTTAATATTTTTCCAGCCGCAGCGCGGCGACATATTAATAGCAATCAAAATATAAAAAGGATTTAAGCTGCAGAGCAGCGACACAAATGTATTGTAATTTTAAATAAATTTACCCACCCATGTCCAATAGCCATCTTTTTTAAATTTATCACCGATAGATTCGGCTATTTCTGCACTGTCGCAGATGGCGAAGGTTGCTGAACCGCTGCCGCAGAGCAATATTCCCAGCGCACCCATTTCTTCCATTTTATTGTGTATTTCTTTCAGTTCCGGCATTAATGAAAAGGCCGGTTCCTGCAAGTCGTTGCAGAGAGAGGCGCCAACGGCGATAGAATGCCCTATTTTCAACGCGTGCATCATCATGGTGGTTTCCTGCTGCAGATGATTTTTATCACTGAATGGTGGGACATTTAATGTTTTGTATACAGTGCCGGTATCCAATCCGCCAGCGGGTTTTACTATCACCACGTCAAAATCACATGAATCTGTTATCGATGTCAGCTTTTCGCCGCGTCCCTGTGCCAATGCCGCTTCACCCATTAGGAAAAATGGGATGTCAGAACCTATTTTTGCGGCTAAAGTAATTAATTCGTATTGTGTTAAGCCGGTATTCCACAATTCATTCAGTCCGATAAGCGTTGTTGCCGCGTTGCTGCTGCCTCCGCCAAGGCCTGCCTGCATGGGGATATATTTTGTCAACGTGATATTTGCGCCGGATATATACCCGGTATGTTCTTTTAGCAATACTGCTGCTTTGTAAACCAGATTTTTCTCATTCTGCAGTTCAGGTATATTACAGGTAAGATTTAAAGAATCAGCGTGGGAAAATTCCAATATATCGAATAATTCAACCCGGTGCATTATCGACTCAATATCATGGTATCCATCATCGCGTTTTCCTGTTACCAGCAGCGTTAAATTGACCTTCGCAGGCGAAGTAAGTTTAATCATGGCAAAATTATAGCATAATTGAACTGTCATCACCATTTTTCTACACAATATTTTTATGAAAATTATAGACATTTGTTGGTGCAACAGATAAGATTAACCAAGGTTGAAGCATAATTTAAATAACGTGTATTAAAAAGGTGCCATAATGTCTGATATAAAAAATGATATGGGTATGACAGTTGAATTTTTACCGGATGGTGTGAAGATTGACGCAATAGAAGGCGAGACAATAATGCAGGCGGCCCGTCGCGCCGGAGTGATGATAGATGCGCCGTGTGGTGAGCATGGCAGATGCGGCAAGTGCCGGGTAACAGTTGTCGAAGGCGAAACGGATGAACCATCAGTAACTGAAATGGAAAAGCTGACACCTGCTGATTTTGCCGCCGGAACACGATTATCATGCCTGGCCAAAGTGCAAGGTTCATTAATCGTAGAAGTACCAAATACCAGCCGTCATGATACACGAAGAAAAGCAACCACCGCGCTGCCGTATCATATTAACCCGGATTCTTACACTAAAAAGACTCTTGTTTATTTATCAGTTCCATCAATAAGCGGCGACTTGCGCAGCGATTTATCTCGTTTGCGCGATTCTGTGCCGTTTGTAAAAGAAATAGATTTATCCGCGATGCAGTGCCTGTATAATGTGATCGCATCAGGAAACCGTACTATTACCGCTGTTACAGCCGGGAACAGGCTGATTGGCGTTGAAAGTGGTGATACCGTAGCGGTTCATTATGGTGTGGCCATTGATGTCGGTACGACTACTGTTGCCGGATATATGGTTAACCTGGCAACTGGTCGCGAAGTTGCTGCCGCCAGCACTCCGAATCCGCAATCCGCCTTTGGCGCCGATGTGATCAGCCGTATTGAATATGCCGGAACCCAATGCGATAAAGTCGAAGAGTTGCGTGAAGTAGTGACCAGCTCAATTAATGAGATGTTATACACAATGGCAGAAACAGCAGATATTTCAATTTGCGATATTTACGAAATTACCATGGTCGGCAACACCTGCATGACCCATCTCTTTTTAGGTGTCGACCCTCATTCGTTGGGACAATCTCCTTATGTTCCGGTATTTACCGAATCAATGACTGTACCGGCTGAAGAATTAGAGATATGTATCCAGTCGCGCGGAGTTGTGCGGACATTGCCGAATATATCAGGTTTTGTAGGCGCGGATGCTGTCGGAGTATTAGCCGCAAGCAACATTAAGGCGCGTCCCGGCTTGCAGGTTGCTGTTGATATTGGCACCAATGCCGAGGTTGTCGCGTCATATAACGGACGAGCAGTAGCATGTTCGGCAGCGGCGGGACCAGCATTTGAAGGCGCGCGAATATCCTGTGGAATGCGCGCTCAACCGGGAGCTATTGACCGGGTTAAAATAGATGATGAAGATTTGAAAGTATCAACCATTGCTGATGAAAAACCGTTGGGATTATGCGGCAGTGGTGTTATTGAGGCAGTAGGGGAATTGCGACGGGTAGGAATTATTGAGAGCACCGGGGCATTTGCAGACATGGACGATTTAACCGGGATTTCAGATAAATTGCGCAATAGAATCACAGATGATGGAGTAATACTGGCTTATGCGGCAGATTGCGGCATTGACAATGATATCATATTGACTACCCGCGATGTTCGCGAGGTACAATTAGTAAAAGCTGCAATTTACGCTGGTATCAGCATGCTCATTGAAACAATGGGCTTTACACCTTCACATATTACGAACCTGCATATAGCCGGCGCGTTTGGTACATATATTAATCCAGAACACGCGTTAAACATCGGTTTGATTCCTAATATTCCGTTGGAAAAAGTTCATTTCCTCGGGAATGCTGCAGGTGCCGGTGCAAAAATGGCGATCATGAATAATAAGGAATTTGATAAAATCATTGCTTCTGCTGCTGATGTAGAATATATCGAATTAGCCGGCGACACCGCATTCAGCGACCATTTCATGATGGCAATGCTGCTTTCTCCCGGGTGTGAAGACGAGTAGTTTATTACCACATCCGAATTGGTTTTTGCTCTACTGCCGGAATTAATGGCTGTAGTTTTTGTGCTAATTTTTGCAGGAAGATTAAGAATATAATGACTGATAACAAATATATAAAAATGGTTAATGGCGACCGGGTATAAAATGTAATTGATGCCTCGGGAATATTTGCCATAAATTGATTAATAGATATTAAACCATCCAGCAGCCATGCACAAATATAGCATATTGGGATGGCGATAGTTGTATTGATTGCTGATAACATGAATGCAATCAATCCCAATGGCAGCAATAAACTGGCAATTGGAATAATCAATAGGTTTGATATCGGCGCGACAAGAGGAATATTGCCGAAATACCATGCTAATACCGGCAAAATTGCGATTATTGCCCCAAGGGTAGCGGATAATCCAAATGATATAACTCGTGGCAAGAAATGAGTGACACGAATAAATATCGGCGCCATTAATATCATCCCGGCAACTGCAAGGTATGACAATAAAAACCCTGGGTCATAAATTAAAAATGGATTTATGAGAAGTTGAATTAATGCTGCCGCAGCTAACAATGTTATATGATCAGGACGGTACGAACGTTTTAATGCTAATGGCGAAAATGACAGCACCATTGATAGAGTACCAAGCAGCACCATTAAAACCGCACGGTCAATTGATGGTCCCCGATCAGATATTATCAAATAAAACGCTAATACCATTAATGAACAGATAGTTAACAGGATACGCAGTCTTGGATAAGTGAATGTTAATCCGCCAGACGGCAAAGCCAGCAAAGGCAGCAGAAATATACCGGCAAGCAATGCTACCTGGCTGCCGGATACTATCAGGATATGAATAGTGCCGGAACGAGTGAAACTATCTGTCAATATTGCGGGTGGTGGCGTACCATGAGCACCGAGGACGATACCGCTTAATAATGATGTATGCAAAGCACTGTAATTACCTGTCATCGCCTGTTGCAGTCTGGTTTGCAGGTATACACGGATATTAGATCGGGTAGCATTTCCTGCAGGTTTTCCAGTGTATTCCAACGCAATTACTTTCATCCTGCCAGATATGCCGCGTGACATCTGCCAGGTTTTATCGTCGAAATTGTATATATTCCCTGATTCAGGCATCTCCATATTTTTCATTGTTAAATTCATTTCATACCCAGGTTCAGGCGGGGTATCAGTACCGGATATTATCACATGGTATGTCACCGGCAACCATTCATTGCCGTTTCTTTTCGCAGTTAATACAGCTTCTGTTCGCCAACGCATTTTATCGAAATCCCGATAGATATCTGCGGAATTTTCTGTGTATCCGGTATACAACCCTCCGGTGATCTGCACATTATCATAAATCTCGCGTTTAAAACTGCAGTATGCAGAAGAAATGAATAGAATGAATAGCAATAAAAAAACAGAAGATGCTTGCTTGAATAACCAGATTAATAATGAAATTATTGCCAAAACAAGGAAAGCAATGGGGTGGAAATGTTCAGATAAAATTATTCCTGCAATCCAGGCAATGGTAATGACAAATAATGGCCGACGCAATAACCAATTGATTGCTGTACCGGCCATTAAAAACATGCGAAACTCCTTAAATCTTTGTATATGTATATCTTACCAGGTATGCCTTTTTACCATTTACATAAGGAATATATACGGAATATAACAAGTAATCTTCAATTCGAACTACCGCTTTTATTGATGGGTCATACCATGCATACCGAACGCCGGTAAACTTCTGCACCCGCAACTTATCTGGCAGATGGCCGGGGTCGCCTGGCGTAATAACTATCGGGTCTGCTACAGTTCCATCACGCAAAATTATTGCAGTTGGAGCTTCATCAGATGGTTTTGTTGCCAGCACCAGTTTTGTTCCACTAATTGATATATCAGAACGGATTCTGATAGTTGGGTTATTTCCTGAATATTCAACTCCATCAAATGTATGGCTGGCATTGAATGAAATAGCTGTTCGGGAAAGGATGTCGCTGGTGAACCATAACGGTGCACTCCAGGAATCTTTCAGGCTAATTCCGCCAACTTTAAATGGCACGGATATCTGGCTGTAAGATAACGAGGTGAAATCATCGTCTTGCTGTGAATATTTCAAATCACCATTTTTCTCTATACGGTAAGTACCAATTAATGATCCCATTGCTTCAGGAAGTGTAGAACGTTTTCCGCCATAAACTAATGCCATGTTATTGTTAGAGTTTTTGGTGCTGACTGTTGTTTCAAACTCAGCATATCCTGGAGGATTGCCTTTAACTTCTCTTCTTACCATCACATCAAGCGATGCGTTCATATTCAACGCGTCACCTTCGGAAACACCAAAGAAGGTGGCATCGGCATGAACATTGTAATTATCTACGTAATTTTGCCGGAAAGTGTAATAACAATCATAGGTTTTACCCTGATCTGGGATATTATTCATTATATTAACAGTAAGTTTAGCAACGCCGGATTCCTTACCTTGTTCATCGATACCTTTGACTATAATAGTATATTTTCCATCCGGGAATTGGGTAAATTCTTTATAGTTATTAGGGAATTTACTGTTATAGTCCCGCGGATCCATAGTTTTTAATGCCTGAGTGTTCCAATCGTAACTTACTTTGCCGGGTTTATTTTCAACCTTAACGACTTCATTACTGGTTAGGAAAAATTCTACAGGTTTTTCGTCAGCAGGATTCAGCTTTTTTTCAGTTGTTTGCAAAGCAATAATAACTGTTTTCACTGAAGGGTCGCAGATGATATCAATTTTAGCTGTTCCGTGTATTTGGTCATTTGCAGAAGGTGATTTTATAGTCACCGGACCAAATTTTTCCGGGTCGGTTGTTGGCTGTGGGTCTACAATCGGTGTTGGGTTATTGTCCACCGGCAATGCTGGAGGAACCGGAACTGTATTGCCAGGCTCTACACCTGATGCCGGACGATTTGACTGAACTGAAAATGATGCAATTTGGCTGATATCATAAGGCATGCTGATAGTTTTAATATCTAAACCTTTAGGTGACATCATCCAAAATCCAATAACTTTATTTAAATTGTTAATACGGGCTGCACGAAGAATGATTTTGTCAGGCCGCGGCCATGTTATGCCGCCGGCATCATATATTTTTTTAGCTATGGTAGTACCGGTGGAACCTATAGGCTGACCTACCCATAAATCACGGGAAAGACCATCTAACCCTATTACAAGAGCGGCAATGGAATTGCCATCTGGTGATAAAGCAAAGTTGGTGATACCTGTTTTAGGACTTGAAACTGGTGTGCCGCCAGTTACAGAAACTTTATAAATAGTGCGATTATTTCTGGAAGCCAACAGGTAGTAGATAGATTGGCTATCCGGTGAAAATATAGGAGAGGCAACTGCTGTCCCCAGGTCATCTACTAATATTTTTCGTTCTGTGCCATCCTTGCGAATTATGCGCAAGGATGTTTTATCGCCATTATCAGTTTTTTCTACTGCGAAATATGATAAAAATTCACCATCTGCTGACCATGCCGGAAACTTTTCAGTGATATCATCATCCTGGCTTAATCGTATTGGCAGGTTTACAACACGATTCTGGTCATCTATTTGTACTATATATAGCTGATATTCTTTGCCGATTTTGGTTGAAAATGCCAGCCATTTTCCATCTGGCGATAATGCAGGGGTTATGCGTGAGCCTGGCAATTCACGGTCTAATTTAAGGTCGGTAATACCGGAATCATCGTTTTGCAGATACATAAGGACAATATTTGAATTATCTTCGCCTAATGAATTACGCTGAAAAGCAATACGGTCACGCGGTGTATCAGCAAATGCCAATATAGCTAAGAGGAGCATGAATATAAACAGAATATGTCGTAACATTCAATTTTTCCTTTATTTGATATATATTATACGAAAATGCACACTGATTAGATGCATGGATAATAACACGCATATTATACGCCGGCGTGTTGACTGTAGCAATAGTTTTTTACCTTTATACTGGTTAATATCTTCTCTTCTGCAATTCTTTTATTTCAATTTGCAGGGATATGTTATGGTTTGTTGAAAAATATTAGTTAATATCTTTGGAGGTAACTTTTTAGTGTCACGAAAAACTCTTAATTTAACTGGTACATACGCAGTAGGTGTTGATGTTGGCGGTACAAATGTGCGGGCTGGCGTTATTGCAAAAGATGGTGCGAAATTGGGTGAAGGCCGTCGTCCAGCCATGGCTCAGGATGGATTGGAAGCAACCCAACAAATGATTATTGAAGCCATTGAAGAAGCCGTCAGTAATGCTGGCGTCGATATAAAAGATATGATAGGTATCGGCATGGGTGTGCCGGGACGTCATGATAGCGTGAATGGCATTGTTCATTATTCCCCAAACTTCAAAGGATGGGTTGAAATAGATCTGTTAAGCAAATTTGAAGAACATTTTGGAGTTGCTGCATTCATGAAAAATGATGTGAAAACGGCAAGTATGGGTGAATACAGATTCGGTGCCGGCAAAGGTTATAACTGGGTAGTGATGATTACCCTTGGAACAGGTATTGGCGGCAGTCTCATTGCTAATGGTCAATTGATGTTAGGCAGTGGTGAAGGTTTTGCTGAAGTCGGTCACATGACGGTTTCTCCCAATGGTCGCAAATGCGCATGCGGCAATCATGGCTGCTGGGAAGCAATGGCAAGCCGCGATGCTATTATTGAGCGTGCTGCGGAAAAGTTGCAGACCGGACGTCCAAGTTCTATCGGAAAAATGACAAATTTTGAAATATCTGCAATTACTCCTGCAGTCATCGCTGAAGCAGCAAATGATGGCGATGAATTGGCTAAAGAAGTACTGGAAGAAACAGGTATGTGGGTTGGACTTGGTGTCGCTAACCTTGTACAGTTATATAACCCTGAAATATTTATTATTGGTGGTGGTATCAGCCAGGCTGGTGATTTGTTGTTTGGGGCTATTCGCCGCACTGTAAGCTGGCGTGGCAATATGGTGCCAATAGATACCGATAAAATTGTTCCTGCTGGTTTAGGCGATGATGCCGGTATATACGGCGGAGCAAGCTTAGTATATTCTGCTGCTGAAGTAAAATAATAATACCGAGAAAGCCCTCTGACTATCAGGGGGCTTTTTTATTTTAATTGTCCTGAAATAAGGAATGATGAGATTTTGAGACTTTTTTTCGTCAGACAAAGAATTTATTTTTCGAGATGGGAATTTCCTGGGCAAAACCAGGCAAGAAAATTGATGTGACTGATTATGTTAATGGCAGTGCGGATTTTCCGCGGGGAGAAATATTATGAGTAAAATAGGTTTAGCACTTTGGGGCAGCAATGGCCACCAGATACAAAATTCATTTTTCACTAATCCTGATGTTGAATTAATCGGGTTTGGTGAAATCCCGACTGAGAATATGCCGGAATCGTATCGTGAATGCAAAAAATATAATTCTTTTGAAGAGTTATTGAATGATGATAAAGTTAACATGGTATCTTTGTGTTCTGCTTTTCGTTCGCAACAGGCAGCCCAGGCTATCCTGGCAATGCGGGCAGGAAAACATGTATATGCTGAAAAACCATGTGCTATGAATGAAGAAGATCTTGATGCGCTGATTGAAACATCAAAGCAGACCGGGTGTATCTTTCGTGAAATGGCTGGATCAGGATATGAACAGCCATATTATGCAATGCACGGTATTGTACAGGGTGGGGGAATCGGTGATATTGTTCAGGTATTCGCTCAAAAGTCCTATCCATGGCACGACAACAGGCCGCAGGATGAAAATATTGACGGTGGATTAACCTGCCAGGTTGCTATTCACGCTGTCCGCATGGTTACCCAGGTAACAAACCTGAAAGTTAAAGATGTGTTGCATTGCGTAGAAACAAAAAATGGCAATCCTGTTAAAGATGGTGAATGCCGCATCGCCTCATCAATTACAGTACTGCTGGAAAATGGGGCAATTGCTACTATTATTGCAAATTATCTGAATCAAACTGGTTTTGGGAGTTGGGGAAATGAAGCCTTGCGCATATTTGGCACCAAAGGAATGATTGAAGCAACTGACGGCGGAACAAAATCACGACTTGTGTTAGGTGATAAAGATATGGGTTCGTTAGATACATCCTCGCCACAATACAACTGGTATAATTTATTTGTTGATTGCATAAACGACAAAGATAACTTCCCGATGAAATTAGAAGATGAATTGCATCCGACGAGAGTAGTAATTCGTGCTAAAGCAATGGCGAAATAAATAGTATGAACCAGTTATCTTATGTTTTATTTTACATCGATTAGCAGGATAAAAATGATTATTTCGTTTATAGTTACTAATACAAGTTCTGCGACCGGTTACTGTCGAAATGACCATTAAGTATAGGAAAACTAAATTTCTGAAATTAGATTTATCCTATACTTTTGATCCTATTAATCGATGTAAAAAATGAAAAGTTACAATTGTTAGCTATTTATTGCTGCATGAAATATTTCATTTAGTTTACTGTACCATTTATCAGCAGAAAATTTTTCATGTGCTATTGCAATAGAGTTTTCGCTCATGGCTTCTCTTTTGGTGTTATTTGATAGTTTCATGATTGCGTTGGCTATTTCTTCTGGCGAGTTGGGAGTAGTCAGGTATCCATTTACCCCGTCCGTAACGGCTTCTGGTATTCCACTCATATTTGAACCTATTATCGGCAATCCGCATGCCATTGCTTCAATAACAACATTTGGCAATCCGTCGCGGTCGTTATCTGGCGTTATTACTGATGGACATAAAAAAATGTCGGCGTAGTAATATTCTTCAATCAGTTCATTTTCATCCATCCATGGACTGATAATAACATCTGGAATCCCTTTGAAATCAGATTGCAATTTTGCCAGCATAGGACCGTTGCCGATAATTTTCAAAGAAATGGTACAATCTTTTTCTGCTAATATCTTCATAACAGTTGGCAATAATTGAAACCCTTTTTTCTCTACAAACCTGCCGACTGCAAGCAACTTCAATATGCCGGCACTTTCTCTTGAAGGTTGGTTTTGTGTAAACCATTTATTGGGCAGTCCGTGATATATCAGGGATATTTTTTCTTTATAAACAGGAAGTAATTGGTCGAGATATACTTTATTTTCCTGGGTGCAGGTTACGATATGTTTTGCCTTTTCAGCTTTAAGTTCCAACTGATCAGCTTCAACGTAGATATCGCGTGCATGCAGGCTGATAATAAGGGGAATGTTCCCGGCGGCGCGCATTGCAATTGTAGATGTGAAATTTCCAAAATGCGCGACAATAAGGTCGAAAGATTTTTGCTTGAATTGTTCTGACCATCTGCGGGCAATCATCCCGGATGCTAACGCCAGTGGCAATTGACCTTTTTCTTCAACAATTGAAAAAACTTCAATTTCATGGCTGTGTTTGCGCATACCTACAATTTCGCGTTCAATGAAGGTTTCTGATGGTGACGGATATTTACCTGTAATATATGCGATTCTCATAAAAAAAGTGTGCCACCCATCGTTTTATTTGTAAAATCAGGATGGCACACTCATTATATTACTTTTCGTACTTTTTTGCCAGCCATTCTGCAACGCCTTCAGCAGTTGCTTTCATGCCGCCATCGCCTTCATGCCAATTGGCAGGACAGACTTCGCCATATTTTTCTACAAAAATTAAAGCGTCAAGCACGCGCAGCGCTTCGTCAACTGATCTGCCTAATGGAAGGTCGTTAATAACAGCAGAACGAACAACACCTTCTTTGTCTATCAGGAATAATCCGCGCAGAGCGATACCGGCATCCAAAAGAATGCCATAATCTTTTGATATGCTTTTGCTGAGATCGGCAACTAATGGGAAACCAATTGGCCCAATTCCACCTTTAGCCACCGGTGTCTCGCGCCATGCGAAGTGGGTGAATTGAGAATCAACTGACACGCCAATAACTTCTGCGCCTTTGGCTTTGAAATCAGCTAATTTATCGTTGAATGCCAATATTTCTGACGGGCATACAAAAGTAAAATCAAGCGGATAAAAGAATAAAACCGTATATTTTCCGCGTAAGGATGATAGGGTGAACTCTTCGATAGTTCCATCGCCGAGTACTGCTTGCGCTGTAAAGTCAGGCGCAGGCTTGGTGACCAGGGTACACATAGTTTGCTCCTTAAAAGTGGGTTATTTTTTGACAAGCAAACTGGAAATTTTGATAGCTGCCAATTCGTTATGCAGCTTTTCCTGAACTTCCTTCAGCTTGTCATGAACAATACAAGTACCATCGCGTTGACAGTACTCACCCGGTTTAAGGCAAAGGTTTAATGTAACAGAGTCGGGGTCAAGTGCCAAAACTATATGAAGTAATGACAATTCGTTTAATGGATACGCCATTGAAATCCCGCCATTTGGACCACGGGAACTGTAAACTAATCTTGACTTGCTCAGTTTCAGCATAATTCCGCGAAGGAAACGATATGGTATTCCAGAAGCTTCTGCCAACTCATTAGCTGATACCATTCTATCTTTAAAATCAGCCAAACTCAGCAATGCTCTTACAGCATAATCCGTTTCACGTGTAATCATTAATCCCACCTTTTGCCGGGTTTTAACAAATGATACCGTTATAGTATCAAATGTTTATAATTTATACCCGGCACATTTTAATTTTAAACCATTTGTAAAAAACTATTTTCGGACAAGTTTAATAAGTTGATTTATATCATACCACAGTTAGAAATATATTAATATACGTTTTTATACGTAAAAAATAAAAAAAAATCCGGAATATATTTATCCCGGATTTTATATAAAACTACATATCTTCTTTGATGCAATCAAAGAAGACTGGTATGTTTTTATTTCGCGGCGGTTTTAATCATTTCGGCGAATGACGGCTTTAAAGCTGCACCGCCAACTAATGCGCCATCAATATCTGATTGCGACATGATTTCTGCAATGTTGTCCGGGGTTGCGCTTCCGCCGTATTGAATGCGGATATTTTCAGCAGCAGCACCAAACATATCGCGAACGGTTCCGCGGATGCCTTTAATTACCCGGTTGCCTTCCTGCGGGTCGCAGGTTAAGCCGGTTCCGATTGCCCATACTGGTTCATAAGCGATTACCATGCTGGATATCTGTTCCGGGGTTAATCCGGCCAAACCAGCGCGAATCTGTTTTTCCACTACCTGGTCGGTAATTCCCTGTTCACGTTCATCTTTTGTTTCGCCGCAGCACATGATAGGAACTAAATTGTATTTGAAAGCAGCTTTGACCTTTACATTTACCACGGTGTCATTGTCGCCGAATGCTTTTAACAGTTCTGCGTCCCAGTTTGCCGGGATGCTGCCAAAACGGCCGCGGCGTTCTGAATGGCCGATAATTACATACTTTGCTTTTACGTCATTCAGCATCGGGCCGGATATCTGGCCGGTGAATGCGCCTTTTTCTTCCCAGAAAAGGTCCTGCCCGCCCAAAGCGATATTGCTGCAGCAAACAACGTCAGATATTGGTTTCAGCAATACTGCTGGTACGCATACCGCGCATTCTGCGCCGTCGATGCCTTGCAATGCTTCTTTCAAAGAGTTTACAAGCGCGGTACCATCAGCGATGGTCATATTCATTTTCCAGTTACCGGCAATTAGCGGTTTTCTCATTTTATTACCTCATCAGACAAAATTATACCCCGCAATAAAATATTGCGGGGCGTACTTAATTGTTAAAGATCACTCAGCTACGAAAGGCAGTAATGCCACGTGGCGTGCGCGCTTAACAGCCATAGCCACTTTGCGCTGGTGTGCGGCACAGGTACCGGTCAGACGGCGTGATTTAATCTTGCCGTGTTCGGTAACGGTCTGGCGCAGACGGCCAATATCTTTATAGTCGATTACGCTGATTTTATCGACGCAAAAACTGCAGGCTTTCGGGCGAGTGCGCTTGAAACCTTTTGGCGGACGATCGCCGCGTTTGCCTGAACCTTCGGACATAGTCATTTTAAATTTCCTCCACGAGCCTTTGGCGCCTTTTATAGGCGCGAAGGATGTATTTTATTGATCATCAAATGGATCAGAGATATCCGGCATATTATATTCCGGTACATCTTCTGGCATTGAATAATTATCGCGAGGGGTCTGGGCATTATTCATGCCATTTCCACCTGTTGATTGCTGCGGACGCGGGGTGTAATGCCCGGCCGTTGAAGTGCCAACTGCGGCACCTTCTTCTCTTTCGCGCGGTCGGTCAAGGGCGCGCAGATTTTCTGCTACTACCTCGGCCTGCCGTCTTTTTTGCCCATCCGGGGTTTGCCACTGGCGGACTTGCAACACACCTTCCACAAACATTAATTGACCTTTTTTTATGTAAGTGTTCACAAAATCAGCTGTATGGCGCCATGCTACGACATCAATGAAGTCGGTCTCTTTTTCACCTTGTGCATTTTTGAAAGGGCGATCTACCGCAATGCGGAAATTCGCAACTGCCACACCACTCGGAGTATATTTTAATTCCGGGTCGGTACACATTCTTCCAACTAAAATCACTTTGTTCAACATGACATTCCTCCATCACAGCATTCTGCTCTAATGATAAAACTAATTAGTCATCCTTACGCAGAATCATGTGGCGTATAATAGTTTCAGTAATTCTTATCTGGCGATCAATCTCTGTCACCAGTGTGGGCGTGCCCTGGAAATTGACAACAACGTAATAACCCTCACGAAAATTCTTGATTTCGTACTGCATGTTGCGTTTTTCCCATCGATCGCAAGATTCGACGGTGCCTTCGCTTGAGGTTATTAGAGTGTTGAAGCGGTCTACCAGTGCAGTTTGCTCCTCAGCCGTTAATGTTGGCTGCAGGATGTACATTAGTTCGTACGGTCGCATTTTGCTTCCTTCCTCCGGTCTTTAAGATGGCCCAATTCAGGGCAGGAAGGGTGCGCGGAAATTCCGCGTCCCAATTAAAGTCACACACATTTCGCACATGACCTGTAAACAATACCAATTATAAAGATTTCTGACAATACCCCCGGATGCCTTTATAATTATTTGTTTATATATTTATAGATGAATGACATTTTAACCAGAAAAAATAACAGTTGTAGGGAATGCCGTCCCCGGCATTCCGCAAATTTGTTGGACATCGCATAATTTTGCTAAAATTAATTCATAAAAAAAATAGATGATATTGGTAAATTTTAAAATATATTGATTATTTGGTATGATTAAATGAATATGTGAATATTATGGCAAAGTGACGTCGTTTGATAACCCTATAAAATTACACCTTTCTCAAACACGCTGATATGGCTTCAGCAAGGCGCGAAGGTTTGATAACCCTATAAAATTACACCTTTCTCAAACGCAACTCATTATCAATAATTGAGGATAACGGTTTGATAACCCTATAAAATTACACCTTTCTCAAACTGCGGCGGTGGCTGAAAGAGCAAAAAAACGGTTTGATAACCCTATAAAATTACACCTTTCTCAAACTGTTCAAAACTCTGAGCAAACTGTTATATGTTTGATAACCCTATAAAATTACACCTTTCTCAAACCCGGGTAATGTACGTCGGCGCAACACGGAGGTTTGATAACCCTATAAAATTACACCTTTCTCAAACGGTGGGGTGTTATTTCGTTCAAAGTAAAACGTTTGATAACCCTATAAAATTACACCTTTCTCAAACAGTTGAGAATATCATAGGTCATCGCGATATGTTTGATAACCCTATAAAATTACACCTTTCTCAAACACGGGTGTACTCACAAAGAATGCGAGTGCGGTTTGATAACCCTATAAAATTACACCTTTCTCAAACCATTGGCATAGAACAGGAACACAAAGATAAGTTTGATAACCCTATAAAATTACACCTTTCTCAAACTTAGCGGGTGAAATAATTTTTATTTCTATAGTTTGATAACCCTATAAAATTACACCTTTCTCAAACTTAGCGGCGGCACTGCTGCGGATTTAATGTGTTTGATAACCCTATAAAATTACACCTTTCTCAAACTAACGAAATCGACGATATGATTATAAATGGGTTTGATAACCCTATAAAATTACACCTTTCTCAAACGTGATAAGTATTCACAGCATTAATAGTTGGGTTTGATAACCCTATAAAATTACACCTTTCTCAAACGTATGATTGGCTGTTTATCGCAGTTGAGAAGTTTGATAACCCTATAAAATTACACCTTTCTCAAACTAAGTTTTTGCGTTCGCTTTGAACTTCTTTGTTTGATAACCCTATAAAATTACACCTTTCTCAAACCCTCACCGGTTAAGATGAAGGGTAGAATTTGTTTGATAACCCTATAAAATTACACCTTTCTCAAACAGTGTTGCTGGACAATATAAGGCAATATCTGTTTGATAACCCTATAAAATTACACCTTTCTCAAACTTTCCAACCGCTCCAATAGCACCAATTATAGTTTGATAACCCTATAAAATTACACCTTTCTCAAACCCCGATGGGGAATTATACCGGATTGACTGAGTTTGATAACCCTATAAAATTACACCTTTCTCAAACGATACCGATGGACGACACAGTTGGCGTTAAGTTTGATAACCCTATAAAATTACACCTTTCTCAAACTACCTACGTTGTAATATAAGCCACGATAATGTTTGATAACCCTATAAAATTACACCTTTCTCAAACGCCGGAGATGCAGGCATTGTAAAAATTAAAGTTTGATAACCCTATAAAATTACACCTTTCTCAAACGGTGGCGGGTATCATTGTTACTGGGTTTTCGTTTGATAACCCTATAAAATTACACCTTTCTCAAACAATTTAGCATAGTGCATTTGGGGTGCTACAGTTTGATAACCCTATAAAATTACACCTTTCTCAAACATATATCCATCTATATTTATTTTAAGGCTCGTTTGATAACCCTATAAAATTACACCTTTCTCAAACACAGGAATGTTTCAAACCTTCACGAGTAGAGTTTGATAACCCTATAAAATTACACCTTTCTCAAACCACCATTGATCAATTATTCACATTGACAAAGTTTGATAACCCTATAAAATTACACCTTTCTCAAACATATATGATTTATAAATATTTTAAGGCTCTGTTTGATAACCCTATAAAATTACACCTTTCTCAAACGCATATTTTGACACCATGACAAACGGATTAGTTTGATAACCCTATAAAATTACACCTTTCTCAAACTTTATCAAAATGCCGATAGCAAAAATATAAGTTTGATAACCCTATAAAATTACACCTTTCTCAAACACCAACAACTTTCTTACCGGCAGATATGCCGTTTGATAACCCTATAAAATTACACCTTTCTCAAACAGGGGTGTAGTGTCACCCCTCGCGAAACACGTTTGATAACCCTATAAAATTACACCTTTCTCAAACTTACAAGGCTTTTCACAATGAAATATTCTTGTTTGATAACCCTATAAAATTACACCTTTCTCAAACATACGACAAACTAATCTATCATTTCCATATGTTTGATAACCCTATAAAATTACACCTTTCTCAAACCACCCGACGCAGAAGCCCACGGAATTATGCGTTTGATAACCCTATAAAATTACACCTTTCTCAAACGTACAAGTAATCGAAATCTCATACAATGATGTTTGATAACCCTATAAAATTACACCTTTCTCAAACCCTCCTAACATCTCAAAAGCGAGGGTACAAGTTTGATAACCCTATAAAATTACACCTTTCTCAAACATGATTTGGCCCGACACGCGGCGAATTTAGTTTGATAACCCTATAAAATTACACCTTTCTCAAACCTCAAATATTAAAATTCGAGAATAACTGCCACCTAAAACAGCGGTGATTTTATAAGGTATTTGTATATAGATATAATTCTGATTCATCTTATCATTATATTAATAAACTATCAATATATTTCACACATATCATGGTCGATTATTCTTATTATTTCATGTTCATATTTGGTATCTCGTGTTATGTTTTCAATTAATAGGACACAGATTTTTTTATATGCAAAATGTTTATATAGATTCGCCATATCTTCGTCATTAATAAATGATTTAAGATTAACAAATATAAAACAGGCAGTTTTAAATAAATCAGTCATAACGGTTATATAGTCAATTATCTTTTCTGCTAATCTTTCACTGCTAACAGCTATTTTAACATCAGTAATCTTAAATATCATTGCGGCATCTATGGTCTGATTGTATTCCAATTCATAGTCCGTAGTGGTCACAATATCTTCAATATATTGTTGCATTTCACTGGACAATCGCATGGTTTTCTGATAATTGTCTTCATTCATCGCTAAAGTATTTAACATTTGATGCAGTCTGGTTATCACCTTACGTTGATTTATATCCATCATGAAAGGGTCTATTACCAGTTCTGCCTCTTTGGCTATATTTATTATCGCGTCATTTCTCGACAATACAAACTCGCCTTCGTTGCCGTTTAACTGCGATATCAATTCAAACAACACCTTTGCATATAGCATCTGGTTTTCTATCACCAGTACAGCTGTTTTATTATCTGGGATCTCAATAGGTTTTGATAGTATCGGGTATGCCAATTTCATCATAATATTATCAGCCTGTCATCATTATCCACCACATGTTGCACATATTCTCCCACCACCAGTTCAATACGTGAGAACTGCTTTTCTGTCATCACCAGCATCTGTACTAATCCGGCAGACGGACTGCTTTTTCGCACGCTGTTCATCACCACTTCAGCGGCAGTCATATTAAGTGCCAATTTGCTGTATACTGACTCCTGCATCATGATAAAACCACTTTTTATTAAAAACTTGCGAAAAATTGTATATTCCCGCCGGTCGCTTAATGTTATAGTAGGCAAATCAAATATCACCAGTACTCTCATATATCTATAACTCATAAGTGTAAAAACTAATCAAAGACGCGTCATTTTCATTGAGAGCATCAAATATACTTTTACAGTAAATCTTTATCGCATTGTCCAAATATTGACTGCAGCCATCAATTGTCACCATATATTTTACGATATCAAGAAGACGTATCTTTTCTTCATGTTCAAACTTATCCAGTTGCAAATTGTAAACATGCCAGTCTATTAACGGACGCAACGGTTCCATTATATCAGACCCGAAATTGAACTGGTTAAAAACATTATCATGAAAAATACCTAATTGGGTAAGGTAACCGCTTGCTGTTATTTCACGGTTAACTGTCGCCAATATAATAGCATAGCCATAGTTTAATGCGGCATTGATAGGAATTTCCTGACCACGACTATAATCCATGCCAAACATGGCATTAAAATATACTTTAGCAGCGTGACCTTCGCGATTAGTCTCATCATTTGGTACTAATTCGTCTATATACTTTTCCAACAGCGAAGCGGCTGGATGACAAATACGGGTTAAGTTATTACTTTGTTTCCGTATTTTATCAGCAACTATGCATGTCCATACTGCCTGTTTTATGTCATTATTCCAGGCTATCTGTTTGCGTATTTTTTCACTGGTATCATGACATCCATAATACCCTATCAATTCTGAACAAGGATTATGCTTTTCGTCGCAAAATATGATCTTTACCTTACGCTTTGTCAACTCGCAAAGAAGGCAGGCGGTAATTGACACCGCCGTGTTCTCAATGATTACCGTCGATAATTCGGATATATTTATTTTCACCACTTCCTCCGTGCGTACTACCATCTGGTTTAGTTTTAAATCCATCTTGCACGGGTTTGATATCACCACCATTCTCCAGCTCATAACTTTTTCAAATCAACCTCTTTTTCAAAAATACCTGTTGGGGACTGATGTATGATTTTAAGATTTTCTAATTTTGTTATATTTTTAGATATAGTTATCCGTCCAGATTGTGTAGATTCATTAATAAGTTCAAAATTAGCCAATACTTTATTACATTGGAATAAATGAAGTATTTCTGCAATAACCTTGCATTGATTTTCTACTGTTAATTCGGTAAACTTTTCTTTTCCTTTTTCTAATGTTTCTATTTGTGATGATAATTTTGTTAAATATAAAGTTTCTTTGATTTTATTTTGTAAACACATATACAATTTAATATTATCTTCTTTTGTAATCTTTTCAAAAGAAGAAATCATTAATGAACCTTTTCTATTCTTGTTCTTTTCATTAAATATAATTATTTTTTTGATGTATTGTTCAGTTTCTTTATCAATCTTTAATTGTATAGCACATGAAAATACAATTAAAGTTCCTGTTCTTGATGTTAAATGCATATAAAAGTTATCTAATTTAAATAGTGTATTTATTTTTATCTTATCAATTAACACTCTTGGATTTTTCAAACCAAGGTTTTCCTGGCAATAATCAGTAAGCGATGCTTTGTCATTATTAATTATTTTCGCCATATATACAGGGACATATTCAATGGTTCGTACAGTTTTCTTTTTATCCTCATGTTCTACCATGGTAAAATATGCACCGCTTGCTTTATTATATGCTCCGTATTTATCTTCAAAGTTCACCAGTCTTTTATCGCTTCCTTTTATAGGTATTTGCCCTTTCCCTTTTTTCATTAGCATCTGGTCGAACAAACCACCTTTTACTTCGGTCGCATACCGGGTAAACAGCACATTATTTTTTGCCATGTATTTTTTAACGGTTGCCATAGTGCCGTCATCGCCACACTTCCACGCTGTAACGCCATTGCGAACAACGTCATACTCATACATACGTTGAAAATCGTATGGATATTTCTGCTGTTCATTTTTCATATAATTGCGCGGGTCGCGAGTGAATTTAGTATTGTATACATTGCCTACCACTATATTTAAATATGCGTCTTTCGCATGGTGATAATCATTTATTTCGCGAACTTTGACAAACTCGTTATTTATCGCATAATCACCCGGACAGCATTTAATGCCTTTTCTAAACTCAGATACATTACCCGCTTTTACATATACCACCTCGGTATTATCAAATACCTTGTTTAAAATCTCAGCAACTGCCTTGGTTGATTGCCTGGTTTCTACCAGTTGCCTTTCTATAAATCCTGCCAATTCATCATTGTTCAATGGCGTATTCCGCATTAACCGTTCATATTTTATCTCTGATATAAAATCTTTTTCTTTCAACAATTTCCATAATGCTGGTTGATGCATCTCTGCCTTCAAAGGATAATCATCTTTCTTTTTCGCGTTGCAACTGCGATGTGCCAAAATGCGATTATTTAAACTGTCATCCTTCACCTTTGATTGTGGGTATATATGGTCAATGTCATACATGTTCTGGTCTGATAAATCATTTATTTCAATCGCACCACCACAGTACATGCATTTACCCATCTGGGTGTAATAAAGGTATAACCGATCTCCTTTAAAAGTGTCTTCAGATTTCCCTTCAATTTCTTTGCGCCATTCCCGACTGTCATCTTTGCATTTGTCATACAGTTCAATAAGTTTTCTCTGCCTTGATGTAGTGCGTTTCTTTTCACCTTCTTCACGCGCAACCTCAACAAATACTTTTTTTGGCGCACCACCCATTATTTTCTTTATTTCCTGTACTATTTCCAGTGTTTGCCATATACTGCGTTTAATAACCGGTGATACATACAAATCCTTCACCAGATTATCATAAGTCATTGCATTGTTATTGTCGTTCATCTCAGCATTATGCTTTTGGATTTCATCAATAAAGGTATATCTGCTGCTTAATAATTGCATCAGATTATCGTTCGTGTTGTTTAAAGCAGAAATAATGGTGAACGTTTCACCAGTTTCTTTATTAATTCCTTCCAGCTGATTTAGGAATGTATCTGAAAACCTACCCCACCCGGAATATCTTAAGGCACAGATATTTTTCTCTTCATCATTTGTTATATCTGGTAGTTTCTTTTTTAAACGATTTTTCAGCAATTTTTTATCTTCACCGAATAGCACCACATCCAATATAATCTGTTCAAATGTCGATTCACTTATCCTATTGCTGAAGATACGTTTATAATCAAGATATACTGACATATTAGCTTTAAAATCACCATCAATACCGCTGATTATCATATCTTTGTCACAGATACATTCAGAAAGCAGATAATCTCTTAATGCCTTATTAGTAACTTTTGGTTTTTTCAAAAATAAATCAGTATATAACCGCTGTTTTAACTCTGTTGAAATGGCTTCATTGTTAATCTTCAGATTATTCAATTCATTGAGTACCATATATTTACTATATAGCAATGAATGTTTGGGTACGACATCATCAAACGTATAAGTACATTTATTTGTCATTTTTCGTATGAACTGTTCCGCGCTTTTTTCTATGTCTACAACTGTTTCAAAGTTCCACGGTCTGATTTTTTCGTTAACTTTTTTCACTATCCAACAGTTGCCGCCTTTTTCTTTATGGGCGTCATTCAACGGTCCAATATAATATGGTATGCGGAACTTCATGATCATTTCAATTTTTTGCTTTATAGTTATGCCTTCTGCGTCTGTCTCGCTCAGGAAAGAAAGATACTTAATAGCATTATTAAGAATAACTTTCATCTCACTCAAGTGTACCTGATACGGTATTACACCATTATCTTTTGATGTTTGCTTTGGCATGAAAGAGTTTTGTTCTAATTCTTCTCTCATAGCAAACAATATAGAATCATCATTTTGTACTTGCTCGAATTGCTTCCTGAGATATTTATTAAAATCTTCCTGTGAGCATTTACCATTTTCAACAACTTCTTTTTTATCGTTATGTTTATTTACAGAAACATAGGCTACATAATTATCTTTAAGATTTACATTACTGAATATCTCCTGGTATTTTTCTTTTGGCAGATACTTTTTTACTAAACCTTTAAGTATGTGTAAATCTTTTTTATGTTTTTCATATACTTTCACTTTTGCATAGGACAGGTAATTCTCACCTTGTAAAATATCGGCCAGCACTCCCCAATCATAAGCACGTTTTAATGCTTCGATGATATATATTTTATCCTGCAACATACTTGCTAATTCCGGCAATTTGTCTTCAAATCCGCTATCGGAGAAGTTTATTTCAGGCTTAATATCTGAATCTGCAAAGATTTCTTCACCGAATATTTTTATTAGATTAACTTTGCCTCCAACCAGCAAATTCAATATCTCTTTTTGCTGACTCGAAGGATTGTTTATTAATAGGTTGATCTCTTTCTTTTTCAAGAAGATGCCTTTTTTCTTTAGGATATCAGCCAATTTATCTTTGTCATTATCATTAAATTTAAACTCAAACTCATCAAT
>Ga0194052_1000100_pt1 | contig 60894 bp, 50 predicted proteins | sample SepL226m_MetaG_FD_160117 | JGI IMG/M metagenome (GOLD analysis project Ga0194052, IMG submission 160117) | Anoxic zone freshwater microbial communities from boreal shield lake in IISD Experimental Lakes Area, Ontario, Canada - Sep2016-L227-6m | ecosystem: Environmental > Aquatic > Freshwater >...
TCGTCATCGCGAGGCCTTTCGCTATCGTCATCGCGAGGCCGAAGGCCGTGGCGATCCATGACTTCATGCCTGCATGGATTGCCACGCTTCGCTCGCAATGACGGGGAGGGCAGTTCGCGATGGCCAGGGCATATCTCGGTTTAAGGGAACCCCGACCATGGAACCAATCACACTCGATCAGACCGACCTGGCACTGCTGGCGCAGGTGCAAAGCGACGCCAGCTTGAGCAACCAGGAGTTGGCGCAGCGCGTGCACACTTCCGCACCCACTTGCCTGCGCCGCCTCAAGCGCCTGCGCGACGCGGGCCTGATCGAGCGCCAGGTGGCCATCCTTCAGCCCGAGCGTCTGGCGCAAAGCCTGGGCCACGGTTTGACGGCGATTGTGGAAGTCACCCTGGAGCGGCAGGACGCAGATTCACTGAACGCGTTTGAACGCCGCGCCGTTGCAGAAGATGCCGTGCAACAGAGCTACCAGGTCTCACCCGGCCCCGACTTTGTGCTGGTGCTGCATCTGGCCAACATGCCCGCCTACCAGACCCTGGTACAGCGCCTCTTTACCAGCGACGCCAACGTGCGCAACGTCAAGGCGTTTTTTAGCGTCAAGCGGGGCAAGTTTGGGGCGGAATTGCCGTTAGGCTGAGGTAGCGCTGCCACCGCCCCCTACAGCGGCGCACTTGCATCCCCGGGCTTGGCACCTGCAACCCTGGACGCCATTTGACCGGCAACCGATGCCAGGCCATTGCTTACGTCCGGGTGTTCAGATAGCGTGCGCCAAAAATCAAACGCCGCCGCGCGCACCGCGCCGGTAAAAAGATAGGCATCCACGTCAAACGCTTCGTAGTCCGGCAGCCCGATGGACGCATCGGGTTTCCAGCGCATCGGCAGCATGTCGTAGCACGGCGTCAAACTAAAGTCGCCTTTGGACAATTGCGCCAACGTGCTACCACGCGCAAACAAACTCAGGTTTCCAGAGTGCATATCCGAGTTGCCGATAAGCCGCCCGAACTGCAGCAAAAAAGTGGCCGCCTGCGCGTCCTGGGGCTTGAGCTTTCCCTGGCGCGCCAGTGCCTCGCAGGTGGACGCCCAATGGACATACCCACCCGGCACAAACGCGCTGTGCGCCGCACCCACCGCCACCACGTGCTTGCGGCCGCTCTTGCCAACGCGATCAAACCGGGTGGTCAGCAGGTAAGTGCGATCCTTGCCGCGCACGATCCGGCTGTTTGCGGCGCGCTGTCCGTGGCGCGACAACACTTCTGCAGCAAGGCATTCGGCCACCAGCAGATCGGTCCAACGGTCGCCAAACGGCGTCCCTCGCGGTGGCGAAAATTTCACCAGCACGCGCTCGCCCTGGTCGGTGACTGCCAAAAACTTCGGTTGCTCGCCCCCTGCAGACGAGCCCGCCGGTAGCGTGCTGGCAACATCGGTGGCAATCGCATCCAGGGCGGTGGACTGCGCAGCCTCATCGGCTGCGGTTGCAATGGTCGGCATCGCTCTTGGGGTTGCCTTGTCGCCAAACCCAAGGCGCAAAGCACCCGGAGCATCGTGCAAATGGAGCGCGGCAACCAACACCGTTTCAAGACCCCACAGCTCGGGATTGGACGTTGCGTTGGGCAGCGCAATTTGCTGCGCCAGCAGCCGCCCCAAAAAACCTTGCGCTTTCAGCGGCGTCAAATACCAGGGCAACTCGAATTGGCACAACTCGGCAACGCCCTCTGACTCCAAGGCCAGCTGATTTTTCGCCAGATAGCCCAGCGTTCCCATTCTGCTGGCATCGCCAGCCTCGTCAATCAGCCAGATCGGCTGCTGCCAGGCATCCGCTGCGATGGCGCGGTGCGCGGCATAGCGCGCCTTGGAGCCCTTGCCAATGGCGACGGTTGCCTCGCCCAGGCCCGCCAGAATGCGCGACACCGTGGGCTGACTCTTTTTGATCGCCCGCTGCAGCTCGGCCGAAGTCATCGCGCCCTTGTCGGCAAGCAGGTTCAAGACCGTCTGTTGATCGCTGGTGAGCGTCATTTGGCGAATATGTGAATAGATAATCTTGCAAATATTATATTTAATTTCAATATGGTATAAGCGTTTTTTGTTAATTATGAATAGGTTTTGAATTAACAATCATGACTGAATGTTGGCCTTTGCAGTCGGTTCCGCGCCCAAACCGGCGGAATTTGTCCAATCCGTTAGTGCTGCGTATTCCAAGGGTTGATGACAGTCAGGCCGGCAGCTTCAAAAGGGCCGGTGTCTCGCGTTGCAACAATCAAACCATGGCTGGCGGCCGTAGCGGCAATGTAGCCGTCCGCGGGCGCAATGGCTTTACCCTGGGCTCGGGCACGGGCACGAATTTCGGCGTAGGCTTCGGAGGCTGCCGCATCAAAGGGCAGGATCCGGCCGACGAACAATGGCAAGATGCGTTGCTCAAGACTGGTGCGCAGCGTGTCTCTTCGTTTGCCCGGTACCAGTGCCGCAATGCCGAAACGCAACTCAGCCAGACTGATCGTTGACAGATAGAGTGTTTCGATAATTTGCGCGTCTATCCAAGTCAACACGCCTGCATCACCGCTGCGCTTCAATGGTTCAGAAACGACGTTCGTATCGAGAAGAATCATTCAAAGCTCATTGGTTCTGCGGGTGACTTGTCACGCTCAATCTCAAGATCAACCCCCCCTGCCTGCTGGCCGATTTCCGCCAGCAAGGAACCCAGCTTGATGCGGCCCTCTGGTCGTGCGATGCTTTCCAAAATGGCTCGGACTTCGGCTTCGGTACTTCGACCAGCCATCGCGGCGCGCACACGCAAAGCGCGATGCGTCTCTTCAGGCAAGTTACGGACAGTGATCGAGGACATTTGGCACCCCTTCAAAATTGATCTCAATGATTGCATTGTACGTCACGTGCAATCAAAATGACCAGGAAAGCGTTGGCATTGCTCTGGCGCACTTCCGTGGCGGCGTGGCAGCAGCCGCACTTCTTGGGGCGGAATTGCCACTGCGTTGAGGCAGAACCCCGGTTGGCGCGCTGCGTTTGTGGACAATAGTTGCACCCAAACAAAAAGCCTGCGTGACTCGCGTCACGCAGGCTTTTTTAGGTCTTAGAAACTCAGGCTTGTGCCTGAATTACATCAGAACACGTACATCAGGCCAACAGAGTACTGGTTAACCTTGGTGCCGACATTGGGAGACGTGATACCGTATTCAAAGTAACCGTAGGTGTTCTTCAGAACTTCCTTGTTCACAAAGAGCTCGGTTCCAGTGTTCGACGTGTCGGTGTTCTTGGCATACTGAACGCCAATCGTTGCACCAGCCACGGGAACAGCAACGCCTGCGCTCCAACCAATGTTGTTCTTGCCACCGTTTGCGTACACGCCAGACACCTTGGCAACGCCAAAGTCGTAGCTGCCAGCAACTGCAGAGTAGTTGTTGCTATTGGCACGCGCTGCAGCGTCGCTACTGGCGGACTCAAAGGCCAGTGCAGCGGCCAAGGGGCCTTGTGCATAAGTCAGGCTCAAAGAAGAGTTGGCCTTGGCAGTAGTATCAGCGTTAAACAATTGTGCGTCGCCCTTGGGGGTCAGGCCGATCGCAACTTGGAAACCACCCATGCTGGGGGAGATGTAGCTCGCCAGTTCCTTGGTACCACCGGCCATTGCTTGCACACCGTTTTGGCCCAAAACAGGCACGCCAGCCAAACCGGCTGCCATCGTGTCATTGGCAGCGCCGTTCAGGTCAAAGCCGATCAAAGCGCGGAAAGCCACGGAGTCTTGCGTGCCAGCGCGGATTTCGCCCATGCCGCTGGAAAGGCTAAACCAAGCTTGACGATCAAAGAACTGACTGCTCTTGCCAGGGAACGTGACGTTACCGGCTTCCAGATTGAAGTTGCCCTTGAATCCGGAACCCAGGTCGGTTGTGCCCTTCAGGCCAACCTTGGTGGTCGAGTTGTTGCTGTAAGCAAGCTTACCTTCGTTACCAACCGCGTCGGACTTGGTCCAGCCGGCATCAATCAGGCCGTAAACAGTAACTTGGGCTTGTGCAGCACCAGCCAGGCCCAACAGGGCAGCAATTGCGATAACTTTTTTCATGTCAGAACTTTCAGTTTGGTTAAGGGTTAATACCAAGCGCGATTTTATCGAGCTTTGCAAAATTTCAAGCCTTTGGCCCTGAAATGGCGTAGCGGATGTTGCACCATGACAACATCATGACAATACGCAGGGGCGTGTCAGCAAACGATTGTTGGGACAAAGGAAATTCAGGCCCGGGGCAAATCCAGGGTGACGGTACAGCCGCCGCCCACCGATGCCTGCGCCCGCACCGCGCCGCCAAGGCGCTCGACGATGCGGCGCGCAACGGCCAGGCCCACGCCAATGCCGGGGTATTCCTGTGCACCGTGCAGGCGGCCAAATACCTGGAACAACCGTCCCTGCAACGCCGGATTGAAGCCCACGCCATTGTCGCGGATCTCGATAGTGACTGCTCCGCCACTTTCGTCATCGCAAGGCAGCGCCCCTTCGTCATCGCGAGCCAGCGCCCCTTCGTCATCGCAAGGAAACGCCCCTCCGTCATCGCGAGCGAAGCGCGGCGATCCATGACTTGGGGCTGCATGGACTGCCGCGTCGCTTCGCTCCTCGCAGTGACGAGCCATAGGTTCACGCTCCGATTGCATTTTCTGCCCCGAGACAGGACGATCGCCAGGCCGCCAGCCCACCGCAATCACTGCCGGATGCCGCCCCGCGCTGAATTTGAGCGCGTTGCCCAGCACGCAGACCAACGCCTGACGCAGCAGCGCCGCATCCGCCAGCACCGGCGGCAGGTCGCTGGCGATGTGCCACTGCAAGTCGCTGGCCATCTGCCCCTGCAACGCGCGCTGCCCATTCACAGCCCCAAGCTCCGCGCAAATGTCCCCCACCAGCGCCTGCAAATCCACCGACTCCAGCTTGAGCGGGGCCGAGCCCGCACGCGACAGCAGCAGCAAGCCATCGAGCATGGCCCCCAGATGGCGCGCCGAATCCGTAATGGTGCCCAGAAAGCCCTGCACCTCAGGGTCGAGCGTGGCACCGGCCTCCTCTTGCACCAGTTGGGCAAACGACACGATGTGGCGCAGCGGCGCGCGCAGGTCGTGCGACACGGTGGCGGTAAAGTCCTGGTACTCGGCGCGCAGCGCAGCCAGTTGCGTCTCCAGGGCGGCAATGCGTGCTTGGGGCGATGTGTCCATTAGGGTGCCACCGGGCCTTATTCCTTGGGGGCCTTGGGCGCCTTGGCCGGGCGCGACCAGTTGGCAATGCTGACCTGCTTGCCGCGCGCCACGCTCAAAGCACCGGCCGGGGTGCTCTTGGTGATGGTCGAGCCGCCGCCAATGGTGCCGCCCGCGCCCAGCGTGAGCGGTGCCACCAGCACGCAGTTGCTGCCCACGTGCACGTCGGCCTCAATCACGGTGCGGTGCTTGTTGGCCCCGTCGTAATTGGCCGTGATGCTGCCCGCGCCGTAGTTGACGCGCTCACCCACGCTGGCGTCGCCCAGATAGGCCAGGTGGTTGGCCTTGGCACCGGCGGCCAGGGTGGAGTTTTTCACCTCGACAAAGTTGCCAATATGCACCTCGGCACCCAGCGTGGCACCGGCGCGCAGGCGGGCAAACGGGCCTACCAGCGCGCCACGGCCCACGGTTACGCCCAGCTCGCCGCCGTCAATATGGGTAAAGGGGTGGATCACCGCGCCGGCTTCTATCACCGCATTGGCAATCACGCAGTTGGCGCCGATGGACACGCCCTCGCCCAGGTTGACCTTGCCCATGAAGATGCAATTCACGTCAATGCTTACGTCGTGGGCGCACAGCAGGTCGCCGCGCACGTCCAGGCGCGCCGGGTCGGCCAGGCGCACGCCCTCTTCCATCAAACGCTGCGCCTGGCGCAACTGGTAGGCGCGCTCCAACTCAGCCAGTTGCACCGGGCTGTTGACCCCGGCCACCTGCAGCGCGTCGTCAATCTTGTGCGCGCACACCGCCACACCGTCGGCCACCGCAAACTTGACCACATCGGTCAGGTAGTACTCTCCTTGCGCGTTGTGGTTGTCCAGCCGCGCCAGCCAGCGCTTGAGCAGCGCCGCCGGTGCGGCCATGATGCCGCTATAAATTTCGGTAATCTGGCGTTGTTCGGGGCTGGCGTCCTTGTGCTCGACGATGGCCTGCACCGCGCCCTCGGCGGCATTGCCGCTGCGCACAATACGGCCATAGCCGTCGGGCTGCGCCATCTCCAGCGTCAACAGCGCCAGTTGGCTGCCGCCACAGGCCTTGATCAGATGGAACAGCGTGGCCGGTTGCGTCAGCGGCACGTCGCCCGAAAGCACCAGCACAATCGCGTCGTCGGCCAACACCGGCAGTGCCTGCTGCACCGCGTGGCCGGTGCCAAGCTGCGGCTCCTGGCGCACAAACTTCAATTCCAGCGGGGTCAAGGCCAGCGCGTTGGCGGCACAATCGGCCTCCACTTCGGCCGCGCCGTGACCGGTTATCACCACCGCCTGGCGCGCCTGCAAGGCGCGGGCGGTGTCGAGCACGTGTGCCAACAACGGGCGGCCAGCCAACCGGTGCAGCACCTTGGGCAGGCGGCTTTTCATGCGCGTTCCCTTGCCCGCCGCCATAATGACCACATCGACGTTCGTGTTTACACCCGTTGCGTCTTCAATTACTGTTGTTGTCATTGGTTCACTGACTTTCCTGATGCGTTTTACCCATTCCACCATCCAGCCGCCGCCGAGCCGCTGGCCCTCTATTATCGGCACGCTGGTGGTGGCATTGTCGCTGGGTGGCTGCGGCACAGTACGCATGGTGTACGACAACGCTCCCGCACTCACGTACTGGTGGCTCGACGGCTACTTTGACTTTGACGCCGAGCAGGGCCAGCGTTTACGCGCCGAACTGGACGCGCTGCACCAGTGGCACCGCACACACGAACTGCCCCTGCTGGCCGAGCAGCTTGCCAAACTCCAGGCGCTTGCCATCAAGCCGGTGCGCGCCGCGCAAATCTGCAAGCTGAGCGCGCAACTGCAGGCGCACTTTCGCACCCTGGTTGAGCACAGCGCCCCCACGCTGGAAGCGCTCGCACCCACACTCACCAGCGCGCAACTCCAGCACGTGGACCAGACCTTTGCCAAGCGCAACGCCGACTGGGTGCGCGACAACCTCGAGCCCAGCACCCAGGACCACACCGCGCGCAGCATCAAGAAGATGATCGAACGCGTGGAGTCGTTTTACGGTGACCTCACCCCCGAGCAGGTAGCGCTGGTACGCAACCAGATCGAGACCACAGAGTTTGACCCAGGGGCCATTGCACTTGAACGCAACCGCCGGCGCGAAGACGCGCTGCAGGTGCTCGGGCAGTTGCAGAGCGGAACCCTGAATGCCACCCAGCGCAAAAAAGCCGTTGCTGCCTTGCTGGAGCGCACCCTCACTCCCCCCGACGCCGCCTACCGCGAATACATGGCAGGCGTCACCGACCAGACCTGCACCCATCTGGCCGCGCTGCACAACAGCATGGGCGCGGGTCAGCGCGCCAAGCTCGCTCAGACACTCTCCGGTTACGAGCAGGACTTGCGCGCCTTGATCAAATAGGAACCATAAACTGCGGTGTCGTCACTACGCGGCAGTCCATGGCCGTGGTTTCGTCACTGCGAGCGCAGCGCGGCAGTCCATGAAGTCCGAAAGTCATGGATCGCCACGGCCTGACGGCCTCGCGATGACGAATGGCTTGGCCTCACGATGTTGAGAGGCTGTCACTGCGAGCGCAGCGCGGCAGTCCATGCAGTCAGGAAGACATGGATTGCTTCACTTCGTTCGCAATGACAGAGAGACGGGTCGCGATGACGGGAGGAAGTGACGCATTGCTCAATGTCTGGCGTCAACAGGAACAAGTGGCGTGAATTCTGGAATGGTCAATAAATAGGCGAGCCCGCCCAAGCCACGCCGTGCTCGTTGAGGATGGCGTCCAGCGGCAGGTCGTGCGGTTCGGGCTCGAAGTCGGACACAAAGCCCACGCCAAAGCCCAGGCCCACGGTAAAAGGCTTGGGCTGCAGCGTGGACAGCATGCGGTCGTAAAAGCCGCCGCCATAACCCAGGCGGTAGCCGCCCGGCCCGTAGCCTACGCAGGGCGCAAACAACAGCGTCGGAACAATCACCTCGGTGTCCTTGGGCTTGGGGATACCGTAGGCGTCCTCCTCCATCGGGCAGCCCGGGTACCAGGCATGAAAAATCATGGTCTTGTGCTGCTTGTTGACCACCGGCAGGCCGATGCGGCGCAACTGGGGTTGCTCCAGCAGTTCGCCGTCTTCCTTCCAGCGGTGCAGCGCGGGCAGCGGGTCAAACTCGCCCTTGATCGGCCAGTAGGCACCAATCACGGTGTCGGGGCGGCCCACCAGCCAGATGCGCATCACCTGTTGCAGAGAATCGGCGCTTAGCAGCCGGTCCGGCATGCGCTGACGCCGCTCCAACAACTCTTTGCGCAAAGCTTTCTTGGCCGCCACCTTGGATTGTTCTGATTTGTCCATAATCGCCACATGCAGTTTTCAGCCATTCTGACATCGTTCGCACTGCTGTGCGCCCTGATGCTCCCCAACACCACTCACGCGCAGGCCCCGGAGCGCGAAGGCGCGCGCGCTGACGAGGCCATTCTGGAGATGGCGCAAGCCTTCAAACTCCACGACCGCAAGCGTTTGACCAGCCTGCTGCCACAGGCGCGCGGCCACGCGCTGGAGGCCTGGGCCGGGTACTGGGATTTGTCGCTGCGTCTGGACGAGGCCAGCACCCGCGAGATCCAGGACTACCTGACCCGCTTCTCCGGCACCTACCAGGAAGACCGGCTGCGCACTGAGTGGCTGCTGCAACTGGGCAAGAACCGCGACTGGAGCAGCTTCCAGCGCGAGCACGCCCTCTACCGCATGAACGACGACCGCGCCGTGCGCTGCTACGCACTGCTGGCCGACTACAAGACCCGTGGCACCGACGTGGCCCAGGAAGTGCACAAGCTCTGGCTGGCGCAGCGCGAGGCCGACGAAGGCTGCGCCGCCGCCGCCGAGCAACTGATCAAGGACCGCAAGCTCGACAACCACAGCGCCTGGCTGCGCGCCCGCCTGGGCATGGAAAACGACCGCCTGCGCGTGGCCACACAAGCGGTGTCCATGCTCGACGAACACTGGGTCAAAACTGTCAATACCATTTACCTCAACCCCGGCAAATACCTGCACGACAAGCTCACGGCGCTGCGCCCGCAAACGCGCGAGTTTGTATCGCTGGCGCTGATTCGCCAGGCCTATCTGGAGCCCGCCGAGGCCGCGGTTGAAGTGGACAAGTTCCGCTGGAAGGCGCAGCTCACGGCCGAGGAGCGTAGTTGGATCTGGGGCGTGATTGGCAAGCGCGCCGCGCAAAAGCTCTCGGACGACGCGCCCGGCTACTTTGCGCGCGGCCAGGCCGCCACCATGCACGAAGACCATCTGGTGTGGCAGGCACGCGCTGCGCTGCGCACCGGACGCTGGGCGCAAGTGCTCGACACCATCGCCGCCCTGCCCGAAGCGCTGCGCACCGAGCCGGTGTGGGTGTACTGGCGCGCACGTGCGCTGGCGCTGCAAACCACGTCCGAGAGCGCGCTGGTGCAATCGCGCCAGTTGTACGAAAGCATTGCCGGTGTGCGCGGTTTTTATGAACAGCTCGCGCTGGAAGAACTCGGTAAAAGCATCTCGCCGCCGCCCCGGCCCGAACCACCCAGCGCCGAAGAAAAACTGGCCGCACACCAGAACCCGGGCCTAGTGCGCGCGCTGCACGCCATTCGCATCGGGCTGCGGCAGGAAGGCGTGCGCGAGTGGAACTACAGCACCAACCTGCACACGCGCGGCGGCATGGACGACCGCGCCCTGCTGGCCGCCGCCGATCTGGCCTGCCAGCACGAAGTCTGGGACCGCTGCATCAACACCAGCGAGCGCACCAAGGACGTGATCGACTGGGGCCAGCGCTTTCCCATGCCGTTCAAGGCGGCGGTGCTGGCACGCACGGCGCAGATCGGGCTGGACCCGGCCTACGTCTACGGCCTGATCCGCCAGGAAAGCCGCTTCATCATGGACTCCAAATCGGGCGTGGGCGCCTCCGGCCTGATGCAGGTGATGCCCGCCACCGCACGCTGGACCGCCAAGAAAATCGGCCTGACCCAGTACCAGCAGCGCGACCTCAACGACCGCGACACCAACATCGCCATTGGCACCGGCTACCTCAAGCTGGTGCTGGACAACTTTGGTGGCTCGATGCCGATGGCCGCTGCCGCCTACAACGCCGGCCCGAGCCGCCCGCAGACCTGGCGCGGTGCGTCGGGCGCGCCGGTGCTCGAAGCCGCGATCTGGGCCGAGAACATTCCGTTTGCCGAGACCCGCGACTACGTCAAGAAAGTGCTCTCCAACACCACCAATTACGCGGCCTTGATTACCGGCCAGCCCCAGTCACTCAAGGCACGGCTGGGGCGCGTCGGGCCGCGCGACGCCAGCGTGCCACTACCTACGGAGGACCTGCCCTGATGAAGCTCTATATCGGCAACAAAAACTACTCTTCCTGGTCGATGCGCCCCTGGGTGCTGATGACGCAGGCCGGCATCGACTTTGAGGAAGTGGTGCTGCGCTTCGATGATTTCACCGACGCTTCCACCTACGACCAGTCGCCCTTCAAGCGCACCCTCAGCACGGTCACGCCTACCGGCAAGGTGCCGGTGCTGGTCGATGGCGATCTGGTGGTGTGGGACACGCTGGCCATTGCCGAGTACCTGGCCGAAAGTTTCCCCGACAAGCACCTGTGGCCGCAGGACCGCGCCGCGCGCGCCCGCGCCCGCAGCATTTGCGCCGAGATGCACAGCGGCTTTGGCGCGCTGCGCACCCATTGCCCCATGAACGTGGAGGCGCGCCTGCAATCCATGGGCGCGCTGATCTGGCGCGACAAGAGCGCAGTGCGCGCCGACGTGCAGCGCCTGCAGGACATGTGGTGCGCGCTGCTGCAGGAGCACGGCGGCCCCATGCTGTTTGGCGCGTTTGGCATTGCCGACGCCTACTTTGCGCCCATGTGCTCGCGCATCAAGACCTACGGCCTGCCGATGAATGACCTGGCCAGCGCCTACGTCAACCGGGTGCACGCACTGCCGGGCATGAAGGCGTGGGTGGAGGACGCGCTGGCCGAGCGCGACTTCCTCGACTTTGAAGAACCCTACCGTCTCACGCCCTGAGGCTGGCCGCGCCCATGCAAACCTATCTGGTCGGCGGTGCGGTACGCGATGCCCTGATGGGCTTGCCGGTGCAGGACCGCGACTGGGTGGTGGTGGGCGCAACACCGCAAGCCCTGCTCGACCAGGGCTACACGCCGGTGGGGCGCGATTTTCCGGTATTCCTGCACCCGCGCAGCCACGAGGAATACGCGCTGGCGCGCACCGAGCGCAAGACCGCCCCCGGCTACACCGGCTTTGCCGTGCACGCCGCCCCCGACGTGACGCTGGAGCAGGACCTGGCGCGGCGCGACCTCACCATCAACGCCATGGCCGTGCCCGCTGCACTGGCAGGCGTGGGCGATAGCGTGGATGTTCATGAGTGGCACAGCAGCGGCGCGTTGGTTGACCCCTTTGGCGGCCAGCGCGATATTGCCCACAAAGTGCTGCGCCACGTGACCGACGCCTTTCGCGAAGACCCGGTGCGCATTCTGCGGCTGGCGCGCTTTGCCGCGCGCTTTGCCGACTTCCGCGTGGCCGACGAAACACTTGCGTTGATGCGTGCCATGGTGCAAGCCGGTGAGGCCGACCATCTGGTGGCCGAGCGCGTCTGGCAGGAACTTGCACGCGGCCTGATGGAGCGCCAGCCCTCGCGCATGCTGAGCGTATTGCGCGACTGCGGGGCCCTGGCGCGTTTGCTGCCCGAGCTTGACCACCTGTGGGGCGTGCCGCAACCCGCGCAGCACCACCCCGAGGTGGACACCGGCGCGCACATGCTGCTGGTGATCGACCAAGCGGCGCTGCGCGGGGCCTCACTGGCCGTGCGCTTTGCCTGCCTGGTGCACGACCTGGGCAAGGGCACAACTGCCGCCGAACACCTCCCGCGCCACATCGGCCACGAAGAGCGCAGCGTGCGCCTGCTCCAGGGCGTGTGCCAGCGCCTGCGCGTACCCGTGGAATGCGCGGAGCTGGCACAGGTGGTGGCGCGCGAGCACGGCAACATCCACCGTTCGCAGGCGCTGGGCGCAGCCGCCACCGTGCGTCTGCTGGAGCGCTGCGACGCGTTTCGCAAGCCCGCGCGCTTTGCCGACATTCTGCTGGCCTGCGAGTGCGATGCACGCGGCCGCCTGGGCCTGCACGATGAACCTTATCCGGCAGCACCACGCCTGGCGGCCGCACTGGCGCGGGCGCAAACGGTAGCAACCGACGTTGTGGCCGCGCAGGCACAGGCCGCAGGCGCTACCGGACCCAAAATAGGTTCCGCCATTCACGCCGCACGCGCCGCCGCCGTGGCCATCGGGCTATAACCCCGTGGATTTGTAGGAGCCCGCCTGCTGGCGATGGTATTCCTGCCAATCGCTTGCAGGCAAGCTCCCACACAGCCACGAAGTCATGGATCGCCACGGCCTGCCGGCCTCGCGATGACGAGAGTGAGACTACCTCGCGATGACAAGGGAGAGACCACCTCGCTATGACAAGGGAGAGCGGACTCGCCGTGACGAAAGGGCGTCATTGCGAGGAGCGCAGCGACGCGGCAATCCATGCAGTCAGAAAGGCATGGATTGCTTCACTTCGTTCGCAATGACGGAGAGTTCAGGGCACCACCAACGCCAAAGCCGCGTAATCGCCCACCTGGTTGCCCAGACCGGCGGCGCACAGCGTCGCCCCCGCGGTGAGGGGCAGGAGTTTGCCGTCAATCTGCGCACGCAGACGCGCCAGCAGGTAGTCGCGCTGGTGCCAGAACACGCTGCCGCCAATGGCAATGCGCTCCAGGTCCAGCGTCACCACCAGGTTGTAGAGGGTGCGGCCCATCACCCGGCACAGTTCATCAATATGCTGCTCGGCCCGTGGGTCGCCCGCACGCGCGGCGGCAAACAGTGCTACCGCATCGGCGTAACCCTGACCACCAAAGCGCCGTGCGATGGCGTTGCCTGCGGCCAAGCCCTCCACGTCGCCCAGGTTGCCGCAGCCGCACAGCGCGTCGTCGTTGTCGATCACAAAGGTGTGCCCGGCGTGGCCGGCATTGCCGTTCTTGCCGCGCAGAATGTGGCCGTCCACGCACAGCCCCACACCAATGCCGGTGCTCCAGGTGACGTAGGCGCAGTGGTTGACGCCCTGCAAGGCACCCCAGCGGCGCTCGGCCTCCAACGCGCCCACCGCGTCGTTTTCCACCCGCACGCGCTTGAACGCCTGGCGCAGCGGCGCTTCGAGCAGGGCGGTGTGCCAGGCATTGGGCAAGCCGCGCGCCGTGCCCGCCATGCCGCCGCAAATATTGGGCGCGGCCAGTTCAATCAAACCCTGCTGCATGACAAAGGGGCCGCACGCCGCCACGCCCACGGCGGCAATGGCGTCAAGCGCCACGCCCGCGCTCTGGCAACTCTGCGCCACCATGCGGATGATCTGCTGCGCCAGCGCATCGTTGCTGCCGATCTTGGCGGTGGGCTCGGTCACCTTGCCACGCACGCCTTGCGCGTCGGCCACGCTGACGGCAACCTTGGTGCCGCCAATATCGACGCAGGCAACAGGTGCCGCGCCAGGAGGTAGGGGTGTATCGGGTGTCATGGTGTCGTGGAAATAATCCTATCGTTCTTTTCGAAATTCACGTCATACGCATTCGCCATCGCGATGCTGCATTTTCACCTCATCGCAAGGCTGCACCTTCTCGTCATCGCGAGGCCGCCCCTTCGTCATCGCGAGGCCGTAGGCCGTGGCGATCCATGACTTCATGCCTGCATGGACTGCCGCGTCGCTTCGCTCCTCGCAGTGACGGCCTTTCACCTTCGTGAGGCTGCACTCTCTCGCCATCGGGAGGCCACGCTCTCTCGCCATCGCGATGCTGCATTCTCTCGCCATCGCGATGCCGCACCTTCGTCATCGCGAGGCCGTAGGCCGTGGCGATCCATGACTTCGTGCCTGCATGGACTGCCGCGTCGCTTCGCTCCTCGCAGTGACAAATCATAGGTTCATGGCCCTTATGCAGTTTCGGTCACCCGACACAGGGCGCTCGCAAAGGCAGTCTGAATTGTCATGAATGATCGAAGCGTCAATAGGATCATTACAGCCGGTGGGTCTTGTCGCCGCGCACGAAGCCCAGGGCGTCCCAGGGCTGGCCGGTGGTGAGCGCAATCACCTTGAAAAACTCGCCCATTTCGTGCTCCAGGATCAGCCGCTGCGCTGCCACGCGCTCGGCCTGCGACGCGCTCTGCATCGCCTCGAGCAAGCCGCAGTTCATCAGAAAGTGGGCCTGGTTGGTGTAGCCCAGCACCGCCAACCCGGCGTCCTGCGCCGCCAGCGCGATGCCGGTGAAGTTGACGTGGGCGGTGATGTCCTTGTAGCCCACGTCGGCCAGCGGATCGGCGTCGGCACGGTGCGCGCGGTGGCACATCACCGTGCCCATGTGGCGCTGCTCGTGGTAGTACTCGGCCTCGGGGAAGCCATAGTCAAGCAGGATCACCGCGCCGCGCTGCAGCCGGTCGGCCAGGGTGCGTACAAAGGCTTCGCCCTGGGGATGGATTTCGGTCAGGTAGTCGTGCTCGCCCGACACTTCCAGCGGCGGGCGCAGATCGCTGGCGCGGTCTGCCCACACAAAGGCCAGGTCGGCGCGCGTGCCGTCCAGCGCCACGCCGCGCTCGTGCCACTGGCCGTTGACGCGCGCGAGCAGCTTGACCGGCATGGCATCGAGCACTTCGTTACCCACCACCACGCCGTGCATGGCCTGCGGCAATTCATGTGCCCACTGCACCCGGTCGCCAAACGCTTGCAGGCGCTGCTGCTGGCGCTCACGCAGGGTGGAAGAGAGATCGACGATGGTGTAGCGGCGCAGTGGCACACCGAGTGCATCGAGCGCCTCGATCAGTTGCGCCGCGAGCGTGCCCGTGCCCGCGCCAAACTCCCAGACCTCGTCGGTGCCGGTAGCCTGCAGCGCCTGCGCCACCTGGCGCGCAAGCGCCTGGCCAAACAAGGGCGTCATTTCGGGCGCGGTAACAAAGTCGCTGCCGGCGCCCACGGTGGCACCGGCGCTGTCTTTCATGCCCTGGGGCATGGCACCAAACACGGTGGCACCCCGGGCGTAATAACCCAGGCCAGGCTTGTACAAGGCCAGGGACATGAAGTCGTCAAAGCCGATCCAGCCGCCACCTTCGCGGATGCTTTGCGCAATATGGTCGGCCAGGAGCGGGGTGCCCGCTGGGGGTGTCGTTAAACTTGGAGCTGTTGTCATAACACTTGGAATTGTCGCCCAATGTCTGCCCCTCCTTCTGCCCCGACGGTTTTGGTCACGGGCGCGGCCAAGCGCCTGGGCCGCGAAATTGCGCTGGCCCTGGCCCAGGCCGGGTGGCGCGTGGCCGTGCACTACCGCGATTCGGTGGAGGACGCCACCAAGACGGTGGCCGACTGCGCGCGCTTGACGCCCGGTGCGGCCGCGTTTCGCTGCAACCTGGGCAACGAGACGGCGGTGCGCAGCCTGCTGCCCAAGGTGGTGGCGCAGATGGGCCAGGTGGACGCCCTGGTCAACAGCGCCTCGACCTTCGAGCACGACACTGCCGAGAACTTCAGCTTTGCCGCCTTGGAAAAGCACATGCGCAGCAACGCCGGCGCTGCCGTGCTGCTGTCGCAGGCGCTGCACAACCATCTAGTGAACCGCTTGCCCACACCGGCGGGGCAGGATGCCAGCCCCAGCGGGGTGGTGGTCAACCTGCTCGACCAAAAGCTGTGGAACCAGAACCCCGATTTTTTCAGCTACACACTGTCCAAGGCAGCGCTTGAAGCGGCCACCACCATGCTGGCGCTGGCGCTCAGCCCGCGTCTGCGCGTGGTTGGCGTGGCACCGGGCCTGACGCTCACCAGCCATTTGCTCGACGAGCGCAAGTTCGCCAAGCTGCACAAACTCTCGCCGCTGGGGCAGTCGTCCACCGCGCAGGATGTGGCTTCTGCCGTGCTGTTTGCGCTGCAAAACAAGTCGATCACCGGCACCACGCTGCTGGTCGATGGGGGCCAACACCTGATGCGCTTTGAGCGCGACTTTTCCCTGATGCAAGTCCCATGACACATCCCGCCACCACCGGACTGCAGATACTGACCCTCACCGGCTTGCGCTTTGACGCCAGCCTGGGCATTCTGGAAACCGAAATTGCCGCGCCGCAACCGATTCAGGTGGACGCCGAACTGAGCCTGGGGCCGCAGCCGCTATTGCCGCGTGACGACGACATTCACCATGTGCTCGACTACCGCAAGGTGCGCCAGATCATCATCAACGAGTGCACGGCCGAGCATGTCAACCTGCTGGAGAGCCTGATTGGCAAACTCGCCAACCGCCTGATGCAGTTGCCCGGCGTGCAAGGCGTGCGCGTGCGCATTGCCAAGCTGGAGATCTTTGACGACTGCGAAGTGGCGATCCGGGTGGAGACCGGGCGCTGGTAGGCCGCTTCAGGCCGACGCTGGTGCCGCGCTCTGCTGCAGCGGCGTAAATACCACGTAAAACGCCGCGCCTTGGTCGACTGGCGCTTCGGCCGCAATGCGGCCGCCCATTTGCCCGGCCAGATCGCCCACCAGTTGCAGGCCGAGCGAGGTTTGGCTTCGGTCGGCAAAGTCGGCTGGCAAGCCCACACCGGTATCGCTCACACGCAGACTCCATTGAACGCCGTCTCCCATGGGCTGCAGGGCGACGCAGACCCGGCCCGCGCGCCCGGGTGGGAACGCGTGCTTGAGGCAGTTGGAAATCAACTCGTTGACCAGCAAGCCACAGGGCATGGCTTGGTCCATGCCCACGCGCAACGGTGCGGTAGCGAACTCCAGCGCAATCAACTGCGGATGGCTCGACTGCGCCTGCATGGCGTGGCTGGCAATGTGCCGCAGATACTCGGCCAGATCGACCGCAGCAAAGGTGCCCGAGCGGTACAGGGTTTCGTGCAGCAGCGCCATGGAGCGAATCCGCCCCTTCATGTCGCGCAGCACGGCGCTGGTGTCGGCTTGTGTGCTGCGCCTGCTCTCCAGCCGCAGCAGGCTGGTGATGACCTGCAGGTTGTTTTTGACGCGGTGGTGCACTTCCTTGAGCAGGGCTTCTTTTTCCCGCAGTGCTGTCTTGAGCGCCTGCTCGGATTGCAGCAACAAGAGGTTGGCTGCCTCCAACGCGGCGGTGCGCTGGGCCACACGCTGCTCAAGCGACTGGTTCATATCGTGCAGCGACACTTCCATGCGCTTGCGCTCGGTGATGTCTTTGGAAATGCAGATCACCGAGAGCACCTGGCCGTCTTCACCGATTACCGGCTTGACCGTGGTGACGTAGTAGTGGTCGCCATCGGGCCGGGCGATGGCCACTTCAATCACCTTGACGCGCGCGCTGGCAAATACCTCCTTGACGGCGGCAAAGCGCCGGTTGGCATCCTCTGGGGGAAAGAGGTCCCAGATCGTGCGACCGATGATTTCTTCGACTTGCCGGCCCACGCCCGCAGCAAATGCGCGATTGACGTAGCGGTAGGTGCCATCGGGGTAAAACGCAAAAATCGGGTCGCTCGATTCATTGAGCAATACGGCGTACTCGTGCTCGGCAGCGCGCGAAGCCTGCAACGCCCCGGCCGGTCCTGCCTGGGAGACGCTATCCATGGAATCGCACGGCGTTGCGCCCGGACTGCTTGGCCTGGTACATCGCGGCATCGGCCCACTCGAGAATATCTTCCTCGGAATAGGTTGAACCCAGGAACAGCACGACACCCACGCTCACGCTGCACTGGTGCGCAACCTCCTGCGCTGGCTCCGACGCCGCGCCGCCGAGTTGCAACACAAATGGCTCGGCCAGCACCGTGCGAATTTTCTCGGCCACCAGTTCGGCCTGGTGCCGCGCTTGCGCCAGGTGCGTGGGCAGGTAGTCGAGCAGCACCACAAATTCGTCACCGCCAAAGCGTGCCACAGTATCGATCTGGCGCACGCAGTTCGTGATCCGCTTTGCCGCCTCCACCAGCAGCAAGTCGCCCACGCTGTGGCCATGGTGGTCGTTGAGCGGCTTGAAGTTGTCCAGGTCCAGAAACATCAGCGCGCCGTAGCCGCCGCTGCGCTTGCCCACCCGCATCGACTGGATCAGGCGATCCCGCAGCAACACCCGGTTGGCCAGCTTAGTGAGCGGATCGTAGTAGGCCATCTGGCGCACCAGTTCCTCGGTGACCTTGCGTTGCGTGATGTCACGGTGGAAAGCCTGGATCAGCCGCTCGCCCTGCGAAACAATCATGCTGGAAGAAACCTCCAGGGCAATCACACGCCCATCGCGGTGGTAATGCTGAACCTCGAAATTTAAAAGCTCTCCATCCAGGATGCGCCGCAGCCGCAGCGGCAAACCTTCCAGGGATTCTGGTGTGTCCAGATCTTGCAGGTCCATGGACACCAATTCGGAACTGGTATAGCCATGCATCCGGGCAAAGGCTTCATTGACCGATAGCAGCTTACCGTGTTCAGACACGATCACAATGCCATCGGTGGCGCGCTCAAACAGGGCGCGCAAACGCTCTTCACTTTCTGCCTGCGCCAGCAGCGACCGTGTCTGTTCTTGCTGCACGCGCCACAGCCGAAATAGCATGCCCGCCAGCAAGCCGATAGTCAACACGCCCGCCAGGCCAACCTCCAGGGAGCGCGCTCGCCAATCGGCCAAGGCGTCCTGGCGCGCAATGCCGGTAGTCACGTAGAACGGGTAGCCATGCAAGGCGTGCAGGCTGTAGACACGCACCACGCCGTCGGCCGCAGAGGTGTACTCTTGCGTGGCCGTACGTTGGCCCATGGCCAGCGCGGCGCGCGAGGGGTTATCCAGAGGCAGCGGCGTATTGAGCTTGCCGTCGCCCACCGGCCAGCGCACCACGCGGGTGAAGTCGTCAACCCGGTAGATGGATACGACTCCGTTGGGGCCCACATCAAGCGACTTGAACAACTTTTGAAAATATTCCAACTCCACCGAAGCGATCACGATGCCCCGAAAAACGCCCTCCACGTCGCGCAAGCCCTTGGCCGCCACCAACGTCGGGCGCACGGTGGTGCGCGAGATGTTGACCGATGAAAACACCAGTTCTTCGCCCGGATGGTCGCGCAAGCGGATGAAATAATCGCGGTCCACCACATTGCTGATCAACGTATGGGCCCGACCGGACGAATACAACTGGTCGCCTGCACTATCGAAAATCCGCAGCCCGGCAAGCTCCGGGAAATCGACCATGTGGGCGTCGAGCTCGGTGTTGAGCGTGTCCGCGTAGCGCCCAACCGCTTGCTTGTGCAAGGCTGCAACTGGGATGGAGCCTGCAAGCAAGCGCAGGTCAGCGTCGGCGCGACGCAACGTAGCGTCCAGTCGGGTCTCGAGTATGGCGGCGTAGTCGCGTGATCTGATCTGAGCAGAGTGCATCGCCTGCTGGTAGTCCACCCAGATCAGGTAAGCAAGAATCCACAAAGCTGCCAGCGCACCCACACCAATCGCAGCGAGCAGTTTGCGGCGTTGGCTCATGTCACTCCCATTGGTGCAGGCATTATGCGTGAATACCCAACAACGCGCTTAAGCACGCTCGCACGCTGCTGCGGAGTTGCAAACCAGGCTAACCCAGCAGCAAGCTTGCAGCCAAGCTCCACATGGTCAGGGCGATCAGTGCATCCAGCACGCGCCAGGCGGCGGGTTTGCGAAACAGCGGGCCAAGCAGGCGCGCGCCAAAACCCAGGGCAAAGAACCAGACAAAGCTGGCGGCGGCGGCTCCGCCACCAAACACCCAACGCCCACCCTCGCCGCGCTGGCTGGCAAGCGAGCCCAGCAAAATCACCGTGTCCAGATATACATGCGGATTGAGAAAGGTAAACGCCAGACAAGTCACCAGGGCCGTTCCCAGCGGGGTGCCCTCCCCTGCATCGACGTTGAGCGCCTGCGCATGCAGCGCCCGCCGCGCCGCCAGCAGTCCATACACCGACAGAAAGGCGGCACCACCATCGCGCGCTAGCGCCAAGACCCCCGGCACGGAATCGATCAACGCGCCCAAACCGGCGATTCCCGCCGCAATCAGCAGCGCGTCCGCGCCAGCACACACCAGCACCACCGGCAGCACATGCTCCACCCGAATTCCCTGGCGCAACACAAACGCGTTCTGCGCACCAATGGCAATGATCAAGGCAGCACCCGACAAAAATCCGGCAATCAGGTCAGCGGTCATGCGAGTACGGGCGGGGTGGCTTTAGGGCGGGGTGGCTGATCATACCGACCCATCGCCAGCAGCACCCACTTCCGCTGGCGGCGAGTATTTTCTCCGGCTACACCGGCGCCCTGGGGTCAGAGCACGATTTCGTTCGGCGTTGTGGGTCTCAGGCAAGACCCTGGTCCTGAATCGTGATCCGACCCCACTGCCCCTCACTGGCGCAAACTCACCAGAGGCAAACTCACCACCCTCCCAGTCGTGATCTGACCCCACTGCCCCTTGCTGGTTTGCCAAATGTGGGCGCACCCACCACGCACTTGGGATGGTGGATTGGGCGTCCGGGCGGCGGCCCCATTCGCCGTTGCCACTGAGTTTGCGTGCCAATCACGGTGTTGATGAGCCGATTGCGGTGCGCCAGCAGCGTGCAACGGCGAGCGTGTGCCAGAGAACGGATGCCCGGTCCACCAGCCCTGCCACATACGGTTGAGAACGGTGTCTTTCTCCGGCGACGGCGAGGCCCTGTTAGCAGTGGGAATTTCCTCCGGCCACACCGGCGCCCTGGGGTCAGAGCACGATTTCGTTCGGCGCTGTGGGTCTCCGGCAAGACCCTCGTCCTGAATCGTGATCCGACCCCATTGCCCCTCACTGGCGCGAAGCCACCAGAGGCAAACTCACCACCCTCCCAGTCGTGATCCGACCCCACTGCCCCTTGTTGGCGCACCAACTCTCCACGCATCGCCAGCTACAGAGCTTGGCGAATCGAGCACGACCCGAGCAGTCCAGGCAATAGTCGGCGAAAATAGCGGCTGCGTGGAGGGGCTGTGCCCCTTAGGTTTGGCGAACAAGGATCAATGTGAATACCGTCGGGATTGAACCGCACACGGCCAGCGTGCCGGACCGTGCGAAGATTGAGCGCGAGACGCACAAGCTCGAAAAGCGCTTGTGCCGCCAGGTCGGCCAGGCCGTCATGGACTTCAACATGATTGAAGAGGGCGACCGCGTCATGGTCTGCGTTTCGGGCGGCAAGGACAGCTTTGGCATGCTCGACATCCTGCTCAAGCTGCAGCAGCGCGCGCCGATCCACTTTGATCTCATTGCCGTCAATCTCGACCAGAAGCAGCCCGGCTTTCCCGACCACATCCTGCCGGCCTACCTCAAGACCCTGGGCATCGAGTACCACATCGAGACGCAGGACACCTACAGCATCGTCAAGAAAATCGTGCCCGAGGGCAAGACCATGTGCAGCCTGTGCAGCCGCTTGCGCCGGGGCATTCTGTACAGCGTGGCCGACCAGCTCAAGATCACCAAGGTCGCCCTGGGCCACCACCGCGATGACATGCTGCAGACATTTTTTCTCAACCTGTTCTTTGCCGGCAAACTCAAGGGCATGCCGCCCAAGCTGGTCAGCGACGACGGCGACCACATCGTGATCCGCCCGCTGGCCTACGTGGCCGAGAAAGACCTCACGCGCTGGGCCGAGCACCGCCAATTCCCGATCATCCCCTGCACCCTGTGCGGCAGCCAGGACAACCTGCAGCGCCAGGAAGTCAAGCGCATGATGCAGCAGTGGGAGCGCCAATACCCGGGGCGCACCGAGACCATGTTCACGGCGCTGCAAAACGTGGTGCCCTCGCACCTGATGGACGAGCGCCACTACGACTTCAAGAACATCCAGACCACCGGCGTGGCCGATGCCCAAGGCGACAAGGCTTTTGATAGGGAAGAGTTTGCGCCCGCGCCGCTGCCCGGCGTGCAGGTGGTGACGCTATGAGCACGGCCACCCGCATCATTGCCGTGCGCCATGGCGAGACCGCCTGGAACGTGGACACCCGCATCCAGGGCCAGCTCGACGTAGACCTCAACGCGCACGGCCAATGGCAGGCGCAACGCGTGGCCGACGCGCTGGCCGATGAAGAGATTGACGCCATTTACGCCAGCGACCTGCGCCGCGCCCACAGCACGGCCTGTGCAATTGCCGAGCGTGCCGCCAACCCCGAAGCGCGCCAGGTGCAACTGGCCATTGGCCTGCGTGAACGCGGCTTTGGCATTTTTGAAGGCCTGACCTACGCGCAGATTGCCACCGAGTGGCCCGAAGCCTCGCGCCGCTGGCGCCAGCGCGACCCCGAATTTGCCCCCGAGGGCGGCGAGACCCTGGTGCAACTGCGCCAGCGCGTGGCCCACACCGTGACCGAGCTGGCCAGTCGCCACCTGGGCGAGCAGATTGTGCTGGTGGCGCACGGCGGCATCATGGACGCGCTCTACCGCCTGGCCACGCAGCAGGATATTTCGGCCCCGCGTACCTGGGACCTGGGCAACGCCTCCATCAACCGCCTGCTGTGGACGCCCGAATCGCTCACGCTGGTGGGCTGGGGCGACACCCGGCATCTGGACGACGCCAGCCTGGACGAAATCAGCGCATGAACAACACCCGCACTTTCCCCATTGCGGCTCGACTGCACTGGCTCGAAGTGCTGACCTTGCTCAGCGCCACGCTGACCGCGCTGTCAGCGCTGGGGATTGTCGGCGGCCACCTGTTTTTCAAGCCGCTGACGATGCTGATTGCCATTGTTTTTGTGGCGGTGCGCGCCAGAAGCTCGGGCGGCGTTACGCGTGCCGACCTTCTGCTGGAAGCGGCACTGTTTTTTTCTCTGGTCGGGGATGTATTCCTGATGCTGCCGGGCGACTACTTCATCCCCGGGCTGGCGTCATTCCTGGTGGCGCACCTGTTCTACCTGGTGCTGCTGCGCCAGGGCCAGCGCTGGTTTCCCAGCCGCCCGGGATTGGTGGCGGTGTTTGGCACCGGCGCGCTGATTTACGCCTGGGTCTGGCCGGGCCTGGGTGACAGCGTTCTCAAGGCGGCCGTGGCAACCTATGTGTGCGTGATCGCGCTGATGGCGTCGCAAGCTGTTGGCCGCGCCACGGTGCTCGGCACACCGGCAGCGCGCTCTGTGGCGCTGGGCACTTGCGTCTTCATGCTCAGCGACACGCTGATTGCCACCAACAAGTTTGTCAGCCCCATAGCACTGGCGCCGCTGTGGATTCTGGCGACCTACTACGCTGCACAAATGCTGATCGTCCACCATGTCCGCGCCAGCGATCCAGGTCCTTGAGGACGAGGTTGAATTTACCGCCATCCGTGCCCAGGGCGCGGGGGGACAGAACGTCAACAAGGTCTCCAACGCAGTCCATCTGCGCTACAACATCGCCGCTGCCTCGTTGCCTGAGGACATCAAGCAGCGCCTGCTGGCTTTGAGCGACCAGCGCATCACCCAAGACGGCGTGGTAGTCATTAAGGCGCAGGCCAGCCGCAGCCTGGAGTTCAACAAGCTCGATGCCCTGGCGCGCCTGCAGGCGCTGGTGGACAGCGTGGCCGTGCCGCCCAAGCCGCGCAAGCCGACCAAGCCCAGCCGTAGTTCCCAACTCAAGCGCCTGGACAGCAAGACCGAGCGAAGCAATGTAAAGATGCAGCGCAAGCGGGTTGGCGAGGGCGATTAGGCCCCGATGGAACTTTTTCGGCTTCTACAATTCCCACGGACTGTGTTTCCACAGATCGTTGTCCTTCATGACCGCTAAACCGTTGCGCACTGTTTCCTTCCCCCGCAAGACTTCCCTGGCCGTGTGCCTGGCCGCCGCTTGGGCAACACAGGCACTGGCGCAGCAGGCACCGCCGTCCGAGCCCGAGCCGCCTGCCGCCACCAGGGCACCCAGTCCATCGGCCAAGGACGGCGGGCAACTGCAGCGTGTGGAGATCACCGGCACGGCCAGCGACGCCGAGCAGCGGCGCACATCGACCGCATCCAAGATCGTGATCGGGCGCGAAGAGATTGAACGCTTTGGCGACAGTTCGGTAAGCGAAGTGCTCAAGCGCCTGCCCGGCGTGACCTCGGGTGGGCGTCCGGGTCGCGGTGGCGATGTGCGCATGCGCGGCATGGGCGGTGGCTACACCCAGATTCTGGTCAACGGCGAGCGCACGCCGCCAGGCTTTTCGCTCAGCGACCTGCCGCCGGATCAGGTCGAGCGCATCGAAATCATGCGCGCACCTACCGCCGAATACGGCACGCGTGCTGTGGCGGGCACCATCAACATCGTGCTCAAGGAAGCGCTCAAGCGTCGGCTCAACGAAGTACGCCTGGGACTGGGCTTGGAGGAAGACCGCGTGTCGCCAATGGCATCGTGGACGCGCAACGACAAGATCGGCGAGCAGATCGCCTATACCCTGACCGCAACGCTCAACCACAGCAACAGCGCCGACGATTTCGACCTGCGCACACGCTGGACCGACCTGGCCAGTGGTGCCAACGTGCTCGACCAGCATGAAACCGGAACCTACCAAAGCCAGCGCGACGGCCTGCACCTCAATGGCCGCGTGCAAATGACGCTGGGCGAGGGCGAATCGCTGATCCTGATGCCGTTTCTGATGATGTCCCAAAGCACCTCGCGCACCCAGCACCAGTTGGAGCAAGTCCCGGGCGCTGTGATTGATCAACCCTATGCCAGCTACGTGAGCGACGGCAGCAGCCGCTTTGGCATGGCGCGCACCAACCTGCAATGGCAAAAGCGCTTGGGAGAAGCTACCCGGCTGGACCTGCGCGCGGGCCTGGGCCAAAGCAACTACGACAGCACCGGCCTGCGCCAGGAATACGACGCCGCCCGTACCGTCACGCGCCGGGTTGACGACCAAACCAATTCACGCGACGACAACTGGACGCTCAACGGCAAGCTCGCCTACCAGTGGGGCGACAACCACAGCCTGGTGGGCGGCCTTGAACTCGACAGCAGCACGCGCACGCAAAGCCGCAGCACGCTGCAGGACGGCACACCCATCCTGACCGAATTTGGCGACGCGCTGGACGCCTCCACGCAGCGCATGGCGGCCTATGTGCAAGACGAGTGGACCGTGAGCAAGCAGATCTCGGCCTACGCCGGTGTGCGCTGGGAGGGCATTGAGACGCGTAGCGACAGCGCCAGCTACCAGGCCAGCAACCTCAGCAGTGTGGTCACGCCCCTGCTGCACGCCACCTGGAAGCCCAACGAGAGCAGCCACAACCAGTGGCGCGCCAGCCTGACCCGCAGCTACAAGTCGGCCGCCCTGTCGGACCTGATTGCGCGGCCCACGCTGTCGCAACGCTTTCCCAACGGGGCCAACGAGATTGGCAGCCCCGACCGCGCAGGCAACCCCAACCTGCGGCCCGAACTGGCCTCAGGCGTGGAACTGGCCTACGAGAGCTACCTCACCAAGGGCGGCATGCTCAGCGTGAACCTGTTCTACCGCCACATCAGCGACCTGATGCGCAGCGTGATTGCGCTGGAAAACGTGTCGTGGTCGGACCAGCCGCGCTGGGTCTCGCGCCCGCAGAACGTGGGCCATGCCGTCACCCAGGGCGTGGAACTTGAAGCCAAGTTCCGCCTGGACGAAATGTGGGACGACGCGCCGCCGGTTTCCTGGCGCGCCAACCTGAGCTTCTTCAACTCGGCCGTAGACAACGTGCCCGGCCCGAACAACCGGCTCGAAGGCCAACCCGCAGGCACGGCCAACTTTGGCGCGGACTACAAGCTGCGCAGCCTGCCCATCAGCCTGGGTGCCAGCATCAACATCACGCCGGGTTACGAGACCCAGCTCAGCGACCTGCAAAGCGTCAGCATGGGCGCCAAGGTGGTAACCGACGCCTTTGCGCTGTGGACCATCAACCCCAGCGCCCAGTTGCGCCTGAGCGCCAACAACATGCTGCCGCGCAATTACCTTGACACCAACACCCTGGTCTATGGCGGGCAAAGCCAGGAGAACCAGAACGCCAACGCCTCCAAACTCAACTGGGGCCTGCGCCTGGAACTCAAGCTGTAGCGCGGTGTCGATTAAGGTATAGTTTGTATACCATGTACTCGTTCGAATTTGACGCCGCAAAAAGCGAGTCCAATCGCGCCAAACATGGTATCGATTTTGTTGATGCCCAAAGCCTCTGGAAAGACCCGTTGTTGCTGGAAATTCCCGCCAAGACCGATGACGAGCCGCGGTTTCTGGTGATAGGTCGGATCGACCAAAAGCGTTGGTCTGCTGTGATTACCTACCGTGGGGCAAACATCCGATTGATATCCGTTCGTCGCGCACGCGCAGAAGAGGTGGCACTGTATGAAAGCTAAGAAATTCGACCAACAGTTTGATGCAGGGGTGGACCTGGTAGCTTCCCTGGACCTGTCCAAGGCAAGGCGCGTCTTGCAGGAGCAAAAGCGGGTTAACGTCGACTTTCCAACCTGGATGATTGACTCGCTGGATCGTGAAGCCAGCAAACTAGGTGTCACGCGACAGTCTGTCATCAAAGTCTGGCTGGCCGAACGCCTGGAGGCGGGCAAGCCTGCGGCCCGACTTGCAACGCGTGCAAGAGGCCATTCTTTGCCTACTCGTTAAACAAGCCCTCGGCACCGACACGCGGGGCCACGCCCAGGTGGCGGTAGGCGGCCAGGGTGGCGATGCGTCCGCGCGGCGTGCGCTGCAGGTAGCCTTGCTGGATCAGGTAGGGCTCGATCACGTCCTCGATGGTTTCGCGCTCTTCGCCAATGCTGGCGGCAATGTTGTCCAGGCCGACCGGGCCGCCGTCAAAGCGGTGGATCACGGCTTCGAGCAGCTTGCGGTCCATCAGGTCAAAGCCTTGCGGGTCAACATCAAGCATGGCCAGGGCGCGGTTGGCAATGTCGAGCGTGATCTGGCCCACGCCCTTGACGTCGGCATAGTCGCGCACCCGGCGCAGCAGGCGGTTGGCAATGCGGGGCGTGCCGCGCGAACGACGCGCAATCTCAAAGCCGCCCTCGTCGTCCATCGGCACCTTGAGCAACCCGGCGCTGCGGCGCACGATGCGCCCAAGCTCTTCGGAGCTGTAGAACTCCAGCCGCGCCACGATGCCAAAGCGGTCGCGCAAGGGGTTGGTGAGCATGCCCGCGCGCGTGGTTGCGCCCACCAGCGTGAACGGCTGCAGGTCAAGCTTGATCGAGCGCGCCGCGGGCCCCTCGCCAATCATGATGTCGATCTTGTAGTCTTCCAGCGCGGGGTAAAGAATTTCTTCCACCACGGGCGAGAGCCGGTGGATTTCGTCGATAAACAGCACATCGTTCTTTTCCAGGTTGGTCAAGAGCGCGGCCAGGTCCTTGGGCTTTTCCAGCACCGGCCCGCTGGTCTGGCGCAGGTTGACCCCCAGTTCGTGCGCGATGATGTGGCTGAGCGTGGTTTTGCCCAGCCCCGGCGGGCCAAACAGCAGTACATGGTCGAGCGCCTCGTCGCGTTTGCGCGCCGCGCCAATAAAAATTTCGAGTTGCTCGCGCACCTTGACCTGGCCAACGTAGTCGTCCAGCAGTTTGGGGCGCAGCGCACGCTCCATCGCCTCCTCTACCGGGGAGGCCGGTGCCGCCGAAACCATGCGCAAAGGCGGTTGGGCAGCAAAGTCGTCGGTCTGAATGCTCATGTCTCACTATAGCGCGGCTGGCTCAAGTACCCGCCAAAAACGCCGATAGGGTAGGGGTACACCATTCAAATGTCCATGAACACTGCGCCCCACCCTGCCGCCCGAACGCGCCCGCGCCGCTGCCACACGTTGCTGCTTGCCGCTGCCCTGCTGGCCGTGGGCACGGCGCACGCAGCCGAGCCCGCCAAGCCCACCGAGGCCGAAATGGCCGCTGCGGCATCGGCCGCTTCGGCCAAGGAGTCGGGTGCCAAGATCCGCGAAGCCCTGGGCGGCAGCATTCTGCCCAACAAGAAGCTCACCCTGGTCATCAACGGCAAGACCTACACCCCCAATAGCTCGGGCGCTGCCGCAGCCACGCCTCCCGCTGCGGCCACTAGCGCTGCGGGTGCCAGCAGCACCGCGGCCAAGGCCCCGTCAACAGCGACCACACCAGCAAGCGCTGCCAGTGCTGTCAAAGCCGCCGCACCTTCCGCACACAGCGCAAGTGCGCACGCAGCACCGCCCGTAGCGGGCCAGGGCTCAGCGCCCCCCGCCGCGCCCAGCAGCCGCTCCTACGCCCAGGCACGCGCGCTGGCGCTGGCCAATGCAGTGCCGCCCGCGCCGCATGCGGCAGCCGCCGCCCCTCACGGTGCCCCGGCCCACTGGAGCTACGAAGGTGAAGCCGGGCCCCAAGCCTGGGGCCAGCTCAAGCCCGAGTTCAACCTGTGCGCCATCGGCAAACGCCAGTCGCCCATCAACATCGTTGAAGATGCCACCCTGCAAGGCCCGGCCGAAGCGCTGCAGTTTGCCTACAACGCCAGCAACGCCGTGGTGGTGAACAACGGCCACACCATCCAGGTCGACGTGCAGGGCGACAACACGCTGACCGTGCGTGGCTCCCGCTACCGCCTGGTGCAGTTTCACTTTCATACACCGTCGGAAGAAATGATCAACCAGAAGCGCGCAGCCATGGTTGCCCACCTGGTGCACCAGAACGACGAAGGACAGTTGGCCGTAGTGGCGGTGCTGCTGGAGCCCGGTGCCAGCAATGCGCTGATCGACAAGGTCTGGACCTATATGCCGCTGGACGCAGGCGACCGCGTGCGCATGCCCGCCGACCTGCTCAACCTGACCGAACTGCTGCCCGCCGACCAGCGCTACTACCAGTTCATGGGATCGCTGACCACGCCGCCCTGCACCGAAGGCGTCTTGTGGATGGTGCTCAAGCAGCCGGTGCCCATCGGCAAGGCCCAGTACAAACTCTTCAGCCAGCTCTACCCCAACAACGCCCGCCCGGTGCAGCCCCTCAACGGGCGGCCGGTGCGCGATGCGCTGTAATAGAGCCCCCACGCTTTGTTGCCCCCACGCTCCGCCGCTGCGCGGGTCGCTGCCCCCCGAGGGGGCTAATTTTCCTTGGGGCGGCCCGGCGGAAAATTGTTGCCCCCACGCTCCGCCGCTGCGCGGGTCGCTGCCCCCCGCGGGGGCTAATTTTCCTTGGGGCGGCCCGGCGGAAAATTGTTGCCCCCACGCTCCGCCGCTGCGCGGGTCGGTGGACGTGCCACTGCGTCATTGCGAGCGCAGCGCGGCAATCCATGACTTCCGACCGCATGGACTGCCGCGTCGCTTCGCTCCTCGCAGTGACAACTTCTCGTCATCGCAACGTAACGTCAACGCGTCATCGCGAGGCCGTCAGGCCGTGGCGACCCATGACTTTGCGCCTACATGGACTGCCACGTCGCTTCGCTCCTCGCAATGACGGGAAGGGCGGCTCGCAAGAACACTTCCGACGGCCTTGATGCTGAAACTCTTTCTACCGCGCCAACGCCTTGAGCGCCAGTTTGATGCCTTCGCTCACACCCACGTCGGCGGGTAGCGCCTTGAGGGCGGCGGCGGCTTCCTTGTCGCTGTAGCCCAGCGCCAGCAGGGCTTGCAGGATGTCGGCCTGGGCGTCGTTGGACGCTGTGGTGGCCGGGCCGATGTCAGCCCCGAGCTTGCCTTTGAGTTCGAGCAACAAACGCTCTGCAGTCTTCTTGCCGATGCCCGGCACCTTGACCAGCCGCCCAGCCTCCTGCAACGTGACCGCCTGCGCGAGTTCGGCCACGCTCATGCCCGAGAGCACCGAGAGCGCCGTGCGCGGCCCCACGCCCGAAATTTTGATCAGTTCGCGAAAAGCCGCACGCTCGGCCACAGAGCCAAAGCCATAGAGGATCTGCGCATCCTCGCGCACCACAAAGTGCGTCAGCAACGTCACCTTCTGGCCCTCGGCGGGCAGGTTGTAAAAGGTGCTCATGGGCACCTGCACCTCGTAGCCCACGCCGCCGCAATCGACGATGACTTGCGGTGGATTCTTGTCGCTCAGGGTGCCAGTGAGTCTGCCAATCATTTTGTGCCTATCATGCGGGTTCTTGCGAGGAATTATCAGCTTGATTCTCAGACACCTGTTTTCGCCTCTGAACAACACCCGCCTGTCCAACCTGTGCGGCCCCACCGACGAGCATCTGCGCACTATCGAGTTGGCGCTGGACATCCACATTGCGCACCGCCACGAGCAGTTCAAGGTGGATGGCCCCAAGGCCAAGGCGCAGCGCGGCATGGAAATGCTGCAGGCTTTGTATGAAATGGCGGCGCGGCCGATTTCTGCTTCCACGGTGCAGCTCATGCTCTCGGGCGACGGCGCTGCCCCGGCCAGCGACGGCCCGAGCCTAGCCACGCGCCGCGCCGACCTCAAGCCGCGTAGCCAGAACCAGGCGGTGTATCTGGACAATATTGCCGAGTTCGACATCACCTTCGGCATCGGCCCGGCAGGCACCGGCAAGACCTATCTGGCCGTGGCCGCCGCCGTGGACGCCCTTCAGCGCAGCGCCGTGCAGCGCATCATCCTCACGCGCCCGGCGGTGGAGGCCGGCGAGCGCCTGGGCTTTTTGCCGGGCGACCTCAACCAGAAGGTGGACCCCTATTTGCGCCCGCTCTATGACGCGCTCTACGACCTGATGGGCTACGAGCAGGTGCACAAGGCGTTTGAACGCCAGCAACTGGAGATTGCGCCGCTGGCGTTCATGCGCGGGCGCACGCTCAACAACGCCTTTGTGATTCTGGACGAGGCGCAAAACACCACGCCCGAGCAGATGAAGATGTTTCTCACGCGCGTGGGCTTTGGCACCAAGACCGTGATCACCGGCGACGTCAGCCAGATTGACCTGCCCAAGACACAAATGAGTGGCCTGGTGGAAGTCGAGCGCATTCTGCGCCGCGTGAGCGGCATCGCCATCACGCGCTTGACCAGCACCGACATCGTGCGCCACCCGCTGGTGGCGCACATTGTGGACGCCTACGACGCGGCGCGCCTGAGCGACCTGCCCCCGATCGCCATCGCCGAACCCGAATTGCCGCGCGCTGGCCTGCCCAAGACCCGTTCCCCGCGACGCGCCTGAAGCGCGCCACCGTCACAGCATGCTCCCCCAACTCACCCTGTCCCTGCAATTTGGTGCCATAGACGACGCCAAGCGCCAGCGCGCGGCTCTGGCGCGGCACAAAGTGGCGCGCTGGATACGCCATGCCCTGGAGAGCGACGGCGAACTCACCGTGCGTGTTGTGGATGCCGAAGAAGGCCGCGCGCTTAACCGCGACTACCGCCACAAGGACTACGCCACCAACATCCTGACCTTTGACTACAGCCAGCAACCCGTAGTCAGCGCCGACCTGGTGCTATGCGCGCCGGTGGTGGCGCAGGAGGCGCGCGCCCAGGGCAAGACGCTGCAAGCCCACTACGCCCACCTGATCGTGCACGGCACCCTGCACGCCCAGGGCTGGGACCACGAAACCAGCGCCGCCGACGCCCGCGCCATGGAAGCACGCGAAGTGGAAATCCTCCAGCGGCTGGGGTTTTGGAATCCGTATTGAAGCAGCTCATGCGGCCTTGAGGTGTTAGGGGGTAAATCGGCAATCACCCCAGTCAAGCAATGGCCTCTAGCTGTGGGATGCAGAATCACAGCGCTACCCGCTTATTTTTGACGGCGAGACCGGAAGCACCTCCCACGATTTCTGCGCCCCAATACGGCGCAGGCCAGCCTGCGGCTTGCAGCGGTGCAACAGTTGGCACAGTCGGCAGGCTTGCCGCACCTGCGCGAATACGTGATCGGATCGCACGTCGTCCTCTACGCCCATTCGGACACCGAAGTTGTGTTGCTTTCCCTCAAGCACCACCGACAACTCACCTACATTACGCTCCAATGACCACCGCTACCTGGTGAATTTCACCCTGGCAACCTGGTGCCATGTCGCCATTTCCAGTGCGCTCCACCAAGCCGAGTTGCGCCAGCATCACCACATCAACACTGACGAACGTGCAGGGCAACTCCTGTCCATCCAGATGGCAGTGGTCGCCTTTGCTACGCTCGCTATCAAAGCCCACCACACGCTCACCGTGACTTGGTACTGCAGGCCATTGCCAACGGCAAGCATGTGGTCACCGCCAACAAGGCGCTGCTGGCCGAGTACGGGGACGAGATTTTGCCGCCGCCGATGCACGCGAGGTGGTGGTGTCGTACGAAGGTGCGGTGGCAGTCAGCATCCCGATCATCAAGGCCTTGCGCGAGGGTCCTGCGGTCAACCGCATCGAATGGCTTGCAGGCATCATCAACGGAACCACCAACTTCATCCTCTCGGAGATGCGCGCCAGGGGGCTGAGCTTTGGCGCTGCGCTGGACAAGCGATCAGCAGGAACACCCATCGCCAGCAGGCTGGCTCCCACAACATGCCGCCGCCGGGCAGCCCACTCGGGCCCGTCCAACTGCTGGATGCTTGGGTCAAAGTACCGGCGCAACGCGCAGGGGGATGGTCACTGGCCCGTCGTTGACAAGTTCGACCTGCATATCAGCGGCAAACACGCCGGTTTGCACTACCGGGTGGGCGGCCCGTGCCTTGGCCACAAAGTACTCGTAGAGCCTGCGGCCATCGGCGGGCGCGGCCGCGTTGGTAAAGCTCGGGCGGTTGCCGCCCGAGGTGTCTGCCGCCAGGGTGAACTGGCTCACGACCAGCAGGCCGCCCTGGGTGCCTGCGCCGTCCAGGTCTTGCACGCTCAGGTTCATCTTGCCCTGGGCGTCGCTGAAGATGCGCAGTTTCAAGAGTTTGGCCAGCAGTTTGTCGGCCTGGGCCTCGGTGTCGCCCTGCTCGGCGCACACCAGCACCAGCAGACCCGCACCAATCTGGCCGGTGGTCGCGCCGTCCACCACGACGCGCGCCCCGCTGACCCGCTGCACCAGTGCCAGCATGGTTCAGTGCCCGCCGATGGTAAAGAGTAGCGTCATGCCAGGGTAACGCGCGCAAACTTGCGTTTGCCAACCTGCAGCACGTAGGTGCCCGCGCCCAGCTTGAGGCCCTTGTCGCTGACCACGCTGGAGTCCACGCGCACGCCGCCACCGTCGATCAGGCGGTTGCCCTCGCCGCTGGAAGCTGCCAGCCCGGCAGATTTAAGCAACGCTGCGATGCCCAGCGGCGCGCCGCCCTGGCCCAACGGCAGGCTGAGTTCGGCAACCTCGTCGGGGATGCCGCCCTTGCTGCGGTTGATGAAGTCCTGTTCCGCCGCATCGGCCGCAGCCGCAGAGTGAAAGCGCGCCGTGATTTCCTTGGCCAGCGCCACCTTGGCGTCCTTGGGGTTGCGCCCGGCGTCCACCTCGGCCTTGAGCGCGGCAATGGCGGCCTCGCTCTGGAAACTCAGCAGCGTGTACCAGCGCCACATCAGCACATCCGAAATGCTCAGGCACTTGGCAAACATGGTGTTGGGGTCTTCGGAGATGCCGATGTAGTTGTTCTTGCTCTTGCTCATCTTCTCGACGCCGTCCAGGCCTTCGAGCAGCGGCATGGTCAGAATGCATTGCGACTCCTGGCCATATTCGGCCTGCAACTGGCGCCCCACCAGCAGGTTGAACTTCTGGTCGGTGCCGCCGAGCTCCAGGTCGCTGTGCAGCGCGACGCTGTCGTAGCCCTGCATCAGCGGGTACAAAAACTCATGCACGCTGATCGACTGGCCGGCCTTGAAACGGTCGTGAAAATCGTTGCGCTCCATCATGCGCGCCACGGTGTAGCGCGAGGCCAGTTGGATCATGCCGCGCGCGCCCAGGGGGTCGCTCCACTCGCTGTTGTAGCGGATTTCGGTCTTGGACGGATCGAGCACCAGGCTGGCTTGCTTGTAGTAGGTCTGGGCGTTGGCTTCGATCTGCTCACGGGTCAGCGGCGGGCGCGTGCTGTTGCGCCCGGACGGGTCGCCAATCATGGTGGTGAAGTCGCCAATCAGGAAGATCACCGTGTGGCCCAGGTCCTGCAACTGGCGCATCTTGTTGAGCACCACGGTGTGGCCGATGTGGATGTCGGGCGCAGTGGGGTCCAGGCCGAGCTTGATACGCAGCGGCTTGCCGGTAACCTCCGAGCGCGCCAGTTTCTTGACCCACTCGTCCTGCGGGATCAGTTCTTCACAGCCGCGCAGGGTCACGGCCAGCGCCTCGCGGACACGGTCGGTCATCACGGGCAGAGCACTTGTAGCTTGATTCATAAGGGTTTTTCAGGAGGTGGGATGGTGTGGAGCAGGTATACTTCGGGCTCCCCACGGCGGTGTCCCGGGATTCAAGACTGGATTCTAGTCGCCCGATGCCCTCACCCGTGAGACCACGGAGCCTCTCATTTGAAAACCGGATTCGTTCAAGCGTATGCGGCACGCGTTGCCAAATTCGCGCAGCAAAACCCCCTGCACGTCGCGGCGCTGGTAGCCGCCATGCTGCTCGGCGGTGCCGGTGCGAGCTACGCCGTGGGAACGCTGGCCAACGATGTCTCCAACATCCCCAGCAACACCGTGGTGCAGGCGGTAGAACCCCTGTCCCTGCAAACACAAACCGCTCTGATCGAAACCCAGGCGTTGCGCCTGTACCGCTCGGACGTTTCGCGCTCGACCGACAGCGCCGAATCGCTGCTCACGCGCGTGGGCGTGTTCGACACCCAGGCCGCCGCCTTTATGCGCAGCAACCCGCTGGTGCAACAAACGCTCCTGGGGCGCGGTGGACGCAACCTCACGGTCGAAGCCAGTGAAGACAACCGCCTGCTGCAACTCACCGCGCGCTGGAGCCCGGACGATGATGGCAACTTCAAGCGCCTGAGCGTCGAGCGCACGACCACAGGTTTTGAGGCGCGCATTGCAGCGCTGCCGCTAAGCGCCAACACCCGTTTGGCCAGCGGTACCATCCAATCCTCCCTTTTTGCCGCCACCGATGAGGCCCACATCCCCGACGCCGTGGCAACGCAGTTGGCCGAAATCTTCTCGGGCGACATTGATTTCCACCGCGCGCTGCGCAAGGGCGATCGCTTTTCGGTGGTGTATGAAGCCCTCGAAGGCGACGGCGAAGCGCTGCGCTCGGGCCGCGTGCTGAGCGCCGAATTTGTCAACGCCGGTAAAACCTACCAAGCGATGTGGTTCCAGGAGCCCCCAGCCGGTGTCAGCAGCGCCAGCCGCGCCCCGTCCAAGGGCGGTTACTACACCCTCGGCGGCACCAGCCTGCGCCGCGCGTTTCTGGCGGCTCCGCTGGAGTTTTCGCGCGTGACCAGCGGCTTCAAGATGCGCCTGCACCCGATTTTGCAAACCCTGCGCGCGCACCAGGGCGTGGACTACGGCGCTCCCACCGGCACGCCGGTGCGCACGGTGGGTGACGGCGCGGTCGAATTTGCCGGCGTGCAAAACGGTTTTGGCAACGTGGTCATCGTCAAGCACGGCAACGGCAACGCCACGGTCTATGCCCACCTGAGCCGCATCCAGGTGCGCTCGGGCCAGCGCGTCAACCAGGGTCAGTACGTGGGCGCCGTCGGCCAGACTGGCTGGGCCACCGGACCGCACCTGCACTTCGAGTTCCGGGTCAATGGCGTGCACCGTGACCCGCTCACCCTGGCCAGCCGCAGCGAAGCCACACCGGTACCTGCTGCAGCCCGGCCCGCCTTCGCCCGCGCAGCCGGCTTGGTACGCCAGCAGTTGGCCGCAGCCGCGCAACTGCAAGCCACCAACACCCAATAGGTCGCTCCAGGCTCGACGCCCGTGTCGGATCTGTACATTGGCCTGATGTCGGGCACCTCGCTCGATGGTGTGGACGCCGTTGTGGCCGATTTTTCCACCCCCCGCCCCACCGTTCTGGGCCACAGCAGCGCCGCCTTGCCCAGCGCGCTGCGTGCTGAATTGCTGGCGCTGAACACGTCGGGCACCGACGAACTGCACCGCGCCGCCCTGGCCGCCAACGCCCTGGTACGCCTGTACGCGCGCCAGGTGCAGGCCCTGCTTGCGCAATGCGACTTGGACGCGTCGCAAGTGCGCGCACTCGGTGCCCACGGCCAAACCGTGCGCCACCGCCCGCAGGAGTTTGACGGCACGGGCTACACGCTGCAATTGAACAACCCGGCCCTGCTGGCCGAACTGTGCAGCATCGACGTGGTGGCAGACTTTCGCAGTCGCGACGTGGCCGCCGGTGGCCAGGGCGCGCCTTTGGTGCCGCCGTTTCACCGTGCGTTTTTTGGTGACCCGGCCCAGGTGCTAGGGGTGCTCAACATCGGCGGCATTGCCAACCTCACGGTGCTCGACCCGCAGCAGCAAGACCTGATCGGCTTTGATTGTGGCCCCGGCAACGCGCTCATGGACGCCTGGTGCCTGGCACACACCGGCCAGCCGCTTGACGAATCGGGCCGTTGGGCTGCGCAGGGCATGGTGGATGGAACGCTGCTTGAGCACATGCTGGCCAACGCCTACTTTGCCCTGCCGCCACCCAAGAGTACCGGGCGCGACCTGTTCAACCCGGCTTGGCTGGCCGCGCAACGCCCGCGCGTGGACTCGCTGGCCCCGGCAGATGTTCAGGCCACGCTGGCCGAGCTCACGGCGCGAAGTTGCGCGCTCAGCGTGCAAAGCGCCGCGCCTGAATGCAAGAGCCTGTATGTGTGTGGGGGAGGTGCCTACAACCAGCACCTGATGGAGCGCCTGCAGGTGGCGCTGCCGCAGTGTCAGGTGTTGTCAACCCTGGTCGCCGGTCTGCCGCCGCTGCAGGTCGAGGCCTGCGCCTTTGCCTGGTTGGCACGGCAAACCGTGCGCGGTGAAACATCCAGCGTCACAAGCGTGACCGGTGCCCGGGGCGGGCGGATACTGGGTGCCATTTACCGCGCCTGAATCGGCGCGGATGTGAGTACTTCAGACCGAGAACGACGAGCCGCAGCCGCAGGTGGTGGTGGCGTTGGGGTTCTTGATGACGAACTGCGCGCCTTGCAGATCTTCCTTGTAGTCGATTTCGGCACCAACCAGGTACTGGTAGCTCATGGCGTCGATCAGCAGCGACACACCGTTCTTGGTCATGGTGGTGTCGTCTTCGTTGGTGATTTCATCGAAGGTGAAGCCGTACTGGAAGCCCGAGCAACCACCGCCCTGCACAAAGACGCGCAGCTTGAGGTCGGGATTGCCTTCTTCGGCGATCAGGTCGGCCACCTTGGCGGCGGCGCTGTCGGTAAACAAGATGGGGGCGGGCATTTCTGCCTCAATAGTTTCAGCCACTGCGCTCATGGGGATCTCCGGTCAATTCAACAATACGGCTAATAGTACACAAATTCAGTCGGGAAATCTCTCACAGGTTGTTTGCCGCCAATTTGAGTGTGGGCTTTGCCTCGTCACCCAGAAGCGGGCGCAACTGCCCGGTGATCAGTGCGCCCTGGTGCATCTCCAGCGCGGCGTACTGCACGTCGCCTTCAATCCGCGCCTTGGGCTGCAACTCAAGCATCAGGCGGGCGTGCACCGGTCCCTTGACGCTGCCGTTGACGACGATGTGGTCGGCGCAGATGGCACCCACAATGTGGGCCGACTCCGACACCACCAGCAGACTGGTATCGCCGTCCTTGGCGTTCACGTCACCCACCACCTCGCCATCGACGCGCAGGCCCTCGGTAAACGTGATGTTTCCGCAGATCTGGCTGCCGTCGGCAATCAGGCTCTTGATCGGTGGCTGCTTCTTCTTGTTGAACATGTTGTCTCCTCGTTGCATGACTACAGCTTGACGGACTGTGTTGCCTTGACCGCCGCGCCGTCCAAAACCCTGGCGGTGATGCCCTTGACCACCACCTGCGCGGGCACTTCAAACTCGCCCGCCACCCGTCCGTATTGGCGCACCCGAATCGCCTGCGGCCCCTGGGGCAACGCGGCCGACCAGGGCTTGCCACTCTGCGTTCCGTTCAATGACAGGTCTAGTTGGCCATTGAATTCCTGCGCGTTCTTGCTCGCCTGAATCACCAGGACCTGCCATTTTACGGTGTTGCCATTGTGCAATTCCGCCTGCAGGCCGCGGATCGATACGCCTTCGCCCGCCCCCGCAGGGATGAGCTTTTCAAAAAAGCCCAGGTCATCGCGCAAGGTCTGGTTGTCGGTTTCCAACTGCTTGATCTGCGTGAGCATGCGCTCCTGGGACGACTTCTCGGTGGTCAGCAGCGTGCCAGCGGTATTGGCCACCGACTGCGCCTGGTCGCGCGCCTCCTTGACCTCGGCCAACTCGGCACGCACGGTGCCCAGTTCGGCGCGCAGGCGCACCAACTCTTCCTTGGTGCCGCCATCCAGCCCCGCAATGTCCTTGCCAAACTCGAACGCCCACAGGCCAATGGCCGCGCAAAAGCCCAAAACGATGGCCGCCACGGCCCAGCGCAAGGGCCAGGCCAACGAGCTGCGCACAGCCATGCGCGGGGCACTGATGGTCAGGCGCCGACGGAGCAAGCGAAATCGCATGGGTTGTCCAAATAGAAAAGCCGCCCCAAGCATAGCCGGGACGGCCCTTTTCGAGAAGCGAAATCGACTTAACGCTTGGAGAACTGCTTGCGACGGCGTGCGCCGTGCAGGCCGACCTTCTTGCGCTCGACTTCACGCGCATCGCGCGTCACGAAGCCGGCCTGGCTCAAGGCGGGCTTGAGCGTTGCGTCATAGTCGATGAGCGCGCGGGTAATACCGTGGCGCACTGCACCGGCCTGGCCGGACTCGCCACCACCGGCTACGTTGACCATGATGTCAAACGTTTCGGCGTGGTTGGTCAGCATCAGGGGCTGTTTGCAGATCATGATCGAGGTAGCACGTCCAAAGAAATTCTGGATGTCCTTGCCATTGACCACGATTTGGCCGGAGCCTTTTTTCAGAAACACGCGGGCGACGCTGGATTTGCGACGGCCGGTGCCATTGTTCCATTCACCGATCATTGGGCCGCCTCCCTCTTGGTTGCGTTAGCAGAAATGCCTGCGATCTCCAGTACCTTGGGCTGCTGGGCGGTATGCGGGTGCTCGGCACCGCCATAGACCTTGAGCTTCTTGATCATGGCGTAACCCAGGGGGCCCTTGGGCAACATGCCCTTGACGGCCTTTTCCAGGGCACGGCCAGGATGCTTGGCCTGCATGTCGCGGAAGTTGGTGGAGGTAATGCCGCCGGGATAACCCGAGTGACGGTAGTACACCTTGTCCAGGGGCTTGGCACCTGTGACACGCAGATGGGCTGCGTTGATGACGACAATGAAGTCGCCGGTATCGACGTGAGGCGTGTAAATGGCCTTGTGTTTGCCGCGCAAACGGAGAGCAACTTCGCTGGCTACTCGTCCGAGGACCTTGTCGGTCGCGTCAATCACAAACCACTCGTGCACGACCTCAGCGGGTTTTGCGCTGAAAGTTGACATGAGTTTTCTCTTTTCAAGAGGGTTTGGCGGGCTCTTTTCCACGGTCGGCGTTCCTCTGACGGGAATCTCTTAGGTGGGTTGAATGCTTCGCCGCGGAACCACACAAGCGCTGCGAAGCCCGCCATTATAGGGTATAGGGCGCAAACGCCTAGCCACCGCCGCTGCCCGGGCGGTTACCATTGGTGCATGTTCAGTTATCGCCACGCCTTTCACGCCGGAAACCACGCCGACGTACTCAAACACCTGGTCCTGCTCGCGGTGCTGCGCCACCTGACGCAAAAGGACACGGCTCTCACCGTGTTTGACACCCACGCCGGCGCGGGCCTGTACCGGCTCGACGGCGACTACGCCCAAACCAGCGCCGAAGCGGCAGAAGGTTTTCTGAAACTGGTTGCAAGCCCCTTGCCGCAGCCGTTGGCCCCGGCGCTGCAGGACTATCTGGAGATGGTGGCGGGCTTTAACACTGCAGGCAGTCACAAGATCTACCCGGGCTCGCCCTTCATCATTGCGCGCCAACTGCGCGATCGCGACAAGCTCAAGTTGTTTGAATTGCACCCCACCGACAGCAAGACCCTGAGCGCCAACATCGCCCAGCTTGAAGCGGGCCGCCAGATCGCGATGCTGCGCGAGGACGGGTTTGAAGGGCTCAAGAAATTCTTGCCGCCGCCCTCGCGCCGCGCGCTGGTGCTGTGCGATCCCAGCTACGAACTCAAAAGCGACTATGGCCGTGTGGCCGACATGGTGGCCGACTCCCTGCAGCGCTTTGCTACGGGGTGTTACGCGGTCTGGTACCCGATCATCCCGCGCCCCGAGGCGCACGACCTGCCCAAGAAGCTCAAGACCCTGGCCAACAAGGCCGGCAAAAGCTGGTTGGGCGCGACGCTGACCATCAAGTCAAGCAAGCTGCAGAAGGACGACGCGGGCGACGTGGTCCGCCCGGGCCTGCCCGCCAGCGGCATGTTCATCATCAACCCGCCGCACACACTCAAGGCGGCGCTGGCGCTGGCGCTGCCGCAACTGGTGCCCCTGCTCAAGCAGGACACGCACGCGGCGTTCACGCTCGAGTCAGGCGGCTGACAGCCCCAGGCGCTCGCACACTGCGAGTACGGCCACGCTCTGGTTCATGGTGTAAAAGTGCAGGGCCGGTGCACCACCGGCGCGCAACTGTTCGCACAGACTGCTCACCACATCCAGGCCAAAGGCCTTGATCGACGCCGAGTCATCGCCAAAACTCTGCAGCCGCAAGCGGATCCAGCGCGGAATCTCGGCACCGCACGCGTCAGAGAAACGCATCAACTGGGTGGAACTGGTAATGGGCATGATGCCCGGCACTACCGGCACGTTCAGGCCAAGCGCATCAAGCTCTTCAACAAAGCGGAAGTAGGCATCGGGGTTGTAGAAATACTGGGTGATGGCCGAATTGGCCCCGGCGCGGATCTTGGTGGCAAAGGCCTGCAAGTCACTCTCGGGCGAGCGCGCCTGCGGATGCACCTCGGGGTAGGCCGCCACCTCGAGGTGGAAATAGTCGCCGGTTTCGGCACGCACAAAAGCCACCAGATCACTGGCGTAGTGAAACTCGCCGCCGATGCCAAAACCGCTGGGCAAATCACCACGCAAGGTCACCAGGCGCTTGACGCCCATGGCCTTGAGTTCGGCAAGCTGCGCGCGTGCGGCGTCGCGCGTGGCACCCACGCACGAAATGTGCGAAACCGCGCTCACCCCTTCGTCCAGAATGGCGCGCACGGTGCTGAACGTGCCCTCTTGCGTGGAGCCGCCTGCGCCAAACGTCACCGAGCAAAACTCGGGTTGCAAGGCGTAAAGCTTCTGGCGCACCACGCGCAACTTCTCCACGCCTTCGGCCGACTTGGGCGGGAAGAACTCCAGGCTCACAGGAATGCGTTTCACATCAGTCATCAATTCTCTCCATCGTTGCGGTAGCTGCGGTCTGTCCCGCATCTTTAATCAGTTGGGGACAGAGCTCCGCTGCGCTTCGGTCTGTCCCGCAAAGTCGTCTGATTAGTTGGGGACAGAACTGGCTCGCTGCGCGTAGCTGCGGTCTGTCCCGCAAGTATCAGGAATTCCCTATTTCCATCACCGCCGGCGATGGGGGAGTCGAGCCAGGCCAGGACGGTCAGGCCGAGTTCGGCGCAGGTCTGGCGCAGGCGTTGCTCGACTACGGCATAGAGCGCGGCGTCGCGCACGATGCCGCCCTTGCCTACTTGCCCGGGCTGCAATTCAAACTGCGGCTTGACCAAGGTCAGCAGGTGGCCACCGGCTTTCAGCAGCGGCACCAGCGCGGGTAGCACCAGGGTCTGCGAAATGAACGACAGGTCGCAGACGATCAGGTCAAACTCAGGGGCAAACGCCGCATCCCCCACCGCTTGCGTGTCAAACAGGCCGCCCGTGCCCGCCTGAGCGGCGCACGCATCCCGCACGTCGGCCACGTCCAGGGTGCGGGCATTGCAACTCTCCAGGCACAGCACGCGCGCATCGGCGCGCAACTGCGGGTGCAACTGCGCGCTCCCCACATCCACCCCAAACACGCGCTTTGCCCCGTGCTGCAACAGGCAGTCGGTAAAACCGCCAGTGCTCTGGCCCACGTCCATGCAGGTCATGCCCTGCACCGACAAGCCGACCTGCTTGAGCGCGGCTTCGAGCTTGAGCCCGCCACGCGAAACGTAGCGCGCCTGCGCGTCGTCCAGCAGGCGCACCTGCGCATCGTCAGGCACCTCGTCGCCGTTCTTGGCCACGCGCTTCCAGGCTTCGCCCTGCAGCCACTCCACGCCGTCGGCAATCAGGCGCTGGGCCTGCGAGCGCGTGCTGGCGAGGTTGCGGTGAACAAGGAGCTGGTCAATGCGCATGGCGTCTTTCGGGCACTCTGGCGCTTAGTAGCGGTAGGTGTCTTTCTTGTACGGGCCGCTCTTGTTGACGCCGATGTAGGCGGCTTGCTCGTCGGTCAGTTCCGACAACATGGCGCCCACCTTCTTGAGGTGCAGGCGCGCCACCTTTTCGTCCAGGTGCTTGGGCAGCACATAGACCTTGCCCACCTTGTATTCCTTGGGCTTGGTAAAGAGCTCGATCTGGGCGATGGTCTGGTTGGCAAAGCTGGAGCTCATGACAAAGCTGGGGTGGCCGGTGCCGCAGCCCAGGTTCACCAGACGGCCCTTGGCCAACAGGATGATGCGCTTTTCGGCCTTCTTGCCCTTCTTGGGGAAAATCACGTGATCGACCTGGGGCTTGATTTCCTCCCACTTGCATTTTTCCAGCGAAGCCACGTCGATCTCGTTGTCAAAGTGTCCGATGTTGCAGACGATGGCCTGGTCCTTCATCGCATCCATGTGCTTGTAGGTGATGACATTCTTGTTGCCGGTGCAGGTCACGAAAATGTCGCATTTGTCGGCGGCGTATTCCATGGTCACCACCTTGTAGCCCTCCATCGCTGCCTGCAAGGCATTGATCGGGTCGATCTCGGTCACCCACACCTGGGCGCTGAGCGCACGCAGCGCCTGGGCCGAGCCCTTGCCCACATCGCCGTAGCCGACCACACAGGCCACCTTGCCGGCAATCATCACGTCGGTGGCGCGCTTGATCGCGTCCACCAGCGACTCGCGGCAACCGTAGAGGTTGTCAAACTTGCTCTTGGTTACCGAGTCGTTGACGTTGATGGCGCGCAGCGCCAGCGTGCCCTTGGCCGACATCTCGCTCAAACGCATCACGCCGGTGGTGGTTTCTTCGGTCACGCCGATGATGTTCTTCAGGCGGCGGCTGTACCAGGTGGGATCGACCTTGAGCTTGGCCTTGATCGCGTTGAACAGGCAGATTTCTTCTTCGCTGCCCGGCTTGGCCAGCAGCTTGATGTCCTTCTCGGCCTTGGCACCCAGGTGCATCAAGAGCGTGGCGTCGCCGCCGTCGTCCAGAATCATGTTCGGGCCTTCGGTCTTGGAACCCTTGGGGCCAAACTCGAAGATGCGGTGGGTGTAGTCCCAGTAGTCAACCAGCGACTCACCCTTGTAGGCAAACACCGGCGTACCCTTGGCCACCAGCGCGGCAGCGGCGTGGTCTTGCGTCGAGAAAATATTGCACGATGCCCAGCGCACTTGCGCACCCAGGGCTTGCAGGGTTTCGACCAGCACGCCGGTCTGGATGGTCATGTGCAACGAGCCGGTGATGCGCGCGCCCTTGAGCGGCTGCGACGGCGCAAACTCTTCGCGGATGGCCATCAGGCCGGGCATTTCGGTTTCGGCAATCGCCAATTCCTTACGGCCCCACTGGGCCAGGCTCAGGTCGGCAATCTTGTAGTCTTCGGTGGTAACAGGCTTCAACGCGCTCATGGTTTGCTCCAAAAATGAATCTGAGAACCACGGTTCGGCACAGCGGCCTAGGGGGAAAGGCTCACCACACAGATCCGTGGGTGAGCGTCGTTGGTGCAATGTCAAACGATTCCGAGCCTCGCTCGCTGTGCGCGAACTGCAACGCTCCTCGGAAGCGGGTGATTATACAAACGGTCATCAAATCGCGCTTTGCGAGGCCGGTATCAACTCACGCCAGGCGTAAAAGACCTCACGGCGCTGCTGCGGGCTCGGGCGGTGACCCCTTGTCGAACACCACCCGCCATACACCGGGCTCCTCCATGCGCCAGATCGAATTGAAACGCGCTATGACCTTGCCCCCAGGGTCTTTCACCAGCCCCGTACTCAAGGCCAAATTACCCGACTCGAGCACTTCCACCTGATCGGGTTCCCAGGAGAATGGTGCCCGTGGCGAAGAAAAGAGCGGCGCCCAACCATCGGCAACTTCGTTCCTGCCGCGCAAGGTCTTGGCACCGTCAAAAAAGACCGCTTCGTTCGACAGGTGCCGCGAAAACGCCTGCAGATCACGTTCCGCCATGGTTCGCGCAAAGGAGCGCTCGACCGCGAACACCTGCTCCTTGGCCGAAGCGGATTGGGCTTGCGCAGAGGTCATCCAAATCACTCCCAAGCTGAGGCCGAGCACCGTGTGGGCAATCCACAGGATGCGTTTGCCAATCGCGGCATGCTTAGCCATATTTCTACCTGCCATTAAAATTCCACCCCTTTAGGGCAGAGAAGCCAACCGGAAGTTTATTTTGTCATTTCTCACCGAAACCCGCCGCCGCCGCACGTTTGCCATCATCTCCCACCCGGACGCGGGCAAAACCACGCTGACCGAAAAGCTGTTGCTGTTCTCGGGCGCGATCCAGATTGCGGGCTCGGTCAAGGCGCGCAAGGCCAGCCGCCACGCCACGTCCGACTGGATGGAAATCGAAAAGCAGCGCGGCATTTCGGTCGCCTCGTCGGTGATGCAGATGGTCTACCGTGACCACGTCATCAACCTGCTCGACACCCCCGGCCACAAGGACTTTTCCGAGGACACCTACCGCGTGCTCACCGCCGTTGATTCTGCGCTGATGGTGATCGACGCGGCCAACGGGGTGGAAGCGCAGACGCGCCGCCTGATCGAAGTCTGCCGCCAGCGCGACACGCCCATCATCACCTTCGTCAACAAAATGGACCGCGAAGTGCGCGAGCCGCTCGACATCCTCGACGAGATCGAGCGCGAGTTGGGCATGCCGTGCGTGCCCATGACCTGGCCGGTCGGCCAGGGCAAGCAGTTTGGCGGCATCATCAACCTGCGCACCCAGGCGATGACGGTGTTTGAATCGGGCAGCGAGCGCCGCCCGCAGGATTTCGACACCGTGGCGCTGAACGACTCGGCCGCACTGGCGCAGCGCTTTGGCCACGAGTGGACCACCGCCATGGAGAGCATGGAACTGGCCACCGGTGCCTCCCCCAGTTGGGACCACGCTGCCTTTCTGGCGGGCAAGCAGACCCCGGTTTTCTTTGGCTCGGGCGTCAACAACTTTGGCGTGATGGAAGTGCTCGACGCCCTGGTCGATCTGGCACCTTCGCCCGGTCCACGCACCAGCTCGTTTGTGGTCAACAAGCAGCCCATCATCAAACAGGTGCAGCCCGACGACGAGGCGTTTAGCGGCGTGGTGTTCAAGGTGCAGGCCAATATGGACGCCAACCACCGCGACCGCATTGCCTTTGTGCGCATGGCCTCGGGCAAATACACGCCCGGCATGAAGCTCAAAGTCATGCGCACCGCCAAAGAGTTGCGCCCCACCAGCGTGGTGACCTTCATGAGCCAGCGCCGCGAGGCGGTGGAAGAAGCCTACGCTGGCGACATCGTCGGCTTTACCACCCACGGTGGCGTGCAGTTGGGCGACACCATCACCGATGGAAGCGTCAACCTGCAATACACCGGCCTGCCGTTTTTTGCGCCCGAAATGTTCATGACCGTGGTGCTCAAAAACCCGCTGCGCACCAAGCAGTTGCAGCAGGGTCTGGCGCAGCTCGGCGAAGAAGGTGCGATCCAGGTGTTCCGCCCCGAAGCCGGGGGCAATATGCTGCTCGGTGCGGTCGGGCAACTGCAGTTTGAAGTGGTGCAGCACCGCCTCAAGGGCGAGTACGACGCCGACATCCGGCTCGAAGGCTGCCAGTACACCGGCGCGCGCTGGATCACCGCCGACACCCCGGCCGAGCTGCGCGAGTTTGCCAACGCCTACCCGATGCGCATGGCGCGCGACGCCGCCGACACCCTGGCCTACCTGTGCACCAGCCCCTACGACGTGCGCCTGGCGCAGGAGCGCTTCCCCAAGATCCACTTCCACCCGCTGCGCGAGCACGCCGGTCTGGCGCTGCAGAGCGCGGGCTAAGCCGTGTCCCAGCCTGACATGCTTGCCCTGTCTGCGTGGCCTGCGCACGAGCGCCGCGCGTTGGTGGGCATCTTCACCGACATCGACGACACGCTCACCACCGAAGGGGCAATCACGCCCGATGCACTGCAAACGCTGGCGCGCCTCAAGACAGCCGGTCTGGTGGTGATACCGATCACCGGGCGGCCGATTGGCTGGTGCCAGCGTCTGGCCCAGGGCGATGCGTCCGCCGGACTCGCACCCTGGCCAATGGACGCCATGGTGGCCGAGAACGGCGCGGTGGCTTTTGTGCGCGAAGGCGCAGCGCTGTCCAAACGCTACCAGCAAGACGCCACCACGCGCGCGGCCAACGCCCTGCGCATGCAGCAGGTGGCGCAGCGTGTGCTGTCCGAAGTGCCGGGCGTGGAAATCTCGCGCGACAGCGGTGGGCGCGAAACCGACCTGGCGTTTGACTACCACGAGTTTGCCCGCCTGAGCGACCAGCAGGTGCAGCAGGTGGTGGCTGTGCTGCAAAGCGAAGGCATGCAGACCAGCGTGAGCAGCATCCACATCCACGGCTGTTTTGGCAACTTCAACAAATGGCAAGGCGCGTGCTGGATCGTGCGCGAGTTGCTGCAGCGCGATCTGACGCAGGAGCTGGAGCGCTGGGTGTTTGTCGGCGACTCAGGCAACGACGAGGCCATGTTTGCGCACTTCAGGCACAGCGTGGGCGTGGCCAATATCCACCGTTACGTCGACCAGTTGCGCCACTTGCCGCGCTATGTGTGCCCCAGCGAGCGCGGTGCCGGGTTTGCCGAAGTGGGCGCAGCCATTCTGCACGCGCGCCAGCCATCAGCAACGCCGCCGTGAACGCGAGCGCGCACGCCCCAATGCCAGGCAACCGGCGCGGTCTCTTGGGCATTTTTGGCTCCACGCTGTTCCAGCTCAGCGGCATCTTCATGCTCTCGCCGCTGCTGTTGCTGCTGCTCAAGAAAGCCGCCGTGTCCAACACCGTGGGCGGCCTGTTTGCCGCCACCACCTGGATGGGCATCTTCATCATCACGCCGTTTGCCTCCACCATCACCCAGGCACTGGGGCGGCGCACCACCATGTGGCTGGCCTCGGGCCTGCCGCTGCTCGCGGCGGTGGGCTTTCTGGCCACCGACACGCTCTGGGTCTGGTTTTTGCTGGAGCTGCTGGCCGGTATCGCCGGCGGATTGCGCTGGGTGCTGGCCGAAGCCTTTGTGGCCGAGTTTGCGCCCAGCGAGCACCTGGGCCGCTACATCGGTGCCTACGCCACCATGGTCGGCCTCACCTTCGTCATTGGCCCGGCGCTACTGGCATGGTTGGGTGCCGACAGCCCGGCGGCCATGGCGGTGACGATTGGCCTGCTCGCCTTTGGCCTGGCCTGGACGGCGCTGATCCCGCCGCTGCCCCCGGCGCACGACCAGCACACCGCCCGCGTGGGCATGCACGGCGTGTGGCAGGCGGTGCTGGCCCATCCGGTGATCATGCTGGCGGGCTTTATCGGCGGGTTCTTTGAACTTGGGCTCTCGTCCATCCTTCCGCTGTATGGCCTGACGCTGGGCCTGAGCGAGAACGCCGCCGCGCTGCTGGTGGCGCTCAGCGGCTTGGGCGGCACGCTGGCGGCACTTCCGGCGGGGCTGGTGGCCGACCGCTTTGCCTCGCCCACCCAGGGGCGGCGCAACATGATGGTGCTGTTTGCCACCCTCATCCTGCTGGCTAGCAGCGCCACGCTGGCGGTGCACCAGGTCCGGCACCTGCTCTGGCCCATGGTCTGCTTGTGGGGCGCCTCGGGCGGCGCGCTCTACACCCTGACCATGATCGACATTGGCGCGCGCGAAAAAGGCGTCACCCTGGTCAACAGCACCGCAGTGCTGGTGCTCACCTACACCCTGGGCGGCCTGATCGCCTCGGCCATCTCGGGCGCACTGATCGACCTCTCGCCCCGCATCGCCTTCCCCACCGCACTGATCACGGTAGCCACCATCGGCTGGGTAGCCCTACTGCGCACGCGCCGCATCGCAAGTATCTGACGGGTTCGCGCGGACGAGGGAGTGCGGCCTCGCGATAACCAAGCGCCGTCATTGCGAGGAGCGCAGCGACGCGGCAATCCATGCAGGCACAAAGTCATGGATCGCCACGGCCTGACGGCCTCGCGATGACGGGAGTGTGGCATCGCGATGACGAGGGAGTGTGGCCTCGCGCGGACCAATCGCCGTCATTGCGAGGAGCGCAGCGACGCGGCAATCCATGCAGTCAAGAAGTCATGGATCGCCACGGCCTGACGGCCTCGCGATGACGGGAGTGTGGCCTCGCGATGACGAGGGAGTGCGGCCTCGCGATAACCAATCGCCGTCATTGCGAGGAGCGCAGCGACGCGGCAATCCATGCAGGCACAAAGTCATGGATCGCCACGGCCTGACGGCCTCGCGATGACGAGGGAGTGTGGCCTCGCGATAACGGGGGAGTGGCCTCGCGATGACGGGAGTGTGGCCTCGCGATAACGGTGATAGCGCGAGAGCGCCTGGCGCAGAGACGAAATTAGGTCTCCCTGAACCACACCGTCACCGTCGTCCCCGCGCCGGGGGTGCTGCGGATGTCGATGTGGCCGTTGTGCAGTTCCACGATCTCTTTGACGATGCACATGCCCAGGCCGGTGCCGGGAATCTTGCCGGAGGTGTCGGCGCGGTAGAAGCGCTCGAAGCAGCGCTTTTGCTGCTCGACTGTCATGCCAATGCCGCTGTCGCGCACTTCAAAGCCCACCATGCGCCGCTCGCCCATCGCGCTTTCCAGAAAGTTGATCTGCACCGCGCTGCCCAGCGGCGAATACTTGTAGGCGTTGGAGAGCAGGTTGTTCACCACCTGCTGGACCTTGTTGCGGTCGGCACTCACCTGCAGCGCGCGCGCGGGCAAGCGCACGCTGGCGCGCTGCACGGCGCTTGGCAGCCGGTAGTCCTGCGCTGCCTGCTCCACCACCTCGGCCAAAGTTAGCACCTCGATGTCGAAGTTCTGGCCCCGGTGCGCGTCAATCTCGGAAAGGTCAAGCAACTCGTTGACGATCGACGTCATCAGCTCGGCCTGCTGGTGGATGGTGGACACCATCTCGCGGCGCGTGTCTTCGTCCATCGGCATGTCCAGCAGCAGTTCGGTAAAGCCCACCACGCTGGTCATGGGCGTGCGCAACTCGTGCGCTGCCATTTCCAGGAAATTGCTCTTCATGCGGTCCACTTCCGCCTCGTGCGTGATGTCGCGCAGGTACAGAATTTTGGACAAGGTCTTGGCGCTGCTCTTACGCTCGGCCAACTCCAGCACCCGGTTTTGCGGCGGGGCCAGCTCAATCGTGGCCCAGTGCGGCTCACCCGGCAGCAGCGCGTCGGCCTTCCGGTTGCGCAGCAAGGCGGTGCCGTAGCGGCTCTTGGGCTTGCACAGGGCGTTAAGTTTGGCAGTGAAGCTGTCGCCATCGAGCCCGAGCACGTCCTTCTCGGCCAGGCCGGTCATGCGCGTGAACGAGGGCGACACCTGCTTGACGCGATTGCCCTGGTCAAACGACACAAACCCATCGGGCGAGAGCGAAAAGATGGTGTTGAGCTGCTCCATGCGGTCCACCAGTTGGGCCGAGCGCTCCAGCACCAGTTGCTCCAGTTGGTCGCGGTGCACCTGCAGGTTCTTGCGCAACTGCTCGCGCTCGAGCAGGTTGCTGATGCGGTGGCGCGTAATGGCCACGTTGAACGGTTTGGTGATGTAGTCGGCCGCGCCCAGCAGCAGGCCGGTGGTCTCGTTCTCGCTCTCGCCCATGGCGGTCAGAAAGATCACCGGAACCGACTTGAGCAGCGGGTTTTCCTTGAGCCGCCGACAGGTCTCAAAGCCGTCCATGTCGGGCATCATCACGTCCAGCAGGATCAGGTCGGGCGGCTCGCGCTCGGCCACCTTGAGCCCCATTTCGCCCGAATGGGCCACACGCAGATCAAAGTCCGACGCCAGCACCGCCATCAGGGTCTGCAAATTGGCGGGGGTGTCGTCGATCGCCAGAATCTTCGGGCCGCTTTTAGCCATGGTTCACGCCATTCCATCCATAAGTTGCTGCCATCGCCTGCAAGTGTTCCAGCGCCAGATCAAACCGAAAATCCTGCAGCATACGTTCTACCTCGCCCAGCGGTGCCGCCAGGTCGCTGCCCTGCGCCGCCGCCAGCAGTTGCCTGAACGGCCCAAAGGCATCCACCTTGTTCTGCTCCAGCAGCGGCACGAGTTGCTCTACCAACGCGGCCACCTGGGCCGCCTGCGCCACGCTCAGCGCCGAGACCGAAGTATGACCGAACACGGCCCCCTGCGGGCTCACCGGTGCCAGCCAGCGCGACAAAACACGGCGCAGTTCGTCAAACACAATCGGCTTGGCCAGAAAGTCGTCCATGTCGGCGTCCTGGCAGCGTTGCTGGTCGTCGGCATAGGCACCCGCTGTCAAGGCCACCACCGGCAGGCGCTTGGCACCGCTGATCGCCTCCCACGCGCGAATGGCCCGCGTCGCACTGCACCCATCCATCACCGGCATCTGCAGGTCCATCAGCACCATGTCAAACTGCCCACCCTGGGCGATGGCCTGCACCGCCTTCGCTCCGTCCACCGCCAGGGCGACCTCCAGCCCGAGTTGCGCAACCAGCGACATGGCAATGTCCTGGTTGAGCGGGTGGTCTTCCACCACCAGCACCTTGCCGCGCAACGGTTGGTCACTGGGCGGCGCATCCGCTTGCCCCCCCGCGCTGGCATGCAGCAGGCCGGTGGCCGACGCCTCATCGGCCAAGCCCACCTGAACGCGAAACCAGAAGCGTGAGCCCTGCCCGAGTTCACTGTGCACGCCCACCGCACCGCCCATCAGCTCGCTGAGTTTGCGCACCAGGTACAGGCCCAGTCCGCTGCCGCCGTGCAGGCGCGTGGTGCTGCCATCCATTTGGGAAAAACGCTCAAACAGCAGCGACTGTCGGTCCTCGGAAATGCCCGCGCCGGTATCGGCCACCGAAAACTCCAGCACGGCAGCCTGGCTTGAGCGGCTGACTTCGCGGCCTTCGATGCGGATCGTGCCTTGCGCGGTGAACTTGAGCGCGTTGCCCACCAGGTTGGAGAGCATCTGGCGCACCCGATACGGGTCGCTCAGGTAGCACGCCTGGGCGTCACCACTCCAGTGCGCCTGCAGCGCCAGGGCTTTGCCGCGCGCATCGTGCGAAAACAGGTTTTCCACTTCATGCACCACGGCGCCCGGCACCATCAGCGCAGACTCGGGCGTTACCTTGCCGGCCTCGATTTTCGAGAGATCCAGAATCTCGTTCAACAGCTTGAGCAGGGCCTGCCCCGACTGCAACACGGTACGCGCGTAGTCCAGGCGTTTGCTTTCTTCCAGCGTGGGCGACATCAGCATCTGCGCCATGCCCAGCACCCCGTTGAGCGGGGTGCGGATCTCGTGACTCATATTGGCCAGGAATTCGCTCTTGGCACGGTTGGCCTGCTCGGCCTGCTCCTTGGCGTGCTGAAGTTCGGTAATGTCCACGCGCATGCCCACCAGATAGCCCGAAGCGGTGTACCGGTCGGTGATCGTCACCCAGTGGTGGTTGCCCAGTTCCCTGATGACGTTACTGCGCCCCTTGCGATGATCCACCACCTGGGCCTGTATCCATTCGTCCGACGCGTCCAAAAGCTTTGGGAAGCTGCCCTGCTGGATGCGAAAACGCAGGATTTCCTCAAAGGTGCGCCCCGGCTGCACAAACTCCTCGTAGCGCCGAATGGTTTCAGCATCGGTTTCTTCCGAACCGTAGTGCTCAAGGTACCTGCGGTTGCACAACACCAGCCGGTCGTCGGCGTCGTACAAAACAAAGGCGGCGTCCAGCGACTCAATCGACTCGCGCAGTATGGCGTCGGTCTGGCGCAACTGCTCCTGCACGCGCTTGCGCTCGGTCACGTCGCGCTGGACCGAGACAAACTGGCTCACACGGCCCTCGGCGTCAACCATGGACGAGATCGAAAGCTCGTTCCAGAACGATGTGCCGTCCTTGCGGTAGTTCAGAATTTCACCGTCGAACGACTCGCCACTGCGCAGTGCCACGCGGATGCGCTCCATGGTGGCGGGGTCGGTGTCGGGCCCACGCAAAAAGGCCGGGGTTCGGCCCAGCACTTCGTAGCTGGTATAGCCGGTGTTTTTCTCAAACGCGGCATTAACGTAGGTCAACCGGTGGTCGGGCCCCGAAATCTGCACGCCTTGCGAAATGTGGTTCAGTGCATGGTCGCGCAGCAGCACATCGTCGTTGATCACGTTCTGTTCGGTCAGCGCACGCACCAGTTGCTGCAGCGCCAACTCCTCGTTGCGCTTTTCTGCTTCGGCACGCGCAACACTTTCAGCCGCATCGCGCTGCTTTCGGCGTTGCGCGGTCATTCGAACCGAGAGCGCCAGTTGCATAACCGCCAGGACAAACACCCGTTGAACCTGCTGGAACCGAAGCATGGCCATTCCGCCCTCAATTAGCCCGAGCAGGGTCAAGGCGTTCCATACGCTGCCAACCAGGGTCAGCGCGAGGGCAACCAGCAAAAACAATGACTCACGGCTGCCCTGACGCCATTGGCCATAGGCGACGTACAAGGCCGCAATGCTCGCCAGCCCCGCATAGGCCACGCAGACACCTGCCGCCTGGGGAAAATGCCCAATGAAGATCGTCGGCAGCGATGCCAGAGGCAGCAATACCATCCCTAAAAAAATAACGTAACGGAACTTTTGCTCGCGCTCAACGCCCAGGACGAGCCGGTAGAACTGGCCCGAGATCGCCAGAAACACCAGCACGCTGGCGCTGGTCAGGCCATCGGCAAGCATCGGCATATGCGGCAGCAGGTACTGCCCCACCAAGCCGGTGGTGCAGAAGTGGAGCGCCATATTGCAAAAGACATACAAGCCGAACCATGCATACAGTGACTCACGTCTCCAGAACCAGAGAATCAGGTTGAGCAATAACGCGATGGTGTAAATGCCAAGGATCAGGCCGATGAACGCGTACTCCAGGTTGGAGGCCGCATGAAAATCGTCGGGCTGCCACAACTGCAGCGCCGCCCCCGTGTTACTGGTGGTCTGCAGGCGCAGATAGAAGGTGCGTGGCTGGGCGTCGGCCACGGCCAGTTTGAAGATAAAGCCCCGGTAATTTGCCTCGCGGCTGGCAAAGGGCAGGTGGTCGCCGGTGCGATGCTCGGTATAGCCCGCTGCGCCAGGCTCGTACAGGCGCACATCATCGAGGTAGGGCGGCAGCAAATCGAGCCACCAGGCTCCGGCTTGGGGCACCTGCACGCTAAAGCGCAGCCAGTGCACCTTGCGCGTATAACCCCGGTTCAATATGTTTCCATCGACTGGTACAAACCGCGCCTGCGCTGCACTGGCGCTGACGCTCTCAATGGTTTCGCTGCCGTTGTCGTCCACCAGCACGGCCAGGTCCGTCACCGGATACGACCCCGCCATAGCGCTCCCGGCCAGCCCCAGCATCAGCACACACAACAGCCGCGCAACGGCGCGCAACAACACCGTCCCCAAGGAGTCTTGCCTGTTGGTCATCGTGGGCGCCCTGGGCTGGTCATCGCGCGCGCCCTGTTTCGGGGACCGAAACAGCAAATGGGACACGAACCGTAGTTTCGTCCTTGCGAGGAACGAAGCGACGCGGCAGTCCATGCAATCCGGGATTCATGGATTGCTTCACTTCGTTCGCAATGACGGAGAGGAGGTTCGCAATGACGGAATGGTGGCTCGCAATGACGGAATGGTGGCTCGCAATGACAGCCACTCCCGTCATCGCGAGGCCGTCAGGCCGTGGCGATCCATGACTGCATGCCTGCATGGATTGCTTCACTGCGTTCGCAATGACTGAGCAGTGGCTCGCGATGACGGGAGTGGTTGTTCGCAATGACGGAGAACGGAACATGGAGAGCAGCTCCGTTTGCTAAAAGGATTTGTTGGGCATGAGAACGTAGCGGGCGGGGAATCGCTCTGGTTGCGGCAACTTTACCGTAAAGTCTGTGCCAGTGCCACGCCGGTGTGCGTGCCCAGGCGCACCACGGCCTCGGGTGTGGCTTGCGCCACCACGCGCCCACCCGCGCTGCCGCCTTCGGGGCCGAGGTCAATCACCCAATCGGCTTCGGCAATCACGTCCAGATCGTGCTCGATCACCACCACGCTGTGGCCGCCCACCACCAGGCGGTGCAGCACGTGGATGAGCTTTTCCACGTCGGCCATGTGCAGGCCCACGGTGGGCTCGTCCAGCACATACAGGGTGTGCGGCGCTTTCTGGCCTCGGCGCGTGATGTCGTCGCGCACCTTGGAAAGCTCGGTCACCAGCTTGATGCGCTGCGCCTCGCCGCCGCTGAGCGTGGGCGAGGGCTGGCCCAACGTGAGGTAGCCCAGCCCCACGTCCTTGAGCAGTTGCAGTGGGTGCGCAATCACCGGCATGGCAGCAAAAAACGCCACCGCCTCGTCCACCTCCATCTGCAGCACCTCGCCAATATTCTTGCCGCGCCAGGTGACGGCCAGGGTCTCGGGGTTGAAGCGCGCGCCCTTGCAGGTTTCGCACAGCACCTTCACATCCGGCAAAAAGCTCATGCCAATGGTGCGGATGCCCTGCCCTTCGCAGCCCGGGCAGCGCCCCTCGCCGGTGTTGAAGCTAAAGCGGTTGGCCGCGTAGCCGCGCGCCCGGGCTTCAAGCGTGTCGGCAAACAGTTTGCGGATGGTGTCCCAAAAGCCGATGTAGGTGGCCGGGCACGAGCGCGGCGTTTTGCCAATCGGGGTCTGGTCCACTTCGAGCACGCGGTCAATGGCCTCAAAGCCGCTCACGCCCGCGCAGCCGCTCCAGTCCAGTGCTTCGCCCCCCGCCAGTGCGTCGCGCCCAGCTTTGGTGCTGCGCTTGTGCACCGCCATCTGCACATTGGCCAGTAGCACGTCGCGCGCCAGCGTCGATTTGCCCGAGCCCGACACCCCGGCAATGGCCACCAGGCGCTGCAGCGGCAGCGCCACCGTGACGTTTTGCAGGTTGTGCAGCGTGGCGTCGTGCACCGTCAGCCAAGGCGCGGCGTCGGTGGCCGCCCCCACCTCGCGCCGTAGCGACAGCGGGTGCTTCATGGCGTGCAGCAGGTAGCGCCCGGTCTGCGAGTCGGGCGCGGCTTGCAGATCGGCCACCGAGCCCTGCGCCACCAGGCGCCCGCCGCGCTTGCCCGCGCTGGGGCCAATGTCGATGATGTGCTCGGCGTGGCGAATGGTGTCCACGTCGTGCTCCACCACCACCAGGGTGTTGCCCTTGTCGCTGAGCGACTGCAGCGCGCCCAGCAGGATGCGGTTGTCGCGCGCGTGCAGCCCGATGGTGGGCTCGTCGAGCACGTAGCACACGCCTTGCAGGTTGCTGCCCAACTGCGCCGCCAGCCGGATGCGCTGCGCCTCGCCGCCGCTGAGCGTGGGCGCACCGCGGTCGAGCGTGAGGTAGCCCAGGCCCACTTCTTCCAGAAACTCCAGGCGGCTGCGAATCTCGGGCACCAGGTCGCGCGCGATGTCGGTCTCGCGCGTGCTCATGCCACCTGCCAGTTGCAGCGTTTGCACCCAGGCACGTACGTCGCTTACGCACAGGCGTGCAATCTCGGTAATGCCCACCCCGGCAAACTTGACGGCGCGCGCCATGGCGTTGAGGCGCGTGCCCTGGCAGGCCGGGCAGGCGGCGTCGTGCAGGTCTTCGATATCGGCCTCGGCAAAGGTCTGCTCGCGCCCGCCACCGCTGTCGTCGCGCACCGAGTCGTCAAACACCTTGCGCTGCTCGCGCGTAAGCGCCACGCCCGTGCCCACGCACTCGGGGCACCAGCCGTGCTTGCTGTTGTAGCTAAACAGCCGCGGGTCAAGCTCGGCGTACGAGGTGGAGCACAGCGGGCAGGCACGCTTGGTAGAAAACGCCTGCAAGCGCCCAATGCCGGCCGTGGGCGCACCCTCGGCCATGGCAGTGCCCAAGCCGTCCAGATGCGAGAGCACCTGCACCACGCCTTTGCCGTGCTGCAAGGCGCTGGTGAGTGCGGCACGCAAGGCAACTTCGTTGGCAGCGCTCACATCCAGGCTGGCTACCGGCAGCTCGATGTTGTGCTCCTTGAAACGGTCGATACGCGGGAATCCCGTGGTGGGCAAAAAATTGCCGTCCACCCGCAAATGCGTAAAGCCACGCGGCCGCGTCCAATCGGCCAGCTCGGTGTACACGCCTTTGCGCGAGACCACCAGCGGCGCAAGCAAGCCGATGTGCTGACCTCGGTACTGGGTGAGCAACTGCGCGGCAATGCTGTCAGCCGACTGCGGCTGCACCGCCGCACCGTCCTTGACGCAATGCTGCGTGCCCAGCTTCACAAACAGCAGCCGCAGGAAATGCCAGACCTCGGTGGTGGTGCCCACGGTGGACTTGCGCCCGCCGCGCGACAGGCGTTGTTCAATCGCCACCGTGGGCGGAATGCCATACACCGCATCCACCTCGGGCCGCCCTGCGGGCTGCACGATCGAGCGGGCGTAGGCGTTGAGCGACTCCAGATAACGGCGCTGGCCTTCGTTGAACAAAATGTCAAACGCCAGCGTGGATTTGCCCGAACCCGAGACGCCCGTAACCACGTTGAACTTGCCGCGCGGGATGTTGACGCTGAGCGACTTGAGGTTGTGCTCGCGGGCGTTGACGATGCGGATGGAGTTTTCTGTGAGGGGGGTGGAAATGCTGGAAATGGCGGCAACGGAATTGCGCGCGTCGGAAATGGCGGAAATGAGGTCAGAGCCCAATTTCGTTGGAGGCTGCTCTTCTCCGTCTGCGCTCTTGTCCTGAATTGGGATCTGACCCCATTCCCTCGGGGCCTGACCCCCATTCCCTTCCGTATGCCACAGAGCCGCAGCAGGCGGGCTTGCGCCGGGCGACGATTTTGCGCTTGCGTATGAGGCGCCCGGCGTAAGCCCGCCTGCTGCGACGAGCGCACCGGTGCCAGTAGCAGCGAGCGCAATGCCGCCAACGGCGGCGAGCGCACCATAGGCAAGGCGCGGCTCCGCGATCTCGTGCACCACTCCCATTTGCGCCGCGTAGTCGCGCAGGGCCTTGCCGGTGTGTGAGGTGGGGTGCAGCAGCACGTCTTCGGGCGTGCCATAGGCCACCACTTCGCCGCCGCCTTCACCCCCCTCGGGGCCAAGGTCGATCAGCCAGTCACTGGAGCGGATCACGTCCAGGTTGTGCTCGATCACCACCAGCGAGTGGCCCGCGTCCATCAGCTTGCGCAAAGCACGCAGCAGCTTGGCGATGTCGTCAAAGTGCAAACCGGTGGTGGGCTCGTCGAGCATGAACAGACTGCCGCGCTGCGCCAGGGCCTGGCGGCTGGCGCTGTTGCTGCGCGCCGCCTCGGCCAGAAAACCGGCCAGCTTGAGGCGCTGCGCCTCGCCGCCCGAGAGCGTGGGCACGGGCTGGCCGAGCTTGACGTACTCCAGCCCGACATCGACGATGGGCTGCAGCACGCGCACCACCTCGCGGTCGTTGGCAAAACGCTGCACCGCCTGGCTCACCGTGAGGTCAAGCACGTCGGCCACGTTCATGGCCACGTCGCGGGTGATGGTGACTTCCAGAATCTCGGGCCGGTAGCGCTTGCCGTCGCAATCCGGGCAGCGCAGATAGACGTCGCTGAGGAACTGCATCTCGACATGCTCGAAGCCCGAGCCGCCGCAGCTTGGGCAACGCCCGTCGCCACTGTTGAAGCTGAACTTGCTGGCGGTGTAGCCGCGCTCACGCGAGAGCGGCGCGGTGGCAAACAGCTCGCGAATCGCGTCCCAGGCACCGACGTAGCTCACCGGGTTGGAGCGCGCCGTTTTGCCAATGGGCGACTGGTCGACAAACACCACCGCGCTCAACTGCTCGGCCCCGAGCAGGCGTACGTGGGCACCCGGCGTTTCGGTGGACTTGCCAAAGTGGCGCAGCAGGGCCGGAGCGAGCACGTCCTGCACCAGCGTGGACTTGCCCGAGCCCGACACGCCGGTGATGCACACCATGCGCTGCAGCGGGATTTCGATCGAGATGTTCTTGAGGTTGTGCTCGGTCACGCCTTCAAGCAGCAGCCGTGGCGTGTTGGCCGCAACCATGCGCTTGAAGCCCATGCCAACCTGCTTGCGCCCGCCCAGGTAGGCACCGGTGAGGGTGTCGGCACTTTTGAGCGCTTCGGTGCTGCCGTCAAACACGATGGTGCCGCCGCGCTCGCCCGGGCCCGGCCCCATGTCGAGCATGCGGTCGGCGGCGAGCATCACGGCCGGGTCGTGCTCTACCACCACCAGGGTGTTGCCAGCATCGCGCAGGCGTTGCATGGCGACGATGATGCGGTGCATGTCGCGTGGGTGCAGGCCGATGCTGGGTTCGTCGAGCACAAACAAGGTGTTGACCAGCGAGGTGCCCAGCGCCGTGGTGAGGTTGATGCGCTGCACTTCGCCGCCACTCAAGGTGCGGCTCTGGCGGTCGAGCGTGAGGTAGCCAATGCCCACGTCGCACAGGTAGCGCAGGCGGGTGCAGACTTCTTCGAACAGCAGCTTGAGGGTTTTGGCTTCGGCTTCGGAGGGGGTGGCGGGCTCCTCATGCTGCAAGCAGAAATCGTCGCCCGCCGCCGCCCCGGACACGGCTTGGTTGGGGGAGGAACTGCCCAGCGCCTTGGGCGTGGTTTGGGTGGGCGATGCGGGTTGCGTTGAATCGGCCTGCAGGGCGTCGAAGAAGCGGCGCAGGCGGTCCAGGGGGAGCAGCATCATGTCGTGCAGGCACAGGCCGGGCAGGGCTTCGAGTTGGGCGCGGGTCCAGTGCACACCTTGGGGCATGAAGCGCTGCGCGGACGGCAGCGCGGCGTCGGCTTGGGCTTTGGTACCGATGCGCCAGAGCAGGCTTTCGGTTTTGAGGCGTGCGCCGCCGCAGGTGCCGCAGGGCGTGTAGCTGCGGTATTTGGAGAGCAGCACGCGGATGTGCATCTTGTAGGCTTTGCTCTCCAGATAGGTGAAGAAGCGGTCCACGCCGTACCACTGCTGGTTCCACTTGCCGTTCCAGTTCGGCGAGCCTTTGAGCACCCAATGGCGCTGTGCTTCGGTGAGCTTGTACCAGGGGGTGTCGCGCGGGATACCGGCCGCTTCGGCGTGGCGCATCAGGTCGTCCTGGCATTCGGACCAGGCGGGTGTCTGCATGGGCTTGATGGCACCGGCGCGCAGCGTGAGCTTTTCGTCGGGGATGACCAGGCCGTAGTCCACGCCCACCACCCGGCCAAAGCCGCGACAGGTTTCGCAGGCCCCCACGGCAGAGTTGAACGAGAACATCGACGAGACCGGGTCGGCGTAGCGCAGGTCGCTTTGCGGACAGTGCAGTCCGGTGGAAAAGCGCCACACCAATGGCTCAGTCGGCATTTGGGCTACAGCGTCAGGCTCGGGCTGCGCCGCGTCGGGCAGCACATAGACGTTGATGCGGCCACTGCCGCGTTTGAGCGCCACTTCAATCGCTTCGAGGGCGCGCACTTTTTCCACGCTGCCGATGCGAAAGCGGTCGGCCACCACGTCGAGCACTTTGCGCTGGGTGCTGCTGGCCGCCTTGGCAGCGGCTGCCTGTGCGCTTTTCTTTGCACCGGCCTTGGCGGGCTTTTTGACGGCAGTGTCCGGCTGCGCTGGGGCTTGCACTTCGCGCTCGGCGTGGACGCGGGTGTAGCCGCTGGCGGCAAGCCATTGGGTCACTTCTTCGGCGCTGGTGGCGGCGGGCAACTCGACCGGAAAGGTCAGCACCAGGCGCGGCTCGCCCGCAGCGGGCGCGCCGGCGTGCAGGGCGTGCGCGCGGCGCTGCAGTTCGGCGTAAATGGTTTCGGGCGTGTCGTGCTGTACCGGCAGGGCGCTTTGGCGGTCAAACAGGCTGGCCGCGCGCGAGAACAGGAGCTTGAGGTGGTCGTTAAGCTCGGTCATCGTCCCCACGGTGGAGCGGCTCGAGCGCACCGGGTTGGTCTGGTCGATGGCAATCGCGGGTGGCACGCCCTCGACCTTGTCCACCGCAGGCTTGTCCATGCGGTCCAGAAACTGGCGCGCGTAGGCCGAGAAGGTCTCGACGTAGCGGCGCTGGCCCTCGGCGTAGAGCGTGTCAAACACCAGGCTGGACTTGCCCGAGCCGCTGGGGCCCGTGACCACGGTCAACTCGCCGGTGCGAATGTCGAGGTCAAGGTTCTTGAGGTTGTGCTGCCGCGCCCCGCGAATGCGGATGGTGCCCTGGGACATATGGAATGCTCTCGTATGAAGGGGAGAGACATTCTATTGATCTTTCCGGGATTCAGCTCCCGGCTCTCAGCATCGCAAGGCTACTCCCGCGCGTCAAGGCGCAGTGGGCACAGCTCGTCATCGCGAGGCTACTCCCCCTCGTCATCGCGAGGCCGTCAGGCCGTGGCGATCCATGACTTCGTGCCTGCATGGATTGCCGCGCTTCGCTCGCAATGACAGCCTTTCATCCTCGCAAGGCTACTCCCGCGCGTCATCGCAAGGCTACTCCCCCTCGTCATCGCGAGGCCGTCAGGCCGTGGCGATCCATGACTTCGTGCCTGCATGGATTGCCGCGCTTCGCTCGCAATGACAGCCTTTCATCCTCGCAAGGCTACTCCCGCGCGTCATCGCAAGGCTACTCCC
>Ga0194052_1000103_pt1 | contig 59105 bp, 61 predicted proteins | sample SepL226m_MetaG_FD_160117 | JGI IMG/M metagenome (GOLD analysis project Ga0194052, IMG submission 160117) | Anoxic zone freshwater microbial communities from boreal shield lake in IISD Experimental Lakes Area, Ontario, Canada - Sep2016-L227-6m | ecosystem: Environmental > Aquatic > Freshwater >...
ACTGGACTGGTTTGATTCCTGGGTTTGAAACCGTTGGTCGTTTCGAACATCATCATGGCGAAGAGGTTTTAATTCCATTTCTCAGATCGCCTGCTTCAGATTTAAACACCACTCTAGCCATTGCCATTATCACCATGATCACTGTTCAAGTTTTTGGCGTGATTAGTGTTGGTTTCTTCCGTTACTTTAAAAAATTTGTTAACTTTAAAGGCCCAATCGAATGGTTTGTCGGTGTCGTTGAAAGTATTTCCGAATTTGCTAAAGTTATATCGTTTTCCTTCCGTTTATTTGGAAATGTTTTTGCCGGTAGCGTTTTGCTGGCCGTCATTGCCAGCCTTCTAACCTTCATTGTGCCGATTCCTTTTTACGCCATGGAGGTTTTCGTTGGCGCCATTCAAGCCTTGGTTTTCGCCATGCTTGCCACTGTCTTTTTACAAATGGCCACCGTTGCTCATGACGAGCATTAATTTATAGATTTATTAAAAAATAATAAAGTTAGGAGTTCACATGGAACCAGAATCAATGAAATTGTTAGCCACCGCATTGGCCATTGGCCTCGGTGCACTTGGACCAGGTCTAGCCATCGGTATCTTGGCTGGTAAAGGTTTGGAAGCAATTGGTCGCAACCCAGAAGCCACCTCAAAAATTCAAAGCGCTATGATTTTAGCCATGGCTTTCGCTGAAGCTATCGCCATTTACGCCTTGGTCGTCGCCTTAATTATTAAATTCGTTTAAAGTTAAACAAGTAAAGAGTTTTGCTCTTTACTGTTTACCCTTAAATTTTATATACGGAGGTCACGTGGAAGCATTAGGTATAGAACTTAAATTATTAATTGGTCAAATAGTCAACTTTGGCATTTTAGTCACAGCCTTGATTTTCTTTTTGTATAAACCAATTGTTAAAATGCTCGAAGATCGGCAAAAAACTATTGCCGAATCCTTAGATAATGCTAAAAAGATTCAAATTAATTTGACCAAGAGTGAAACCAAAACCCGCGAAGCTCTAGACAAAGCTCAAGCTGAAGCTCGCAAAATGCTTGAAGAAACCAGCAAATCTGCAGTCGAACAAAAAAATAAGATTATTGCCGAAGCACAAGCTCAATCAGATAGAATCATCGAAAACTCAAAAGCTGAAGCTAAATCCATGAAAGACGATGTTGTTCGCGAAGCTAAAAAAGAAATTTCTTCAGTGGTTTTGGCCGCGTTAGACAAAATTATTTCCAAAGATATTGATAGCGAAACAAAAGCAAAATTAACCAAAAAAGCTATAGACGAAATATAAAATAGTTTCCAGTTTCCAGTTCACAGTTTCCAATTAAATAAAAAATTGAGAACTAAATGAGAACTGAAAATTGAGAACTGAGAACCTAAATTATGAAGATTTCTGCAAAAATTTACGCTCAAACCTTAATCCAGTCAGCCACAGAAGATAATTTGAAAAAATTAGCTAAAAGTTTTTGGTACAAATTACAGAAAAATAAACAGTACAAAGATATGAGTAAGGTTTTAGAAGCTATTGATGAAGAATCGGCAAGACTTGATAATAAAATTTTAGCCAAAATTTATTCAAAAAATGAAATTTCCCAAACAGAGAAACAAGCCATAAACGAAAAACTCAAAAATAAATTCAAAAAAGAAATAATTTTGCAAAATATTATTGGCAAAAATATCACCGGTATTATCGTTAAAGTTGAAGATAAAATTATTGATTTAAGTTTAGAAGGTAAACTCGATAAACTCAAAAGAGTTTTAAATTAGTTTCCAGTAATCAGTTCCCAGTTCACAGTTAATTTTTAAAATTTAATAAATTGAGAATTAATTGAAAATTGGAAATTGAAAACTGAAAATTTAGGAGAAAATATGTCAAATAACATTATTGAACAATTAAAGGCTGAGATTTTAAACTTCGATGCCACAGTCAAAGAAGAGTCCACGGGTGAAGTCGCCGAAATCGGTGACGGTATCGCCAAAATCTATGGCTTAAAAGACGCCAAAAACGGTGAACTTTTAAACATTGAAGCCAAGACCGGCGTGGTTACTGCCATGGTTTTAAACCTTGAAGAAACTTCTATCGGCGCCATTATTTTGGGCGATTATAAGAAAATTCAAGCTGGCGACAAAGTCACCACCACTTCAAAAGTGGCAACAATTAATGTTTCTGAAGATATTGTTGGCCGCGTGGTTAACCCACTTGGTGTCGCTCTTGATGGCAAAGCCGATATCAAGCCTGGCAAAGCCATGTTAATTGAAAAAGTGGCCCCAGGCGTCATTACTCGTCAGGGTGTGTCCGTTCCACTTCAAACTGGTATGAAAGCCATTGACGCTTTGATTCCAATTGGTCGTGGCCAGCGCGAACTCATTATTGGTGACCGTGGTACCGGTAAAACTGCTATTGCCATCGACACCATTATTAACCAAAAAAGTTTACCAAAAGATAAAAGACCGATTTGTATTTATGTCGCCATTGGTCAAAAGCAAAGTAAAGTCGCTCGTATCGCTGCCATTTTAGCCGAGCACGGCGCCATGGAATACACCACCATCGTTTTGGCTGGTGCCTCTGACCCAGCTCCTTTAAGCTATATTGCCCCTTATGCCGGTTGCGCTATTGGCGAATATTTTATGGAACAGGGTAAAGACGTTTTAATTGTTTTCGATGACTTAACCAAACATGCTTGGGCCTACCGACAGGTTTCCCTTTTGCTTCGTCGCCCACCAGGCCGTGAAGCTTACCCAGGCGATGTTTTCTATTTACACTCACGACTACTTGAACGATCCGCTCGCTTAAACAAAGAATATGGTGGCGGTTCCATGACTGCACTGCCAATCATTGAAACCCAAGCCGGAGACGTTTCCGCTTACATTCCAACCAACGTTATTTCGATTACCGATGGTCAGATTTTCTTGGAAAGCGATTTATTCTACCAGGGCGTTCGCCCAGCTTTAAACATTGGTATTTCGGTTTCCCGTGTTGGCGGCGCCGCACAAATTAAAGCCATGAAAAAAGTTGCTGGTAAATTAAAACTTGAAATGGCTCAGTACCGTGAAATGGCCGCTTTTGCCCAATTTGCTTCTGATTTAGACCCAGCGACCAAGAAAACCATTGAACGCGGCAAACGCATGACCGAGGTTTTAAAACAACCTCAATACCAACCAATGCCAGTTGAAGAACAAGTTTTGGTTTTATACGCGGTTTCCAACGGTTATTTAGACGCTTACGAAGTTTCCGAAATCAAAGAAATTGAAGCTGGTTTAGTTTTGAAAGCCCAAACCGCTGGTAAAGAAATATTAGCCGAAATCAGAGAAAAAGGTGTGATTGACGAGACTTTGGAGAAAAAAGTCAAAGAGTTCCTTGAGAAAAATACAAAAAAAGCCAGCGTATAAACACTGGCTACGATTTCAGATAAATTATCCCCTTGATTCAACGCAAACCTTAAATGGTTTAGCGGCTTCGATAAATTCTGAATGAAGTTGTTCGGATATCGGTGTACCTTCTGGCACTATGACCATAATTTCCATAGTTGCCTGTAACACTTTTAAGTGATTCAAAGGAATTTTACTCTGAATCCGAACATCCGAAACGCGTCTGACCGAATCTTTAAGATCAGATGTCATTTCAGTCCAAGGAATAAAAGTATCATTCTGATTATGCATTAGACACCCCCTTTATTACATAGTTTATATCATAAAAATATTAATTAGTCAAGAGAAATATGCCAAGCACACAAGAATTTAGACGAAGAATTAAATCAGTTGGTTCGATTAAGCAAATTACCAAAGCCATGGAAATGATTGCTTCTATTAAGATGCAAAAATCGACCAAAACCATTGCCCAAGCCCGTAGTTATATTCAAAACGCTTGGAATATTTTACATTTGTTGGCTAGTAAAACTCTTGACCAAGACCACCCTTTACTTAAACCAAGAGAAGTTAAAAAAACGGCTGTCATTTTAATCACATCTGACCGGGGTCTTTGCGGATCTTATAATTCCGAGGTGATTAAAAAATTTGTCAATTTTGAAAAAAATGAATGCGCTTGTAACAGCGAAACCAAAACATGTGGCGAATATTTGGGCAATTGCGATGTCATTGCTATTGGTAAAGTCGGCGCAGGGTATGTCAATCGCTACAAAATCGGCAAACTAATTGCTGAATTCAAAGGCTTCGAGAACAACATTTCCATCGAAGACGTAGTACCGATTTCCAAACTCACCAATGGTGAGTATCTTGACGGTCACTATGACCGAGTGGTGGTGATTTACAGTCACTTTATTTCGTCACTTAAACAACTGCCGGTCGTTAAACAAATTTTACCAATCGTTGAAGAACATATCGACAACCCTGAACTTTGGGAAAAAGTTGAGATCGATGAAAACATTGATTTCAAGTTTGAACCAAATCCAGAAGCCGTCATTGATGGTGTTTTAAAACAAATTGTCAGAAGCCAAATTCTCGGTGCTATATTAGAAGCAAATGCTTCAGAGCATTCAGCTCGTATGGTTGCTATGAAGAACGCCACGGACAATGCCACCGATTTGGTTGATGAATTAAAACTGGTTTATAACAGTATTCGCCAAGGCAATATTACCAGCGAGATTGCTGAAATTTCCGGCGCCGCCGAAGCGATGAAATAAATTTGCGCGCAAATTTAAAAATCCGAAATCAGAATTCTAAATGACAAATAAAATTCACGATTAATAAATTTTAAAATTGGACATTTTATTCGAAATTCGAATTTCGTCATTCGGATTTAAAACAAATAAATATCATAAAAACTAAAAAAGATATTAAAAAGAGATAAACGGAGAATATAACCATGAACAAAGGCACAATTACCCAAATCATCGGTGCGGTTATCGACGCCAAATTCGATGAAAAATTACCAGAAATTTACAACTCACTTGAGTGCGACAATAATGGCAAAAAACTAGTTTTTGAAGTCCAACAACATTTGGACGACAAAACCTGTCGCGCCGTGGCCATGGGTACAACCGATGGTCTAGCTCGTGGAGCCGAAGTCACTGATACTGGCAAACCAATTTCTGTACCAGTCGGTGAAACTTCACTTGGCCGCATGTTTAATGTAACTGGTGATGTAATCGACGGTAAACCGGAAGTTGTTTCCAAAGAGCGCTACCCAATTCACCGCCCAGCCCCAAGCTTTGCCGAGCAATCAACTAAAACCGAGGTTTTCGAAACTGGTATTAAAGTTATCGACCTTATCGCCCCTTTCACTAAAGGTGGAAAAGTCGGTTTGTTTGGTGGTGCCGGAGTTGGAAAAACCGTTTTAATTACCGAACTTATTCGAAACATTGCCGCTGAACACGGTGGTTACTCCGTTTTCGCTGGTGTCGGTGAACGTACTCGTGAAGGAAACGATCTTTATAACGAAATGGGAGATTCTGGTGTTTTAGACAAAACTGTCATGGTCTTTGGCCAGATGAATGAACCGCCGGGCGCTCGTATGCGCGTGGCCCTTTCCGGACTCGCACAAGCCGAATATTTCCGCGATAATGGCAAAGACATGCTTTTGTTTGTCGACAATATTTTCCGCTTCACTCAGGCCGGCTCAGAGGTTTCAACTCTCTTAGGTCGTATGCCTTCAGCCGTGGGTTACCAGCCAACTTTGGCCGAGGAAATGGGTAACTTACAAGAGCGCATTACTTCCACTAAAAAAGGTTCCATCACTTCGGTTCAAGCTGTTTATGTGCCAGCTGACGATTTAACCGATCCAGCCCCAGCTACCACTTTCGCCCATTTGGATTCCACTATTGTTTTGGATAGGTCACTTTCTGAACTTGGTATCTACCCAGCCGTGGATCCGCTTTCTTCAAACTCGACTATCTTGGATCCAAACGTGGTGGGCGAAGAGCACTACAAAGTTGCTCGCGAACTTCAAAGAATTCTTCAGAAATATAAAGATTTGCAAGATATTATTGCCGTTTTGGGTATGGAAGAACTTTCCGACGAAGATAAACTAACTGTTACCCGAGCCCGCAAGATTCAGAAATTCTTAAGTCAACCTTTCCACGTGGCCGAAGTTTTCTCTGGTATCCCAGGTGTTTACGTGCCACTTTCAGAAACCATCAAAGGCTTCCAAGAAATTATCGACGGCAAACACGACGATGTCCCAGAACAGAACTTCTACATGAAGGGCGATATCTCCCAAATAAGAAATAAGGAATAATGACAAATCCTAATATTATAGAATACTTTTTAACTTTCTTATTTTTGGCTTCTTTAGTAGGTACAATTTTTGGATTTATTAAAAAAATAAAATGGCTAAAAATAACTGGTATTAGTGTCTTAATTCTTTTCTTGTTTTATATCGGTTTTATTAGCTGGATAGCTTTTCAAATAAGTAGTTGGGATTAATTAAATGAAAACATTCAATCTAAAACTTATCTCTCCCACTGGTATCAAGTACGAAGCTGAAGCAAATTCAGTCTTTTTGCCGACTCCAGACGGCGAAATTGAAGTTTTACCAGATCACATGCCTTTGGTAGCCTTGCTTTCACCGGGTGAAATCTTGATTAAACTTGATGGTAAAACTGAACATTTAGCCACCGATGGAGGTTTGGTTGAAATTAATAACAATACTGTCAAAATCATTGCCGATGCCGCCGAGTCTGCCGAAAACCTTGATGAATTAAAAATCATGGAAGCTAAAAAATTAGCCGAAGAAAGACTGGCCAACGCCAAAGACAATGTCGAATCCGCCGATGCCGCCGCTCACCTTGAAAAACAACTTTCCAGACTCCGAATTGTCACCAAGCACAAACATAGAAAATAAATAATCAATCAAAGACACAAAAAACCGTTCTCAAAATGAGAACGGTTTTTTGTTGCATAGTACGCAAATTTAAATATTGTGATATAATTGATACAGTCTAAAGTTTAAAGATAAAAGTTGAAAGTTCATGGAATTAATTATTTATATTAATGTTTTTCATATTACTTTAAACCTTTAACTTTATACTTTATACTAACTTGGAGGAGGGATACTATTCAGTTTCAAGTGCCGCAAAATATAGATCTAGAGGACAAAATCGTCGGGCCACTCACGCTGACCCAGTTTTTGTATGTCCTAGGTGGTGGTTTGCTTGACTATATCTTGTTCCAATCTTTAGGTAAAAACTACTTCGGAATTTTCCTTTTAATCGGCGGCCCAATCGCCATCATTGCTTTGTCTTTAGCTTTTTTTAAGGTTCAAGAACAACCTTTGTCACACTTTATTACTGTTGGTATCAGTTATTTAACTAGACCAAAAGTTAGAATCTGGAAAAGACTAGATAGCTACCCAACTGTTTTAACCGAACCACCAAAGAAAAAAGAAGAAGAACCGATTATTATTAAAAAACACTTAGAAAAAAGCGAATTAGACCAGTTAGCCTATAATTTAGACACTTTTCAGTCAGATAAACCAGAAGAGAAAAAGAAAATTGGCAGTATTACCAGCGCTTTTGAACAATTATTAAAAGAACAACCAAAACAAAAATAGACTTATAGTAATTAAGACTTTTAGACTTATAGAGGCGAACTATAAGCCTATAGATCTAAAAGTCTATAAGTCTGATGCAGGAGGGGAATTGGCAGACAAAAACTCACAACCAATTATCAGCACCCAAGAATTTTTGAGTTTTGCTGAAATTCACGACGGAGTCGTCATTACTAAAACCGGAGAACTTCGGGTTCTATTAATGGCGTCATCGATCAATTTTTCCCTTAAAAGCGAACAGGAGCAAACAGCTATTGTTTATGCTTACCAAAATTTCTTAAACTCTCTGGCTTTTCCAATTCAAATTATGCTCCAATCTAGAAAACTAGATTTAACCAAATACATAGCTAAACTCAAAGAAATTAGTCGAGTTCAAACCAATGAACTTTTGCGCGGTCAAACCAATGACTACATCAATTACATCACCAGATTGATCGAAGTGGCCAATATTATGGATAAAAAGTTTTATGTGGTTGTCTCTTATATGCCACCGGTTTTAGACATAAAAAAAACTGGTCTATTTCCGTCGAATAACGACACTTCGAAAATCAAAATGACCCCAGAAAGCTTTGAAAAATACCGTCAAGAATTATCGCAGCGCGTACAGGTAATTCAAAACGGATTAGGTTCAATCGGAGTTCGTACTGCTCCACTTAATACTCAACAAGTTGTTGAACTTCTTTACGGTATATATAACCCTGAAGAAGCAGCTAAAGAAAAATTAATTAATTTTAATCATCTTAATTCAGATGTGATTGAGAGTGAAATAGAACAGCAATAATTAGATTAAGGCTTGACGCGGAAATTTTCTGAGGAAAATTATGAATAATCAAAATCAACAACCAAATATGCCAATGCAACCACCGAGACAGAATCCATTTTCTGGCGGTGCTGCTATTCCAATACAGGTAAACAAAACTCAACCTGTTAATCAACCGATTCAAAATCCAAATTTAAGACAAAATCCTCAAGCGCCACAAGCTCAGCCACAGATGCAACCAAGGCCAGCTCAAATGCCGCCACAGGCCATGCCTCAAGTCAGACCAGTTCAAATCCCGAATACCAGACCGACTGTACCAACACAACCAGTCAAAAACATGATTCCAGTACTGAATCAACCAAATTTTCAACAGGGTCATAATTCACTTTTTGACTTGATTGCTCCCCCATCTTTTGAAAACAAACCGAACTATTTAAAAATCGGCAATATTTTTGTGCGCACTCTTTTTGTTTTTACTTACCCACGATACGTTATTACCAACTGGCTTTCGCCGATTATTAATTACGATATCACCATGGATATTTCCATGTTTATTCACCCAGTTGGGTCAAAAGAAACCATGGATCAACTTAAGAAAAAGGCCACTCAACTTGAATCATCGGAACAAATTGATCGCGAGAAAGGCTTAACCCGTGATCCAGAGAGAGAAACTGCTATTTCAGATATTGAAAACCTACGCGACGTGCTTCAACGAGGTGAATTAAAACTGTTCCAGTACTCCTTATATTTTACAATTTATGCTCAAAGCGAGGCTGAACTCAACACCATTACTGAGCAGCTCGAATCGACTTTGGGCGGCATGTTAATTTATACTAAACAATCACTTTTACAGATGGAACAAGGCTTTAATTCCACGATTCCACTTGGTATCGATCAACTCAACGTTAAGCGAAATCTTGACACCGCTTCCCTCTCCACCACTTTTCCTTTTACTTCCTCAACTTTGTCGTCAAACGACGGTATTCTTTATGGTATCAATAGACACAATAATTCCTTAGTTTTATTTGACCGTTTTAATCTTGAAAATGCTAACTCAGTTGTTTTTGCCAAATCAGGTTCAGGTAAATCTTACACGGTCAAACTTGAAGCGCTGCGTTCACTCATGCTTGGTACCGACGTCATTATTATTGACCCAGAAAATGAATATAAAGCTCTTTGCGATGCTGTCGGCGGTAATTATTTGGATATTTCTTTAAATTCCGATAAACGTATTAATCCGTTTGACTTACCAGTAGCCGGTATCGGTTTACAAGCTGGTGCTTCAGGAGACGACATTTTAAGAAGTAATATTACCATGCTCCATGGTTTAATTTCTTTAATGATGGGCAGAATCACTCAAGATGAATCCGCGCTTCTCGAAAAAGCTATTTATGAAACCTATAATCTTCGCGATATCACCAACGATATCAATACTCAAAAAAATGCCCCGCCACTTTTGGCCGATTTGCAGGCTATTTTAGCTAATATGACCGGCGCCGAAAGCTTAGTTAAACGTTTAACCAAATATACCGAAGGTACTTTTAAAGGTTTGTTTGACCAACCAACCAACTTTAATTTGGGTTCTGGCTTAACAGTGTTTAGTGTCCGGGATTTGGAAGATTCACTTCGCCCGATTGGTATGTACATGGTTTTAAATTACATTTGGCAAAGAATTCGTTTTAATGTTAAAAAACGTATTATGATTATTGATGAAGCCTGGTGGATGATGCAATACGAAGATTCCGGTAAGTTCCTGTACGCCTTGGCCAAACGTGGTCGTAAATATTTCTTAGGTTTAACTATTATTACTCAGGATGTTGAAGACTTTATTGATTCAAAATACGGTCGAGCCGTAGTCAACAACTCTTCGATGCAAATTTTAATGAAGCAAAACCCAGCTTCAGTTGATAAAATCGCCACGGTTTTTGGTTTAACTGAAGGTGAAAAATTCATGTTACTTGAGTGCGAAGTGGGCGAAGGTTTATTTTTTGCCGGTCTCAACCACGTTGCCATTAAGGTTGTAGCCAGTTACACCGAAGACAGGATTATCACCACTAACCCACAAGAAATTCTTGATGCACAAAGCAAAAAAAGCTCTGATTTTTAGATTTATCAAAAAATGAAACACATATACTTGAAACCAGAAAATAAAAAAGGTTTCGCGGTTGTTATTGCAATTGTCATTGTAGTTATTTTGATAATTGTCTGTCTAATCGCTGCCGCTGCTTTTATTGGCGACCGTCAGGGAGCAAATGCTAATGGAGAGATGATCACTAATAATTCTACTAATGGCAACAATGGGCAAACTACAAAATGTGCTAATATTAGCTTTGGTAGCAATTATTACCCTTGGATTAAAGATGCCTCTGCTAAATATTTAAATGGAGACGATGCCGCCTTAATAACCATGATAAACGCTGAATCAACATGGAACCCTAATGCTTCAAACCAAGGTCATGCAACTGGTTTAGGTCAATTTATGCCAAGAACAGCTAGAGGTTACCCAGAATTTGTTGGTGGTAACGATAAGCATGGTATCACTTGGCCAGCTGGAAATGTTTATGATATTTCAACTGGTCATACTGACGATGCTCGATTCGATGCCAAAAGATCGATTTATGCTGCCGCGCATCTTCTTGGTGGGCAGATAGACCGATTTGGATCTTTAAAAGAAGCTTACGAGCAAGGTTATCACACTTACTGCAAAGAAAACACTGCTAAATGCCAACAACAAAAATCAGAGGCTCAAACGGCTAGTGCAAAAATCATCGATAATTACAATATTCTAAAATCTGGCGGCAAATGTATTGATTCGTCTTCAAATATAGCCAATAGCACATCAAATGGTGCTTGCTTGCCAGTTGCTTTTATACATGAAAACCACGGCGGATTTTGCGGTCGTGCTAGCCAAGCTCAAGTAGTTAATTATTTTAATCCGAATCAATATCCTTCTCCAACTTCTTCAGCTTTTCAAGAAAAAAATGGATTAAGCGCCAAGACAGTACATGATAAAAGTGGTAAACCATATATTGGTACAGGGCAATCAGCAAATATCGAAGCTGCCATCAACTCGATTCAAAAAGGTTTTCCGGTTATCGTTTATACTGATCTGGAAGGCGGACAACATATTTTTGTTCTAACCGGATATGATTCTGCCACTCAAACCTTTCGAGCAAACGACACTAACTCTGGAATTAGAGATAATTTTCAAACCACTTGTACATCAATTTTAGGCGGGCCAAGAGGAGTATTGCTAACAAAAGCAAATTTATTAGCACATCTAGTACCTCAAGCAAACTATTTTATCCTAGTTCAATAATTTTGATTAAAACAAGAGGGACAAAATAAAATGAATAAAAAATTTATCTATATAATTATCAGTATCGTTTTAGCCTTATTTATAGGAACTATTGCGCTAATTTTAATTACCACTAGTCCTGTCATAACACTTGGCAACCCCGCTAAAGATAGTATTTTTATGCCTTTTATTGCGCCAAATAGCCGTACTATTTTTTACTATAACGGTGTCGATACAATCAAAAAATGGAACTTAACTAACAACCAAGTAGAAGATTGGATTAAGTTTCCATTTACCTCTATCGACAACATTAATTACTCCCCTGATGGCAACCAGGCATTAATTTATTGGAGCAACCCACAAGGTAATAACAATAATGAACGAACATGGCTTATTGATTTAAAAAATAAAAAAATCATTAAGGAAATTGGTCAAAACATCATAAATAATGCTTGGTCGCCAGATAGCAAAAGTATTGTTTACCAGTTCTTTAGTCAAACCAATCACCAAAACGAATTAATAAAAGCCTTAGCAGACAATACTAATCAACAAGTTATTGCCAATCTTGACCTAAGTCTACCAATTGGTGAAGTTATAGATATTCTTTGGCCAAATAATCAAACTATTGTTTATTTTCCATTAAAAGAAGAAAAAACACCTGTAGACATTAAGTCGATCAATCTTAATGATCTCAAACAAAAAACTATTATCTCTCAAGTCTTACCGAATATAGCCAATATAATAACTGATCAAAATAAAATTATTATAAGTTTATCTAATCAAGATGATGATATTGTCACTCTAAATATTTACGATCTAAACACTAATCAAACAAAAGCGATCGATAAAAATGATCTGTTTTTATCGAAAACCTCCCAAATCGCCAATACTAATATCTTTTATGCTGGTTGGCGCGGAGCAAAACAATCTACAGATAGTATTATCAGATTTGACACCGATGGAAAAATCGCAGTAATTAAGGCAAAATTACCAGACAAACTTGAAGTTTCCAACCTAATGTCTCCCGATAAGAAAACCTTATTTTTTCTTAACGGTAACCAACTTTATAAAATGACAACCAACCTATGAGGTCAAAATGAAAAATAATTTTTTAAAAATTAGCTTAATTATTATCGGAATAATAACTGTGATTAGTATTGTTTTTATAGTTGTAAAAAATAATATAAAACAGGCACAAAACTCCCCTTCTAAACCAGTAACTCTAACTCAATTAGATCAATTCCCTGTCGAAAATGATAATTTTCGCATAACATACAATAACCAAAACAATACCTTGACCATCGTCCCTAAGATTCCTTTTGATACAACAGATTCACCAGAGTATTTTCTTTCAACCTATTGGAAAGACTATACCAATCATGGCAAAGAAGCTCTTTCGTGGTTAAACACTCATAATGTTAATCAACAATTTAGAACTAATTATGGTATTGAAATTAACTGGTGGGCACAAGAATGGTGGCCAAATGGCGTCACCGCACCAACGCTTTAACTAAAAAAGCAGTACATTTAAGTACTGCTTGCTGTATTATTCTCCAGTATCATTTCCCCAATCTTCAGGAATGCACTCAAGACTGTTTTGTTTTTGATCGTAAGTAATTGAACAAGACCGAGTCGGATTGTCTTTACCGATCACATTATATAAATTATCAAAATCGAAAAGTAAAGCTTCTGTTAGAGATAAATTCATATTCGTTTTGCCCGAACTTAAACGATCGCCAACCACCCCAGCTACTTCGATCTTGGGTTCAAACCAATTAGCAATATTCTTTCGATACTTTTTATTAGTAAAATATTTTTTAGTTGCTGTGCCGCATTTTACTTTTTGTTCTGTTAAAAACTTGACTGGATCTCCATCCTTTTTAACAATATCAATAATTTGCCAACCCATATGAATAAGTTTTGGCGCCGGATCAGAATAGGCTTTAGCTAAAATTTCCGGTGTTACCTTATAACTTTTCTGATATTCCTGACTTAAATGAGGGTTAGGCCAACGAATTAATTTATAAGAAATCGTATCGCCATCTAACCATTCAGCCTCAGGAACATCATCGGTACCTTTGACTGGCTTGGCGCAAAAACCAGCAATCCAATGAATATTTTTTTCGACTGGGTCAAAAATACCCAAAGTACCCGGGCCTCCATAATCATGCTTATAGCTCTGATCAATCTCGTCATGGCAAGAAATAAAATCCATTAAAATTAAAAGTTTGCCTCCAGGTGACCAGCTGAAATAAACTGCCTGACCATTGTCATCACTAAACCAAGTGATTCTTTCCCAAGTTGCGCCGGTGTCATAACTAATAAAAAGTTGCTGACCAGCTAACACTGTTCTAGCAATTTTTGCCATAACATGATTCAGGGCTGGAGAGACAACCGCCTGATCAAGTTCAGAAATATTTTTATTTTCTTGGGCAAATGCCAAAAACGAAAATAAAAACACTAACCAAATTGTTAAGATACGCATGAATTTTCCCCTTTTTAAATAAGATGATTGTAGTTTACGCTTTTTCTCGAGAAAAGTCAAGGGATTATTTATAATTTTGCTAAGAAAATGCTATGATAAATTAAGGAAGAATATGGCAGATAAAATTGATCCAAAGAAAATTGATGTCAAAACCACACCCAAAAAACCAGCCCCTGGTGGTTTTGATGTAACTCAAAATAAAGTCAGTGTTGAAGAAGTAAACAGTTCACAAGATAGTGTTATGGGTAGTACCGAAGAAACTCCAGAAATCCAAGAAATTCCTGTAAATCAAGTAAATCAAGAGGTTCAACCAAATAATACTCAGGTCAAACAACAACCTGAAGCCCAACCTCAAACTGAATCTAAACCTCAAAATCAACCAGAAAAAGAAGAAGAACCGGCTCAGCAAGAAAATCCTGAGGAAGAGAACCCTGAAGAGGATGAAAAAGAAAAATCTGAGGACGAAAAAGAGGAAGAAGCTGAAGAAGAGGAACCTGAGGAGGAGGAAGAAAAAGAGGAAGAGCAGTCAGAACCAGAAGAAAACGAAGAAGAAAATCCAGAGAATGAAGAAAAGGAACCAGAAGAAGAAAGCCCCGAAACCGAAGAAAGTAATACACCAGAAAACGAAAATGCCGAAACTCCTGAAGCTGGCGAAACTAGCGCTTCACCAGAAGCTGCCGAAGGCGCAGAAGTAGCAGAGGGAGCCGAAACCGCCGAAGCAGCGGCAGCAGCCGAAGAAGCGGCCGTGGTTGCTGAGGAAGCCGTAGTAGCTGGCGAAGAAGTTGCGGCTGGCGCCGCCGGCGCCCCAATTTTACTGGTTGCTTTAGGTGTACTAGTCGTTATTTTATTGGTCATAATCGTCATTTTTGGCTTTATGGCTTGTCAGGCCTCTCAAGGTTATTTTGGTAAATCTACACCGATTCCTTCAGGTAAAGATTACGCCAACGTTAAAACTGTTTTAACAGCCGCAAACACCCAAACCAAAACCAGCACGGGCAAAAATATCAAAGGTTATAATCAATTAAATCTTAACAATAATGATAAAAAATTTATTGAGGACGGCTTAGCTGACAAACGCCTACTTGATGCTCTCAAATATCTATCTGATCGACACGCCTCTATTGGTATTAGTCATATTATCGACGGCTATCAAAATATGACGGTTAACCCAGAAGCCGGCGAATCCACTTCTCAAATTAATAGTAATATTTCGGCCCATAAAGAAGGTTTGGCCGCCGATATCGCCAGTGTTGATTTTGTTTACAAAGTTCTTGAGCCAAGCGAATATTGTCAAAATTTAGTCGCCTCAGCCTGCGGGCCGCTTGCTTTTGCCTGTAAACGTGCAGCCAAAGCCGCCAAGTGGGGCGATATTGTTTATTATCATGAAGACGTAAAACAACCAAATTCAAATACCACTAATGTTGACGCAAACGGCAATCCTGTCACAAGTACCGACGGTTCAATCGATAATACTAATCTTGATCAAATCGGCACTAGTCTTGAAGAAATTAATGCTTCAAACACTGATATTTTAGCTCGATTAGAAGCTTTACAGAAAAAACTATCAGATCAAATTGCCAACTCAGGTCAAAATCAAGCAGCCCAACAGGATCAAATCCAACGACTTCAAAAAATTATTGACCAATATCGCATCACCATTACTAAACTAAACGATCTCAAAACCAAATTAGCCAAAATGGTCACTAGTATTCAAGATATGCAAACAAAACTTACTACTCTAAACACTAATTTAGGCACAGCTAGCAACGTCATGAGTAAACTCGGTGCCGGCAGTAGTACTCTAAACACACTTGGCGATATCACCAAGATTACCGGTCAAGTCAATCAAACCTTAAATATTACTAAAACTCAATTAAATAAATTGATCGGCGGTCTTAATCAAATCGTCATCACTTTTGTAAAACAATTAAGCATTGCGGAGGCCGCCACCAACTCAACTGATCTAGGTAATGCCATCGCGAACCTTGAAAGCAGTTCGTCTGACGCGAGCACCCTAGCGGGTTCAGACGCAATCAGCAATCTCGACACCGCCCTACCCGATCTAGATATTTTTAAAAATACTCTCGATAGCGCGGCCATGGCTTTAGCCCAAAAAGAATTAGACAAACTAACTAATGAAGCTAAAGATGAAGCCGTGAGCAAGGTCAAAGATGAGTTAAATAAAGCTGTTGGCGAAAAGCTTGGTAGTGCTTTGGGCAGTCTTGGTCTGGGCGGCAGCGGCAATGAACTTTTACGCCAGAAATGTTTAGGAAATTTAACCTCTATCACTCCTTCGAACACTAATTTCAATGGCACAGATTATGTCCAAGCCATCCCAATCAAACTTTCCTGGCAAGACAAAAAACCAGACGGCTTGATCGATCCGCGAGTTTATTATATGGTCTATCAACCAGAAGCCAGAGCCAAAGTTCACACTGTTATTAGCGAACTTCTTCAGTTTCCATATGACATGAATAACAAATTTTACTATCGAATTGTTCAATTAATAACCTATAGCCAAGATCGCGATGTCGCCCCATTCTGGGATAAGCTCATTGATCTTTACGGTTTACCTCGGCCAGCCAATTTCGGACTTTTCTCCATGCCAGAAGCCTCGGATCAAATTCACGTCTCATACTAAATAAAAAATCCCAGACATTTAGCCTGGGATTTTTTAGCTTGATACTCTATTAAAAATAATGGATACTAATTTTAGGTTGATAAATTAAAGGATTACAAATGGATATAATTAATAAATTTTTAGGCGGCAACTCCAAATATCAAAGGCTCGCCGGGCCGCTACGCGCCGCTCAAGTCTGCGACTCGGCCCGTTCGCTCGCCGATGGTCGTTTCGCGGTTCTGAGCTTTATAGACGGCTGCTTAACGGTCGGCGTCACCAGCTCCGCCGCCAGCGCCAACTTACAATTTGAACTACCTCAAATACAAAAAGAAATCAACGAAAAATTAAATTTCGAGTGGGTCAAAAAGATCAGAATTAAAATTGTTTCAAGTTTTTAAAACTTGATTTGAGGCAAATTTAAAGTTCCGGAAATAAAGGCTGGAGCCAAGGAAATAAGGTATAAAGCCAAAGAAATAAATATACCATAAAGTAAAACTCTAATTGACCAGTTCAAATAATATTTGCGTGGCACATTGGAAAAACTAGTTAAATTATAGGTTTCCAAAATATAAGCACTATAAATTTTTGTCTCGTCGCCCATAGTTTCTAGAATTTCTTTTTTATAAGCTTCTTCAGATTTACTATCAATCTGATGATGATAAAAAAGACTTTCTTTTTGACCTTTTTTGCTGACAAAATGACTTGGTTTTAAAGCCATTAAGGCAAATAACATCGAGATCACGATGGCCGCCAAAGCCGCTACAAAGAAAACACTATTAGCCCACTCAGCCTTAAAATTACTGGCAAAAAACACAATCAAAGCCGAGTTAAAACCAATCATAATGTTGGTTCTTAAATCGAGCATATTGCGAATTTCGACCTGTTTATTTAATAAATCGGACACAAACGTAATTCGCTCAAGCGCGCCAAATTCGCCATCCCATTTAATTTCTTCTTTAGTTTCCATAAACCCTCTTTTTATATTATTTAATACTATCGTAACATATTTTTAATCGCGATAATATCAATCGCCAAATAAATTGTACAAAAAAAGCGCAAATCGATGTATCGGCCCAATACTTATTTTAAAATTCAAGACCAATCGTTGCGCTTATATTTTTTGTTAGACCTAGAGATCATTCCAATCTTCCTCTAAAAAAGAAAATTAGAAAGTGGTCTAAAACCACCAGGTTGATAAAATCCCTCTCCTTTTTTAAGTGCTTGACTAACCTCCAGAAGGAAGCTAACCACGATTTATTTACTAAGGGATTGTTTATATTGTATCGCGATTTCAATCGTTTGTCAAGGGTTAAACCTTATAGTTTTTAAAAGAAAATGTTATTTTTCAAAATATTTTTACATTTATATGGTTCAATTTTTAATATTTATAAAATCTAGGATTTTGTTTAAATTTTAGGCCTGGAAATTTGTGATTTTTTATACCTCTAAAATAGCTCGCCGGTTTTTTAATAATTCTCTAAATGGAACGTTAGCCTTATACTTCCAACATCGCCTGGCCGAGTCACGGCCACCCCTCCAAAACAGCAAGAGTACATTTTTATTATACATGTTTTTAAAAAATTTATACAAAAAATCCCGCGTAATTAAACGCGGGATTAATTTTTAAATAGGAAGTTTCATCCCATCATAAGCAATCTCAATATTGAGACAAGTTTTACGAACCATTTTACACAAATCAGCATGATTTCCGTCATTAGCCCGGTGTCTGGTACCATCGATATGAGTCAAAATCGTCTGTTTAGGCCTGGTTAATTTGATAATTTCCAGATTTTCTTCAAAACTAACATGGTCGTGCCAAGGGTGCTTTTTTGGTAACTTGGCGCGAATTTTCTGAGTATCACCCGGCCAACCCAGCTCCATAATCAAGTAATCCAAATCATTATAATAAGCATCAAGGGTTAGACCAAAGATTGAACATGGCGCGTACATAATGCGCTTGTTATTCACCTCAGTCAAAAACCCATAGCGATCACGATCTGCACGATTGAAATTAACTGGCGTGACCGTGACTTTTTCAAGCTTGATTGGCAACCGATCATCAACTTCGCGAATCACGGCCCAACCCATTTTTACAAAATACCAAAGTGTCGGACACCATCTCTCGAAATCATTATCTCCATATTCATCTACTCTGGTTTCAGGTAACCAAATATTAATCGGACTTTTGCGCTGCTCATGAGCATAAACATGATTAATGTTTTCGATAATGCGCATGCCTTGAGTGTGGTCTGGGTGCCAATGAGTAAAAAAAATATGTTTCAACTCTTTAATACCTTCTCTTTCAAATTGAAAACGAATTTCCTCTGGCGTATCGAAAAGTATGCCACCATCTTCAGGAATATACATACTTGGGCCGGTTCGGGCATAAGGAATGCCTTCGTCGCGAGCTTGCTCGCAATTTACACAACGACAAAGCGCCCGTGGAAACGGCAATGCTCCACCGGAGCCTAAAATATTAATGTTCATAGAAATCCCCCTTTTTTTCGTTTTCTAAACGACAGTTTATTAAACATCTAAAACTAAACTGTGTCAAGAGGTGACCTGATTACATCTTGACTTTAACCGATTTTTGCCATACAATACACCTAGTTAATCGCACCTTTGAAGGAGAAAAAATATGACAAATACTATTTGTCCAAAATGTGGCCACGAATTGACCGGTAACGGCAAAAATTGCATTGACTGTAATACCAGAGACGGACACGAGACGATCCGAGATACTTTGAAAACTCAGTTTAACAGTTTTTTCCACGAGCGTCACAAGTCAGACTGTCGCTCCTACGCCTTAACCTCGGTTTTAATCAGCTTGATCATTTTGGCGATTGTTTCATTCATTTTGACCTATCTAATCCCGTCTATAATAGCTTTAGTGAACAATTTAGGCTGGAAAGCGGGAATTATTGCGCCTTGCCTTAGTATAATTGTCTATTTCTTGGCTTTTTACTACAAAAAGAATGCCCTTCGCAAGGAATTTATCGATTCGAATTTCAAGTAATCTTAACCCATTAACTCGCAATCACTTGCGGGTTTTTTATTTATCAATTTTTCCAATCTCCACAATCCTGGCGGTTTTTTGTAATGATTTTTCAATATGGTCGAGATCGGTGGTGGTAATAATTGTTTGTTGACCAGACATAATTTTGGCTAAATGCATGCGCCGATCATGGTCGAGTTCAGAAAAAATATCATCTAAAAGTAAAATGGGGCGTTGACCAAGTTTTTCAGACATAAACTCAAGCTCGGCCATTTTAAGCGCCACCAAAGCCGTGCGATACTCGCCGCGGGAAGCAAAAGTAGTGATATCTCGCCCATCCAACAAAAATACCAAATCGTCTCGGTGCGGGCCATGACTAGTAGTGTTTTGACTAATATCACGATCGCGATCAATAGTTAAAATATCCATAAATCGATCTTCTTCCACTGAGGCTTTATAGGAAAGTTTTAAAGTTTCCTTTTGGCCACTAATTTCCGAATAAGCCTTGTCCAAAGTTTGATTGAAAAATTTAATAACACTTGTCCGTTGAGCAATAATAGCTCTACCTGCCTCCACTAATTTTTGATCCCAAAACTCTAATTCATCTGGTTTACCCCGACGCAAACTAATCATTTGTAGTAATTTGTTTCGCTCTTTTAGAACTTTATTAAAACTGAGTAAATTTAGGGCATATTTTTTGTCGATTTGAGAAAGCATGACGTCTAAAAACTTGCGTCTTAAGCCTGGCGCGCCATCTAAAATTTCCAGTGATTCTGGACTAAAAAGCACGGCTGGCAAAATTCCGAGTAGATCAATCAGGCGCTTTTTAGTACTGTTTACTTTGAGAATCTTTGGTTGCGGTCTATCTTTAGTTGGAATTTTTTGCAAAACCAAATCGATTTTTACAGATTTATCCCCACTTACCTCAGCTTCAATTTTAGCAAAATCATTTTCCCAGTTAATCGACTCAGCATCTCGGTTTGTCCGCCAACTTCGGCCGGTCGATATAAGCCAAACCGCCTCTAAAACATTAGTCTTTCCCCTGCCATTTGGCCCAATAAATATGGTCACATCACTAAAATCAAACTCGTTGCTCAACCAGTTTCGAAAATTAGTAAGTTTTATAGATTTAATAATCATAATACAGATCTAAAATCATGATGCAGATTTAGTAATCATAATGTCGAATAACAAAATCCGAATGTCGAACAAAATACTAAATTAATAAATCTCCAATTAGACGTTTTATTCGTCATTTGAAATTCGGATTTCGGATTTAACCTACTCGTCAATGCGTAACGGCATGATCACATATAAATAGTTTTTATCTTTATTACCACGGATCACCCCGGCCGCCATATTGTTAAGTAAGTCCAACGTAATTCTTTCTGAACCAATGACAGCTAAACAGTCCAAAATAAATTTAGCATTAAACGCTACTTCAAGTGAATCCCCTTTTACCACACCGGTAACTGTCGAGATATTATCGCCAACATGGCTCGATGTCGCCAAAACCTCAACCTTATCAGGCGCTGTAATTCGAAGTTTAATATTATTAGCTGATTCTCGGGCAAACAAACTAGCCATTTTAATCGCATTATTAAACTCAGCTGTCGCCACCTCCATAGTGGTTTTACTTTCTTTTGGAATAATTTGAGCATAATCAGGAAAAGTTCCCTCGATCAATCGTGAAACTAAAATCGTATCTTCCATCACAAATTCGACTTGATTCTCCCCTGGTAGCACTCTCACCTTTTCCCCGGCGCTTGAAAGAATTCGGCCTAATTCAGCAATGGTTCTTTGCGGCACGATAAATTTAAAATCTTTTTCTGGCTTGTTAATTAAAGTAATAGTTTGTTCTGCTAATCTATACGAATCAGTGGCAACTACTTTCATTTGCTGTTCTTGATTAAAGAAATAAACTCCAGCCAAAACTGGTCGAGACTCGTCCATAGCCGCCGCAATTACCGTCTTATTAATCGCACCGATTAACTCTTGTTTAGCCAGTTCGATTTCCACAGATTTTTTAACTTGCGGAATGAGTGGAAATTCTGAAGCCTCAATACCGTTAATATTGGCCTTAAATCGGTCGGAAGAAATTTTTAGAACTTGTTCTTTAAGTTCTAATTCAATATTCTTATCGGTGTTGTTGTTCACAAAATCAATCAAAAGGCGAGCTGGCACTGTAATACCACCTTCAGCATCGATTTTAGCCCCAACCCAAGTGTGAATACCGATTTCTAAGTCGGTCGCACTTAATTTTAATCTGCCTTTATCAGTCTGAAGTAAAATATTATTCAAAACCGGTAAAGTTGCTCTAGTGCCAACCGAACGACTAACAATACTTAAACCTTTAGCTAAATTTTCCTGTGTACAAGATAATTTCATGACATCTCCTTTATTTAAATAGATATTTAGATTAACAGATAAATAGGATAAATTCTACATATTTTGTTAGTCTGATTAGGCTATTTAAGTTTATTTTTTATATTTTAATTTCTTCATCTTCTTTAAATGGAATCTTTTGTTTCGTTTTTTTATCCACAATCAATTTTTATATTAATAATAAGTGTATAAAAACAGTAGTAATAATAAGCCCTGTGGATTCTGTGGATAAAATAGGTGTGTAGCTTGTGGAAAAGTGGTGGATAACTTGTGGATGAAAGTGTGGTTAATGTGTGGATAACTGGCGGTTTTAATCAATATCCACATGCGAAGGATTTATTTTGAAATAATTATCCACAATTAAATCGCAATAAACACAGGTTATCCACATGTTATCCACAGACTGGGTTTAACTCGCCAGTTGAATAGACTTTTAGACTTTTAGATCTGTAGAAAAAATGAATACTATGATTTAGAATATTGAATTTCGATAATTATAAGTCTATATTTCGTCAGAAATTACGCGACTATAAGTCTATATTTCGTCAGAACTACATAACTATAAGTCTATAGATCTATACGTCTATTTTTAGTTAAGGTACAGTTTTTCCTTGATTTGCGTGACTTCTTTTTGTAATTCACTATGTCGGCTCAGATCTTTTTCCACTCGCGTGACGCCGTGCATAATAGTGGTGTGATCTTTTTTATTTAATTCTTTACCGATTTTTGGAAAACTCATATTCATTTCGTGACGCAAAAGATACATAGTAATTTGGCGTGGCCCGACTAATTCTTTGCTGCGACGGGCGCCAAGAAGGTGTTCCGGCATAATATTAAAATACTCACAAACAATTTTTATGATTTTCTCAACCGATAGGTTTTTGCTTTTAGCCGTAATCATATCTTCCAAAACCTTACCAGTTATTTCGATAGTTGGTTCAATTTTATTTAGTTCACAATAAGATATAACTCTGGTAATCGCGCCTTCTAATTCTCGAATATTTGACTCAATGTTTTCAGCAATAAAGTTCAAAATTTCATCGGCTACGACATAGTTTTTTTCTTCACACTTCGCGCGTAAAATGGCGTGGCGCATCTCTAAGTTTGGTGGTTGAACATCAGCAACCATGCCGGCGCCAAAGCGCGATGAAAGTCGAGCTTCAAGTTGTGGGATTGCTTTTGGTACTCGGTCGGAAGTAATGACAATTTGACGGTTTGACTGGTGTAAAGCGTTAAAGGTGTGAAAAAATTCTTCCTGTGTTCCCTCTTTGCCGGCTAAAAATTGAATATCATCGACTAGTAAAACATCAGCGTCGCGATATTTCTTTTTGAAATCATTAACCTTGCCTGTGGAAATTGATTGAACGAATTCATTAGTAAAATTTTCACAAGAAACATAAATGATTTTCTTTTTCGGGTTTTGCGCCAAAATTTCGTGACCAATGGCTTGAGCTAAATGGGTTTTACCTAAACCAACTCCACCATAAAGAAAAAGGGGATTGTAAGTTACACCAGGTTTAGCTGCCACAGCCTGGGCCGTCGCCGCGGCCAAACGGTTTGAACCACCAACAATAAAAGTATCAAAAGTATATTTTGGGTTTAAGGTGATATTGATTGGAATTTCTCGACCAGCCGAAAAAGAGACAGGGGAGACTGAATCTTTGGTTTCGAGTGGTAAATGTTCTGGTTTAAATTGGGTACTTACAACTTGGCAAGAGAAAGATTTGACCTGTGGATGAAGCTTCTGGAGCGACTCGAGGATCTGTGGATAATATTTTTTCTCTAACCACTCTTTAGCAAAACTATTTGGCACTCCGATGATGAAGTTTTCTGGACTTAAATTCAAAATGAACGTGTTGTTAAACCACGTTGTAAAGTTAGCTTTACTCAAGGAAACCTCGAGTTCGCCCAGGACTGCTTGCCAAGTTTCTTTTTCGTCAGGTGTTTTCATTTGACTCCGTGACCTTAATCTAAGCTTTTGTATCAGGTTTGTCTACCAGGACTTATCCACAAGGTGCCTAACCATATAATAGTGAAGTTATCCACAGCTTGCAAGTATTGTGGATAAAATTGGCATCATTAATTTTTACTAAACTAATTGTAAACTCTTGCCATCTGACAAAAAATAAGTTATACTAATCATATCGTAATTGAATAAATGAGAGGTATTATGTTAGGAACAACTTTATCTAATAAACAATCAAGACACAAAATGCGCACCCATGGTTTTCGAGCCAGAATGAAAGCTCAAGCTGTAGCTGGTAGCCATGTCTTAAAAAATCGCCGCGCTAAAGGCAGAAGGAAATTAACCGTTTAATGTTAACGCGTTCTTTTCGTCTACAAAAAAAGGACATGGAACGTATTTACAAAAAAGGGCGAAATTTTCGCCAGGATTTATTTTTAATTCGTTTTTTACCTAATCGGGCTGGTCACAGTCGATTTAGTGTAGTAATCTCAAAAAAGGTACTCGCGCTTGCCACTGCACGCAATCAATTCAAGAGAAAAGCTTATCAGATTATTAGTGAATCTGAAACTTTATGGAAAGATAAAGCTTTTGATTTTGCGTTAATCTTAAAAAAAGCAGAAAAAGAAAATTTGGAAGAATCGATCAAAAATATTTTTAAAGAAGTTAAATGAAAAAGTTGGCTTTAAAATTGATTCGTTTGTACCAGAAAACTTTGTCTTACGATCATGGCCCGTTAAAAGTTTATCACCCCGGTGGGTTTTGTCGCTATCAACCAACCTGTAGTGAATATACCTATCAAGCAATTGATAAGTACGGTATAATAAAAGGCAGTTGGCTAGGTGTTAAGCGAATCTGTCGTTGCAACCCATGGAGTAAAGGGGGACACGACCCGGTCAAATAGTCTTTTAGACTTATAGATCTATAGATTTACAATCGCGTAAACTCAGTATTCCGAATTATAGTCATATAGTTTCAATAAATACTACTATAAGCCTACAAGTCTATAGATCTAAAAGCCTAATTAATTCGAAAGGTATATATGCTTCATTTACTTAAAACAGTTCTTTATTATCCACTCTTTAACGCACTCATGTTTTTAGTTTTTATTATTCCTGATCACAATGTTGGTTGGGCTATTATTGGTTTGACTGTTATAATTCGTTTGATCCTTTTGCCAAGCTCGCTTGATGCGTCGCGCCAGCAAAAACGAATGCAGGAAATTCAACCAGAACTTCAAGCTATTCAAGAAAAATATAAAGATGACAAGCAAAAACAAGCCGAGGTTTTAGCTCAGTTTTATAAAGATAATAAAATTAATCCGTTAGGTTCATGCTTACCGCTTTTGCTTCAGTTGCCGATTTTAATTATTCTGTATTACGTGTTTAAAAATGGTTTGGATATGAGCCGTTTTGCTCTACTTTATTCTTGGGTACCAAAACCAGATATGATTCAAACTATGTTTTTTGGCCTAGATTTAGCTAAACCGGATAAATGGGTTTTACCAATTTTAGCTGGTTTACTACAGTTTTATCAGGGTTACCAGGTAGCACCAAAAACCAAACCAGGCGAACAGCCAGAAATGGCTCAGATGATTTCAAAACAGATGTTGTATATGATGCCAATTTTTACCATCTTTATCGCTGGTCGCTTCCCGGCCGCCTTGCCTTTGTACTGGATTATTACAACTCTCTTTGCTATTGGCCAACAATGGTGGGTGGGACGAGAAAATCCGAAATCCGAAGTTAAGATAGTCAATAAAAAATCAGAAATTAAAAAATTAGAACAAAAATCCATCAAAAATGGAATCGAAGTTACGGTTAGAAGGAAAGGGAACTAATGTCTACCAAAGAAATCGAAGAAATAGTCAAATTATTTTTTAAGAGTTTTGATTCAGAAGCAGTCATCGATGTGGTTGAAAAAGACGAAGATAATCGAAAAAACTGGTGGATTAAAGTTAGCTCACCAAATTCCGGTCATTTGATTGGCAAAATGGGCGAAACCCTAGAGGCAATTCAATACATAATCCGTTTAATGGTTTCGGAAAAATCCGGCGAATTTATACCAGTTACGGTCGATGTTGATGAATACAAAGAAAAAAAAGAAACTGAATTAATTGAGCTGGCTAAAGCCATGGCTGAAAATGTTAAAAATTCTGGTTATGGTCAAGAAATGCGCCCAATGAGCGCTTATGCTCGACGAATTGTTCATATGACTTTGAAAGATTTTCCAGGTATTAAGTCTGATTCAATCGGTGAAGGGGAGTTAAGAAGAGTTAAAATTGAACCTTTGGGATAGACTTTTAGATCTACAGACTTTTAGTTACTATTCTACAAGACTATAATGCTGAATGCTGAATACTGAATTTCTGCTAATGTAAGTCTATAAGTCTAAACATCTACAAGTCTATTTATACGGAGGAGTGTCTGAGTGGTTGAAGGTGCCGCTCTCGATGTTTAGTGCGGAGAGGTCGCATAGTTGGTTTAGTGCGCTGGTCTCGAAAACCGGTAGGTCTGCAAAGGCCTCGCGAGTTCGAATCTCGCCCTCTCCGCACTGAACTGTTATTGATGGCGGTGTGCTCGCAAGGGTACCAGGGGTTCGAATCCTCTCTCCTCCGCCAATTAAAATAAAAATGCCCGTGAGGGTTATTTTTATTTTAATTAGTGATTGTGAGGGATGAGAACCCAGGAAGGGGTCGGGAAACCAGAGGTTTCCCGTAAGAGGAAGGCAGCGAGGTCACGAGCGTCGGAAAACCGTGGGTTTCCGAGATGTTCGTAACTCCTCTCTCCTCCGCCAAACAATTTAAATTTTCCCAACAGATACAACGCTTGAGTTTATACTCTAACCGTTGTATTTTTAGTATATAGAATACTAATATATGGGAGGATTTGCAATGAGTACAGAAAATCGTATTAATTTAAGTGAATCAGAATTAAATATTGGTAATACAAATCAGTCAGAAGAACTGGATGATATTGAAATACAAGAAGCCAGGCGTCAAAAGGCTTTAGAGGTCATAGCTGAGAATGGTTATATTTCATATACTGAGGATGGCCAAATAGTAGCTGATATTGATTCGATTAATCAATATACTTCAGCTGATACTGGCGAGCACGCTAAGTTAATGCAAAAACTGCGGCAAATTTACGGCGCGGCCGGCTTCAATGTTTTGCAAGAAGTTTTTCACGAAAAACCAGTTATTTCACATGAAGATTGGGAAAAAGGTGTGACTACCGCAAAGTCTATGTTTTATGATCCGATTTCAGATCAAGCCGCGCTCGATAAACGGGCCATTTCTGAATCAAGTTTTTATCTTAATCCAGCGCAAGGTAACAGAAAAGTAATTTTTTCTGAACTCAATCAGGTAAATACTAGTGAAGCCGAATTAGCTTTATATACTTATCATCCTGATTATGGGAATGGTTTTCGTGACCCAAAATCGGGTCAATTAATGGTTAAAGACTCAAGTAATCATTATGAACCAATTAGTTATGATTATTTTGTTAAAAATTATAATTTTGATCCAAGAATAGATGATCGCAAGGGCGGTGGTTTTGCTTCGAGTCCAAAACAGTTTTTTCAAACTAAAGGTTTGCATTTGATTGAAAGCGGTATTTTTAATGAAAATGATTTTAGCTCTATGAGTCGGGAAGTTAATCCAGATACAAAAGAAGTAGACCAGAACGGTTTTGTTTATCTTGACGGCGTGAGATATTTTATTGGCAAAGGTTTAGATCAGGCCAAAATCGAAAAAACAAATAATTTAGCTTTTGTCCGTCAAGGGGAAGCTGATCAAATTACTCATTATTTTAATTTGCAACCAAGTCTGGTACCAGAAAAAGGACAGGTTATTACTCTTACCGCCGAACAGACTGGTTTGCAATCATTCAACCGAAACGAATTCATGCAGCAAAGGCCAGACGAAAATACTAATCAATATAATGATCGAATTGAGAGTCTGTTGGCTATTGAAACTAAACCTATATTAACAGAAAACCTGTCAGTCAAGGATAAAGCTAAAATGAAACTGATATCCCAACAAAACTGGTCACATATCAACAATCACGAGTTAGGCGCACAAATATCGGGTGATTTCGCCAGGTTAATAGATGAAAATATACCGAGTCGCTTTTATAAAGCTGAAGTGAACAGTGAAATTGTTGGTTTTATTCGTTTTGATGATATATCTAGTACTGAAGTTTATGCCGGTTCACTTAATGTTGATGAAAATAGCCGAGGGGCGCAGATCGGTGAGGGGATTATCAAATCTTGTTTACTAAGAGAAGCTGAAACTAAAATTGTGACTGGTACGGCTTACCCAAAGTTACCCATTACAGGTAAATATTTAACACCGCAAAAAGCTGGTGGCTATGGTTTTGTGGCCACAGGCTTGGTTCAGTATGGTGAAACTCATGTGCCATTTTTTAAAATGGAAATAGATCAAATGAAAAACAAGGAGTATAGCTCCAGTCGGTTAAGTATTGATGAAATTCAAGATTTGTACCATAAAAATCAATACAATCAAACCGATGAGATAATTGTTTTAAAATTTAATCCAAATATCGATTTAGACAGTATGGCAGCTCAATCATATGAACTCTTTGAAAATGGTCGAGTTATGACTAGTTTTGTTACAGATCCAAAAGACGAAACCTATAAGTACTTGGTCTTTGAAAAAAAGAAAACTCAATCAGTCGCTCAACCAGAAAATAATCTGGACGAAGCAGCTTAGTCAGCTTTAGCTATACTCCAATTGAATTCAAATAGTTTTTTGTGCATACGGGCGATTAATTCGTCTTCAATAATAATACCCATCATCGAATCAGGTTTCAAAGTTAAATAAGAAATTTTATTATCATAGATAAGCATGGCCGTACTAAATGAATCAATGTCGGCTTTCAAATATCTGACCTCAGTTGCCTTATCGCCAATTTGAGTAAAAAACTTTCGGTTAAAGACTGTATCGGCAACAAGTAGTCTTTTTTTGATGTTTGATGATTGACGTTTCTTGGCGTGCGCGCGGTTAATTTTACTAATATACTTCTCGACGGCTTCGATATCAACATACTCATCGATAGTGGTTGCGGCGGTGAGTGAGTCAGACATAATTTTTTCCATGCCCTCTTCCCCCTCAAAAAACTTGACACCGGGCTTGTGATAACTCAAGTTGTAGGTCGACAGGATGTTCGGTAAGATACTTTTAATTTCTTTTTGTGTCGTTGCTAAGTTCTCAATTCGTCTTTCAATATAGGCCTCTATGGCGTCTGGCGATGAAAGTTCAAAGTACTTTTTCTTATTTTTGGTAGACTCTAAAACTAGCCCGCGATCGATAAGGTCGTAGAGTTTGTTGTAGCAGTCACCGCGTTTGAGCTTAGTGAGACTGATGATGTTGCCAGCCGTTTGTCCGCCATTATCAAGTAAAACTTCATAGATTTTGATCTCACCTGGCGTTAAGCCAGCGTTTTTTAATGTGTCTAATTGCATATTACTCCTGTTATTTCCTATTTTCCCCTCCTTGTCGAGGCGGGGCGCAGGGGGTGGTTTTTAATAAATATTCAATATTTTTTCAGTTTTTTAGTGCTATAAATAGCATACTATAATTGTTATATTTTGTCAAATTTTCGTGACAAGAATGGTAGGCGGTAGTTGGTAGCAGGTAGTATGTATATGGTTAATTTATGATTATTTATGGTCTGATTTTGATTATTAATTTCCATATACTTGCTACTTTCTACTATATACATTCTACACACTTTTATCACAGACCCTTGACAAATGCAAAGAAAAGTGCTATAATGGTTAGTACAATGAAAATTGAAGTAACACTCAGATTGACAGTAACGGAATACCTTGACAATTAAATATACATATATAGCGTTTCTGCCTTAATAAGGCACGCTTTTTTACCCCGACACCTGATACAGGTCGTCTGGGGACACATTTAACAGGTTCAACATCCTCTACCTTCGGGTCTAGGATATGGTCACTTCTTACCTTGTGGTAGGAGGTCCAGGATCGGTTCAAACTGAATGGTGCGAACCCAACATTGCTTCTTAAGAGCATCCAAACGAAGCTTTATCTGAGCTTAATCAGATTAAACCAGTTAAATATACATTATGAGTAGTATTAGATTTATTTTTGCCACAGGAGTGTGGAAACAAGTTCAATACTCGCGCCAGTTTAACCATAAAAATGCGTTATTCTGGCGCTTTCAAGGAGGGTACACTCATATAACTAAAGCGGTCTTTTAAGGTCAGAAACGCCAGATTTATTTTCTTTAGGAGAGAAAGTAAATCATATCTGAAATTCGAATAACGAAATCCGAAATATCTGAATGTTTTAAATTTAAGTTTTACAAACATTCAAACGGAAATTAAGTATTAGAATATACATTATTCTGGCTAATCGCCGAGGTGGAACAACATATTATGTCATTGCGAGCGTAAGCGAAGCAATCTTAAACATTAATATGCCGCGTAGACGAAGGCTGGAGCATAAAGGAAATTCTCCCCCGCTAAGGCGGGGGAGGTTCCTCTTCTGGATTTAAGGAGAAATATAGCAGGTAGCAAGTAGTATGTAGCAAGTAGATTAATTAATATATTTCTGCCTACTACCTTCTACCATCTACTTTCTACAACTTTAAACGCAGAAGAGGGATAAAACCCTACCTTTCTAATTTCTTGCTATTTGGCTGTGCGCCTTATAATTTATTGTCATTCTGAACTTGATTCAGAATCCAGTACTTTGTAAGTTGCCAGCCACATGGCATCCCGGTAAAAGCCCCAAAACCCGCAAGGGGGAGGTTAAACTTCGGGAGGAGAAAGAAATGATCTTAGCAAATAAGGAAGAAGCCCGCGAGCTTCTCATATCCCTTGGTTATCGCGAAAGCGGAGAAAAAATGATAAAAAACAATAATGAAGACCGCGAGGTTGCGGTCAAATTTATTGAAACCGAAAATGCGAATGGCACTGTTGTGCCAATAATGACCGTAGACAATCCATTCACTACCCCAGGTGGGGTGTGCAAGACCTCGACAGAGTTTTTCACATTCCCTATCGAAACTGGGGAATACCATGAAGGAAGTGGATATTTTATCCTCCAGGAGGAAGGCTCGTCTTGGATTGACAAAAATGGAGAGGAGCAGTACATCTGCTCCTCAAAAAATTACTGCTGGATATAGCAGTACTGGTTTTGCCTGTTGAGCCATTTAGTCAACAGGTCGGGTATCAGACTGAATTCTGGTCAGAGAAGAAAACTCTGTATAAAATTACAAAATGTTTGGGATTCTCCCGCATCTTTATGGTGCGGGATTCCTCTTCTGGTTTTTACAATGTAAAAGGCGGAAGAGGGATAAAACCCTAAATTTATCAGTTCCCGAGAAAAAAGAAGGGAACAAAAGGAGAAGTCTATGAAGGCTTCAGCAGTTTTCGCCATCATGAGTGATGGCGAGTTGAAATCCTGGTGGGGACAGTATGGACGCCCCAACCAGGCAACTTTTTACCGCACGGCACCGCGCCGTGCGGCCTGGTCAGAATTGAAACGCCGGGGTCTCGCGACCCCAGCATCCAGCAGCTGGACTTACGCCAGCCGCTGGTAAAATGTTTGGACTTTCCCCCGCTGTAAAATGCGGGGGAGTCTTTCCCAGTTTCTTAATTTAAGAGATTGAGAAAGGCAAGGCCTGACACGATGTAAAAATCGGAGTTAGTGCTTTAGCCAAGGAGGAAACTTTTATGATGAAAGTTCTCTTCAGTTACATTTTCCTACAAGGTTTTTACTTTGCAGGCATTTCGACAGTTGTCGGGATGATGGTTTTTTTCGCCCTGGCTCCATGGATGGAGTTAGGGCTGGCCCTCGGCATTGCCGCGGGTGTTGCTTCCTATGTAGCCGTGGGCTACTGGGAAGCAAAGTAATGTTTGGTTTTCCTCCGTCATTAATTTGGCGGGGGGAATTTAACCTGCACGTAACCATGTGGCGACATTGTCGCCTCGAAAGATGCAAATCACTAGACGCGGCTAATAAGCACGACTTAAATCTGCTTTGTTGCCAACTCCTGCATGATTATCTGCAGATTAAACCCCAACACCCATAAATTGGGTGTCGGGGTAAATTAAAAAACCGTTTATAGAAATATGAACGGTTTTTTTTGACTTCTTGTCTGATTTTATTGATAATAGAATCGAGTTAATATTTTAAATATATTTTACTAAACAAGGAGTGATAATGAACGATTTAGACGCAACATTACAACATATTTCTCATGAGGACGAAGAAGCCACGGCTCAAGCCAAGGCTAAAGAGTTGGGTTTACCCTATGTTAATTTAAATAATTACCCGATTGAACCAAAAGTGCTTAAAATGATTCCGGCGGAACAAGCGAAAAAACTTCGTTTAGTTTCGTTTTTGCGCGATAGTGACGGCAAACTCAAAGTTTTAACTGATCAACCGGATAGTCAGGCTATACGCGAATATTTATTGGAATTTACCGAGGCCACTCGTGATCAGTTTTTGCTTTCATTTGGTTCGAAAAGCTCAGTCGATTTTGCTTTAGCCCTTTACGACCAGTTATCGCCAGAAAAAGCCGCTGATGACTCTGTTCACGTGACTAAAGATTTGGAAGAAGGTTTTGAAGCCGGTTTACAGAGTTTGCAAGAACTAAAAAGTAAAATTTCTGAAGTTTCAACCTCACATGTTTTAGATTTGATTTTTGCTGGTGCCATTAAAAATGATGCTTCCGATGTCCATTTAGAGCCGGAAGAAACTGATGTTCGGGTTAGATTTCGTATTGACGGAGTCTTGCAAGATATGGTTGACTTGCCGCTTTCAACCTATAAACAAATGATTAGCCGGATCAAATTTTTATCTGATTTAAAATTGGATGTGAATCATCCGCAAGATGGGCGATTTACGATTGATGTTTTAGGTGAGGAAGTCGATATTCGTGTTTCAACCTTACCGGCTACTTATGGTGAAGCCGTAGTTATGCGACTTTTACCAAAAAAGAAAAGCTTTTTGACTTTAGATAATTTGGGTTTTCGCGCTGACGCGCAGGCTATAATTGAAGAATCAATTAGCAAACCACAAGGTTTAATTTTAAACACTGGCCCGACCGGTTCAGGTAAATCAACGACATTATATGCGATTTTGCAAAAGTTAAATAAACCAGAACGCAAAATTATTACCATGGAAAATCCGGTTGAATATAGGATTGAAGGTATTGAACAAATTCAAGTTGATTCTGAAAACCAAACAGACTTCTTAGACATCCTCAAAGGCGCTCTAAGACAAGATCCAGACGTCATGATGCTGGGCGAGATTCGTGATGGTGAATCAGCCTCAATCGCCTTGCAGGCTGCTATGACCGGTCACTTAGTGCTAAGCACGCTTCACACAAACAATGCGCCGTCGGCTTTTGCTCGATTAGCCGAAATTGGTGTACCGCCATACCTAATGGGCGGAACTATCAATCTGATTATTGCTCAACGATTAGTGCGTAAATTGCACGCTGATTGTGCTGGTAAAGGTTGTGATATTTGTCATAAATCTGGTTATAAAGGGCGAGTGGCTCTGGTTGAAGTGCTTAAGCCAACAGCTGAGATTGAAGATTTAATTCAGCGTCGCGCTCCAATTCGTGAATTTGAAGAAATGGCTAAAAAACTTGGCATGAAAACCATGTACCAAGATGGACTCGAAAAAGTGGCCGCGGGTTTAACCACGATGGATGAAGTTAATAGAGTGACACAAGAATAGAGTAAAAATCTACAGATCTATAAGTCTATCTTAGTCTTGACAAAAAGGCTTTTTTGTGCTATAATCTTATGTTACAGAATTATCTGTACGTATCTGAAAAACTTGACCCTGAGGAGGGAAAAATATGAAGCAGAATCTGGTTAAGCTGGCGTTCGCGCTAGTGTTAATGTTAGCGGTAATAATGCCGCAAATGACCAAGGCTAATACAGCCGATACTTTAAACAATATCGCCGGTGGGATTTATATCTTAAATACCCTGGCCGATATGGGTCGCGATACAAAAACGGAGAAAGCTTTAAGTGATCTTCGTTTGACCGCTGATCCGATGTGTGTCCGTCGAGTCGTCATTGACGAAACGGCTATGAACTTTACTGGTACCTATGGCGAAATGCTTCAAGGCACTATGGCTGCCAGACTTCGCAATGTTACTAGTAAAAGTGGTAAAGTTGCGGTTGTCATCGGGCCAAACGACATGGAATTTATGGCAAATCTACAAGACACAGTTTCGGATTCCGGTCGCTACACCAAAGAAACCACGGCCGAAATAGAACGTGGTGGTTGGTTAGCGCCAACCGATGTCATGAAGTTAACTGCTTCGGCTGAAATCGTTTACACTGATGGTAGTGGCGCTATTATTACAAATAGTACCGCTGTCGTCACAGGACGATTAAAGGCCAACGCGGTCGTTCGACTGTATCTTGAGCCAATTTCAATCAAAAACGGCGTCTACACCTCTTATGAGGGCGTAGGTAAGGTTCAAAAAACCTTATCGTTTAATATTAATGGTATTGGAAGTGATACTTTCGGTAGCGTTAATAACGACAAAATTGGTCTGGAAACCGAAATGGTCTTCCAGGCAGCGACCCAAGCTTTAACTAGTTTAGTCAACCAGCTGGAAGTTCCGCTTTCAGACAAGAAAGTTTGCGTTAATAGAGCCGAAGGCGACATTAAAGTCGTCCAAGCGAAGAAGGCTCAAACCTCGAAATCCGTAAAATTGACTGGCGAGATCGGCGTCGATTTACCCAGTCACATCCCGACTACTTTCATTATCAACGAAAAAACCCCAGTTGGGGTTGGTGATGAAATATTTGTTTTAGACAGTCAAAATATCATTGTTGGTATTTTGAAAGTCACCGAAATGGCTGGCCGAAATATTCGGGTTAAACTCACGGATGGAATTGAACCAGTTGACGGCACAACCGTGGTTGTGCAATATCCTAAATAAGTGTACCTCGCGGTACACAAAAACCCCCGTTAGAAGCACGTAAGTGTCGAGACGGGGGTTTTAAAATACCAAATTTAAGTTAGAAAGAACCAACACCAGTTGATGAGTTACCGATAGCGCCGTTGACCCAACCAACAATACTAAGGGCTAAGGCAATGATAATGATACCAATGATAGCATTAACAATAATAGTACGAGCTTGAGTGGCTTTGTCTGGTTCGCCACCAGCGGTGACGTAAGTGATACCACCGTAAATTAGGTAAATCACGGCAATCGCACCACCGATGTACAAAGCAGTGTTGATGATCCAGGTGAAAGCAGTTGAAAATTTGATAGCACCAACCGAGTTGATGGTAGGAATTGAAGTTGTAGCCACGCTACCTCCTGTGGTTTTATTAATTGCTTTTTGAGCCGCTTGACTTGCAACATTAGTCAAATCAGATTGAAACATATTATTAAGGCTGCTGTTTGCTGCCAACGCTTGTCCAAAAAAATTAAACATTCGACCTCCTTGTTTTTAATTATTTACTTTAACTTATCATAATTTGTTGTCAAACAAAAATCAAGCAATTTTTTTAATCGACCGTTTTTATTCTTACTTGAACCATGATTTAACCCATTTTTTGGTGACATTCCAGCCGACGACAATTGGATTAGTGGAAGCTGGTTTAATTAAGGCCTTGCCGCCATTGAGTGTCACTTTCACGCTTGCGCCGTTTTTAGATACAGTTGCACCCTGGCCATTAATATTAAGATTGATCGGCGTATTTGTGGTACCAGAATTATTAGTGTTTTTATTAGTAGTTGGCGTGCCGGTGGCCGAACTTGGGATGGCCGGTGTGGCCGTATTGGACGCAATATTACTATTAGTCTCTTGAGGTAATTGGCTAAAACTACCGGAAACCCAGTTAACAATGGTGAAGGAAAAAGCGACTAAAATCAAGCCAATAACTGCGTTAGTCACAGTCCCTTTAGCTTGAGTACTTTTGGCTTCGTCGGCACCAGCGGTCATATAGGTGATACCACCTAAAATGATATAAACCACGGCCACGCCGCCACCTAGAATAAAAGCGCCGTTAATAAACTGCATTAAGATATTACCAATTCTAACATTGCCATCAATAACGGTGATGGTATCGGTCGCAGCGTGAGCTAAATTGAAAACATCAAAAATATGATTCATTTTATTTAAGCCAAGAATTCACTTTACTAATGACGGCTTTACCGACCGAACTATTGACCACGGCTTTGACGGTTTTATTGGTTGGCTGAACTTTAACTTGGATTTTACCATTATTTAGAGTTGTGTTAAGTGTAGCTGTCTTTGTATTGGTGACAACCGATCCACTGACTTTTCCATTGGTGAGGCTACCACTGACAGTGGAATTTCCAACCGTTGTGTTGCCATTTAAGTTAATGCCGGGGCTGGTAATACTAGCGTTAGGGTTAGTAGAAGTCGTGGTCGTAGTTGTAGCGGCAATATTTTGGTTAAAATCAGGTTGAGAGCTACCAGAAGTAAAGATAAAGAGTTCATTCACGATCACTCGAGATAAGATAATTAAAACTAAACCGATGATAGCCCAAGTTAGGGTTTTTTTGCCGGTTTCGGCTTTTTCTTCACTGCCAAAAGCGGTTAAGTACTGAAAAGCACCCCAGATAATAAAAACTGTAGCTACGATTCCAGCTAGATTAGTCATTAAAACAATGACATTACTAATTAGAAAGTGAACGTCATTAGCTGTCCAGGTTGATGGATCGCCGCCAGGTAAAATTCCAGCCATAGCCATATTAATCCTTTTTTCAAATTATTTAAGAGAAATTGCCACTCATTAATCGGTTAACCCAGTAAACAATGGTGGCGCTAAGCATAATTAAAACTAGACCGACGATAGCCCAAGTCAAGTTTTTTTTGGCTTTTTCGGCTTGCTCAGTGTTGCCGGCTGAAGTGATATACATAAAACCAGAATAAATGATGGCCAAAACAGCCACAATTCCAGCATAAAGAAAAAATTGACTTTTGACAAAACTTAAAAATGTACCGATCGGATCGGTGTCGCTGGCACTAATTCTGCCTGGTGGAAATTGCACTGTGCCAAGGTTACCTGGCAGCGTAATTTGAGCTAAAAGTTTAGACATTTTTCACCTTTATTGTCTGATTCCAATGACATTAGTTAATAAAGCTTGAGCGGTATAAAGTAAAAGTAAACCTAAAACCACACCCATCATTAAATCCTTAGCCGTGGTGATATTTTCTTGGCTACCTTGACTAGTCATGTACAAGTAACCTGCATACATAAAAATAGCTATAGCTAAACCGTCCAGAATAGGTAAGCCCCATTTGAAAAATTGGCTGATATAATCACCAATATTACCAACTGTACCAAAATCGGTCGCGACTTGAGCATGGGCAATCGATGGTGCAAGTGTGATTGAGCCCAGTAGTAAATAAATTTTATTCCAATATTTTTTCATTTTATTTAGTCGATTGGGTTTGAATTAATTTATAAAGTAAGGTGGTGATTTGACTGGCAGCCCCATCAAGTGCGGTTTGGGCCGATTTGCCATCGTTAACCTGAGAAATGGCAGTTTTCAAAATAGTGGTGACTGTGGCTGGATCTGGGTTGTACCAGGATTGAGTTTGTCCATCTGGGTTGGCGGCCGTAGTTTTGCCTGTTAGTCTAGTATAGTTATTAGCGTATTGTGAGTCAGTCGCTTTAAGAATAAAAGTCCAGCTCAAAGCTTGATTTTGAGTCGATTTTGGCACAGTTAAAGTATCGTAATCAGCTAAATTAACTGGGTGGGCGGTATTAGCAATTTGTGGAATAGCCGTGGTAATGAAGTTGAAATTTGGGGCGAGTGATTTAATTTCAGCCGCAGTTTTGTTATCACCAATCATCATGGCCACTTTACCTTGAGCAAAAGCTTGGGTAGCTTCTGGGAAACTGGTATCCCAGCTATAATTGGCATTTTTACTATCAGCGAAACCAGCATAAAACTCCAAAGCTTTAGTGCCAGGGTATTGAATATTACTGTATTGATTTTGAATGGTGTGAAACTGAGCTGAGGTTAAGTCGTCTGAGGTCATTTTGGCGCCGTTTTGCATCATAATTAAGGTTAAAAGTTGATCGGCATTATCAATATTATTAGCTGTACCAAAAGCTAAACCGGCTTGAGTAATTTTACCGTTGGTTTTAGTGGTTAAAAATTTACTTGTTGAAACAACTTCATCCCAAGTTTTTGGTGAGGCATAAGTCTGACTTAAAGCATTGATATCAGCACTTGGATTGGCCTTTTTAAGTTCTTCAAGTTTTTGACTAATAATAGCGCCGTTGATGAAAAGTTTCAGATTATCTATGGCCAAAGGTACGCCATAAATCTGACTATTAAACACGTTGTCAGTAACGACGGCCAAAGGATAATTGTTAGCAATAGTTTGAACATTACTGGCTCGACTGGCTTGAGTGCCATCATCTGGCATTGGTAAAAGTTTATCTTTAATACTGACCATATATTTAGCTGGAACGATCCAGACATCAGGGCCATTACCGGCGGCGATGGCATTGATTGTGTCAGTTAGGTAAGTATTTGGATTTTTACTAACATAATTAACCTGAACCTTCCAGTCACCTTGAAAATCTTGAATTAATTGGTCGTAGGCGGTTTTTTCATTATTGTAATCCCAAATAGTAAAAGTCGAGACAGAGCTGGTAGAGGTATCGGTAACCGGTTTTTTGCCACTTGAGGTCACTAAAACAATCACCAAAATGATGACCAAAAGGAGTCCGCCTCCAGCAATCCAAATAAATTTTTTGTCCACAACCGCTCCTTTAAATAGTAAAAAGTTTAAGGTTTAAAGTATAAAGTACATGGAAATTATCATTATTGATAGTGTACCATAAGCTTTTAACTTTCGACTTTTAACTTTTGACTTATATATCTAATTCCTGAAGATATTTTTTTAATTCATCTTTAATATCATCTCTTTTAAGAGCAAAATCAATATTGGCTTTTAAATAATCCAGTTTATTGCCAGTATCATGGTATTTGCCACCTTCGATTTCGACGGCATAAACCTTATGGTTTGCTTTTAATTTATTAATACCATCAACTAGCCAAATTTCATCACCTTTACCTGGAGTAACTTCTTTTAGAGCTTGAAAAATATCAGGTGTTAAAATGTAAGCGCCGTCGCAAGCTAGATTAGATGGAGCTGTGCCTGGTTCAGGTTTTTCAACAATGTCGATAATTTCGTGAACGCCATCGCTTCCGGCATTAATTTGCGGTACACCGTAACGGGCCAAAAGTTTTGGATCATCAATCTTGACCACTGAAAGCATTGGTTCCTGGTATTTTTCAAACGCTTCAACCATCTGTTTTAATCTTGGCACACCGGCTTCAGTGAATTGGTCGCCCCATAAAACAGCAAACGGTTCATTACCAATGACTGATTCAACGTTTAAAATTGGCGTACCGTTACCATATGGGCCTTTTTGACGAATGTAAATGAAATTAGCCATTTTAGCGATTTGGCGAATTTCTTCTAATTCTTTGATTTTACCAACTTTTTCAAGGTAAGTTTCTAATTCACCATTAAAATCAAAATGATCTTCAATCGCCCGTTTATTGCTACCGGTAACGATAATAATATCTTCAATTCCCGCTGCTACTGCTTCTTCGACAACATATTGAATAATTGGTTTATCGATGACTGGTAACATTTCTTTTGGACTAGCCTTAGTCATAGGTAAGAATCTGGTACCATAACCGGCCGCCGGAATAACAACTTTTTTAATTTTCATTAATAACTCCTATGTATATAAGTCTTTACTAATCTTCCATTTTTATTTCTATCATTTTGGTACGAGCTTTTTCTAATTTTGGAATACGAATCATGAGTATACCGTTCTTGAGTGAAGCCTCAGCTTTTTCGGAAATAACAGCTACAGGCAAGCTAAAAGATCGGCTAAAAGTACCCCAGTAACACTCTTGTGCATGATAATTGGTTCGATCAACTTCTTCAATATGCTTGCGCGTACCTTTAATATTGATGACTTCATCGGTAATGGAGATTTCTAAATCTTCCGGTTTAACACCGGCAATAGGCGCTTTTAACACCACGGCGTCATCGGTTTGATAAACGTCAATAGCTAATTGGCCTTCCAATTCTTCTAATAAATCCTCTTTTTGAGGTTGGATTGGATGTTTACTCATTTTACCTCGAACCATCATAATATTATTTAAAGTAAGTCTTAAATATATAATACATCAATTAGTTTGTGCCAAGCAAGTTGATTTGTCATTTGTGCGTGTTTTGGTATAATAAATTTATCAAACAAAGATTGGAGGGGTTTTGTCTCGAATTCGTTTTTTTTCTTTAACCTTAATCATAGTTCTCGTTAGCAGTTTTTTATTAGCTAATCCGGTTCAGATCGAAGCGGCTACTTATAGTTCGACGAATTTGGCTAATGATACCGATTTTATCAATATTAACGGTATGAGCGCCAATCAAATTCAGGATTTTCTAAAATCCAATGGTAGTTTTTTAAAAAATTACTCAGAAGGCGGTCGCACCGCAGCTCAAATTATTTATGATGCGGCTCATGGTCATGGTGATGCTACCGGTACGGTTGGCGGGATCGCGATTCATGAAACCATTAATCCAGTGGCGATTTTAGCGGTTTTGCAAAAAGAACAGGGTTTAGTGACCATGTCATCAAAGAATAACGATGCTTTAAAGGTGGCTATGGGTTTTGCCTGTCCTGATAGTGGTGGCAGTGATGAGAAATATAGAGGTTTTACGAAACAGGTTGAAAATGGCGCATGGCAGTTACGTTATAATTTCGAACGAGCTAAAGGTAATGGATTTAAGGATTACCAGGTTGGCCAGTCTGTCAAAATTGATGGTAAAAAAATTAAACTATCCAATCGTTCAACTTCGGCTTTGTACCGCTACACTCCTCATCTAAGTTTAAATTTTAGTAAATATTTCACTAAATGGAACAAGTATGGAGCTAATGCCAGTAATGATGGTAAGATTTTTAGAGCGGTTTTTTCAAAGTTAACAATTTCAAAAAAAGTGGTAAAGCCTGGTCAGACCGTGACGGTCACTATGACTTACAAAAATACTGGTACGGCTATTTGGTATAATAGTGGTGATACTTTGGTTAAGCTTGGGACGCAGAACCCGAAAGATGGTAATAGTCTTTTACTTAATAATTCTAACCGCGTGAATCTCCGAGTGAGTGGAGTTAAAAGAACTAAAAAAGGTATTTTTGTTTGGACTTTCAAGGCTCCAACCAATCCAGGGACATATTCTGTGACTCTCCAGCCGGTTTCTGGCGCGGGTAACTGGTTTGGTCCAGCAAAAACCATTACGATTGTGGTAAAATAAAATTATCCTAGTTGTAACAAAAGAGGAAGGGTAAATGTCAGAATTAAAATGGGATAAAGCTGTTGATTGGCTACTAGTATTTTTACTTTTAGTCGGTTTTTCGTTGCAACTTTATTTGGTTTATTTTGGTTATCAAACGTACCATTATTTAGTGCCACCTGGTTCAGATGCCATTTCTCATTACAATATTATCCGAAGAATAATTGATACAGGTAATGTGGATTTTATGGCTTATCCACCAGGTTTTCATTTGTTAGTTATCTTTTTTTCTAAAATCACTACCGTGAAAATTTTTGACATTTTAACCTATTGGACACCAGTTTTAGTAGTTTTACCAGCCCTTTCAATGTATTTTCTTTTGCGCCAGCTTTTTGATAATAAAGTTTCGGTTTTAACCTCTTTAACTTTTTTGTTAGCTTCAAGTTATCCGATTTACAGTTTTATCGATGGTAATTACCCTGATATCTTGGCTTATGGCGTATTTGCGGTTTTGTTATTTGCCTTTTTGATCAGATATTTTAAAAACAACAAATGGCTAGATCTAATCTTGGCTTGTGTTTTTCTAATTTTAATCGCTTTAACTCATCACCTAACCTTTGTTGGCATTGTCGCCATTTTGGGTATTTTTGCCTTCATCCAGCTTGTTGTGGCTCATATGGAGCACAGGTTAAAAATAAAACTAATTTCCTGGCAATGCTTAATGGGTTGCATTGTGGCTCTATTGGTTGGCTTGAGTTTGTATTTTGCTTTTCGTTTTTATGGCCCAACCATTTTAAAATTTGCCGATGGTTTTTTTGCTAACTCACCATCTAATCAAAATAATTATTTAAACCAATCGGTTGATTGGTCAAATTACGCCTTATTTGCCGGCAATACGATTTGGTATGTTGGTCTAATCGGCTTATTATTTTTAATCGTGACAACATTCAATAAGGGTTATGAGATAAAAACTAAGCAATTAGTTTTAGTTTGGTTTGCGTTTTTCTTTGTCATGAGTCGTTTTGCTGCTTCAGCGCTGCCGGCTCGGTTTGCTCGAGAATTGGCCCCGGTTTTAGTCGTGGCGATTGGCTTTTTATTTAACTATATTTTTAATCTTAACGCGCTCAGACTTCATCGTTATAAACTAATTTTTGGTTATGCTTTAGTGGCTTTTATGATCGTGACCAGTTCAGCCTTATTTACTGGTCCGGCTAAAATCCCAGATTCATTTAATTTAATGATCTGGTTTTGGCCAAAAGATCAACAAGATTTAGATTATATCAATAGTCATGTTTCAACCCGTTATGGCGTGCTTTATAATCCGTTTGCTAACTTATATTTACCAATAAAAGCTTCGTCTAATTTTACCTCATTGAATTTATCAGAAGACCAATTGGCTATTACTGAGGCTCATATGGCCGATCAAGGTTCGCATTATCACCCATATCTAGATATGAATACAAAAGCCTTAAAAGCTTTATCTGGTTACGATAAAATGATTTTCGATTTATCTAATAGTAACAGATATAAATATATTTTTGTCGGTGTAAAACCGCCGTCAAATCCAGATCCAAAAGTTTATACCGGATATACTAATTTTGAACCATATAATGAGGTTCTAGAAGATTTAGGCCGCAATGGAGTATTGGTTAAAAAATTTGAAGATGGTTCTCGTTTAATTAAAATGTTTTAACAAAATTAGAAATTTTGTAATTTTAAATGTCAAATTTTAAATTTTCAATTAATGAAATAAAATTATTAATTCTTGATTTTTTGTTCCCGAAATATTGTGTTAATTGTGGCTCAGAGGTTCTGTCAACTGACGGATGGGTCTGTTTTGAGTGTACTCAAAAAATTGTACCAGTGGTAAGCCAGATCTGTCCAGAATGCGAAAAACTCAGTCCCATGGGCGAGTATCACTCAAATTGTCGCAAAGGCAAAAGTTTAAAAGGTATTATTTGCTCAACCTATTTTCATGAAGGCCCAGTCAGGGAAATGATTCATAATTTAAAGTATAACGGGGTATCAGAACTGGCAGCACCGCTGGCAAGGTTGATGGAGAGAGCATTAGAAAAATCCGAAATCAGAATTCTAAATGATAAATTCGACGTTCGAAATTCGGATTTCGTCATTACGTATGTGCCCATGCATAATTCGCGTAAAGCCACGCGCGGTTATAATCACGCCGAAATTTTGGCGCGGGAAATTGGCCAAAAATTAAACATTAAAGTCGAAGATTTACTAATTAAGAAAAGTAAGACCAGAAGGCAGGCCGAACTCTCGGGTAACGCCCGCCGGAAGAACTTGAGCGGGGCTTTTGCGGTTAAGCCCGATATTTGTATCAAAAATTGTAAAATTATCATTGTGGACGATGTGACCACGACCGGCTCGACGCTTAATGAGTGCGCAAAAGTGCTAAAAACCGCCGGCGCCAAAGAAATTTGGGGTCTGGTCATTGCGCGCGGTTAAAACCAGAAATTTTATATTAAAAAAGCGGATTATAAATCCGCTTGTGTTGAATTGACTAACCAAAAACTTTTTTGTACCAAGGTTTGGGTTTAGGATTTTGATTTTCAATTGGTATTGGATCAGTTTTCTCTACGACTTCAACGTCGTCAGTAATATTGATGATCCGTGGACCGTTAAGATCTAAACCACAATTGCTGCAGAATCTTTGATTATTAATAATTTCATCACGGCATTTCGGACACTTCTTGGTCTCAACCAGTTTTTCTCCACAATCTTCACAGAAATTTCGATAAGAACTTTTTAAAGTTTTACACTTAATGCATTCTTTCAATTTACAACCCTCCTTTATTTGGGTTGAGACGATTATATGGTAAAAATGATTTTTTGTCAAGCGTTGTGTTATAATATATTCGTACTACTTGGCGGCATTGGGCCAATCTCTGGCACAGACTGGAGATAAAAGAGGGGCCCGCTTCTGGCGGGAAAACCTGATGGGGATAAAGGTATTATTTGGTTGAACTTACGACTTATTCAGGCTTGTTTAAAATACCAATTCGACTCATCATGTTTATTTTGTTTTATACATTTTTATATTTACAAATATGAGTTCTCGAGACAATTTAATTTTTTTATAAATTAAAAGGGCGTTTTTAGGCGCCCTTGTTAATTATTCTGAAGGATTATGGAACCACCAGTAAATGGGATTCCAATCGGTCGTATAACGGATTACTGGTCCTGTTCTTTCTTCTGTATGCCAGTCTCCGCTACTAATGAATCTACCCCATTTTTTCAGTGTAAAATTCCGTTCAATTTTGATTGCATCAACTTTTCCACCGTAGTGCAGGTTGACACCATCGCTATAACGTTTTGCATTTAAACATGTGTCAATGAATTTTTGTTCTACAGGTCTAATCTCCCATTTGAACATAACCATACTAACACCGTTTATAAGGATGATACCCGTCATTATGACGGCGGGCAGGATTGCCCAAAGTTTTTTGAACCGTTTTTTGGTTCTGATGATCATCAGGATGATATGGGTTAATAACCCTAATGCTCCTGATAAAATTGTCCAGAACGCCAGTTCAATGGCTACAGATATACTATATCTGAACGCCAATGTAATCACAGCAGTAACTATAAGTAAACTGCAGATTGCCATGATTTTTTTCATCTCTTTTATACCTCAATTGTTAATTTGTTCCCACCTTTGGAAACAATATATTGTACCACAAAAAAGCCGATTTGTCAAGGGGAACATAGACTTATAGATCTATAGACTTTTAGACTTATAGTCACTGAAATTCAACATTCCGAATTATAGTATAAAATTTAAATTTAAAATTATGCTATAATAAATATGTTCTACATAGCGGCATTGGGCCAATCTCTGGCACAGACTGGAGATAAAAGAGGGGCCCGCTTCTGGCGGGAAAACCTGATGGGGATAAAGGTATTATTTGGTTGAACTTACGACTTATTCAGGCTTGTTTAAAATACCAATTCGACTCATCACGTCTATTTTAAAGTATCAATATTTTGTTTAAATTTAAGATTTGACAAAAGCTTCTGAATCGATTTTAATTATTATATAGACAAAAAATGAATTTAACGAAATACTTCTAGTAAGAGGGGATTCTTATATGGAAAAACGAGCCAAAGCGTTTATTAAGGCTATTAGTACTGTACTCAGTTTTTTTAACCCAACTTTTCAGGTTTTATTTTGGTATTCTTTGAAAAATCTTGACAAGATTGAGCCGAAAATTGATGATTCAGTTAAAACTACTAAAAAACACTTAGATAAAGCTATTGATTGGTTGTTGTATCAACAAACTCTTCAACCTGATTCTGGTATCGCCTGTTGGGTTGGTTTTAAATTTGGTTTTACTCATATCGATAAATCTTACCCAGAAGTAACTGGTTATATCGTAACCACTCTGTGTGACTATTATGAAATGTTTAAAGATGAAAAAATTCTAAAAGCTGCCATCAAGGCCGCTGATTTTGAATTGCCGTTACAAAACGAAGACGGATCTTTTCCAGGTAGTGTAGTTGGTCGTTTAACTGGGCCGAGTGTATTTAACTCAGCTCAGATTATCAATGGTTTAGTCCGTATTTTTGAAGTAACAGGTGATCAAAAGTATTTAGATTCTGCCCGAAGGGCTACCGATTGGATCGCTAGTATTCAAGACGAAGATGGTTCTTGGACAAAGTTAAATTATATGGGTATGAAACGGGTTTACGATTCTAAAGTTGATCAATCGCTTCTAGATGTTGATCGAGTTTCTAAAACCAATAAATACAAAAAAGTGGTTGAGAAAAATTACGCTTTTATTGCCACACAACAACAGGCTAATGGTTGGTTTGCTAATTGTGATAATTCTAAAGATAAGAACGAAATTCCACTCACTCATACGATTGGTTACACTATCGAAGGTTTAGTTTCTTGCTATCTGATGGATCAAAATAAGCAAGCTTTAGAAATTGCTCAAAAAACCGCTGACGTTTTGTTGGAAAAATTTGAAAAAAATCCAAAAATGTTTTCTGGCCGATTTAATAAAGATTGGCAAGATTCAAGTAAAAGTAGCTGTATGACTGGAAACGCCCAGATTTCTATGTGTTGGATCAAGCTTTACCGGATTACTGGCGAAAAACGTTATCTAGCGGCGGCCCTTAAAATGATTGAGTTTTTGAAAAATGCGCAAATTGAGTCAAATATTAAAACTATCGATGGCGCTATTCCGAGTTCTTACCCATTCTGGGGTGAATACAATGCTTTTACCTTGAATAGTTGGGGTGTAAAATATTTTGCTGATGCTTTAATTTTGGAATATCAAGAAAAAACTAAGAAAGGATAAAATGCCTGTTAAAAAAACTAAAAAAGAATTTAAACCAAAAATCGCGGTTGTCGGTATTGGTTATGTTGGTTTGCCGGTGGCTTTGCTTTTCGCCAAAGCTGGTTACGATGTGATTGGTTTAGATGTTGATCAAGCTCGTGTTGCCATGATTATGTCAGGTGAAAATCCGATTAAGGGTCGTGAACCGGGCATGGATGAATTGGTTAAAACTGTAGTTAAAACTAAAAAATTCTTAGCTACAACAGATGCCACTAAACTTGGCGACAGAGATATGATTTTAGTAGCAGTTCAAACTCCAGTTGAAGAGGATCATATGCCTCGTTACGAAGCTCTTCGAGCGGCCTGCAAGAGTATTGCTCATCATATGAAGCGAGGCGCCCAAATTGTAATCGAATCAACTATTGCTCCAACCACCATGGAAAAAATAGTTAGACCGGCGATCGAACACGAAAACGGGTTTGAGCTTAATAAAGATTATTTGTTATCAAACTGTCCAGAACGAGTGATGCCAGGTAAATTAATCTATAATTTAACTCATTATGATCGTTTAGTCGGAGCTTTTAACAAAAAAGCGGGCGAACAGGTTAAGAGTTTGTACGAAAAGGTGTTAGGAATTAAGGTTGATATCACCGATCCTTTGACCGCTGAAATCGTTAAAAGTGGCGAAAATACTTATCGAGATGTACAAATTGCTTTTGCTAACGAAATGGCCCTGCTTTCAGAGGCCTACGGAGCCAATGTGTGGAAAGTTCGCGAGTTTTTGAATAAATGCCCGGGTCGGGCAATGCATTTGCCTGGAGCCGGTGTAGGGGGCCACTGTATTCCTAAGGATAGTTGGTTGTTAATTTATGGAGCTAAAGATTCAATTACTCCTAAATTAATTCCTCTTGCCCGTTCAATTAATAATTTTATGCCTCAACATATGTTTGACCTGTTAAAAATGGGTGTCGAGGAGACTGGTAAAGATATCAATAAGGTTAAAGTGGCTATTTTAGGCTATGCTTACGATGCCAATTCTGACGACACTAGAAACACTCCGACCACTGATTTGATGAAGGTTTTAGACGAAAATAAGGTTAAATATACTGTACAAGACCCTTATGTTAAGGAGTACAATACTGACTTAGGCAAAACCTTAAAAGGCGCCGACGCAATCGTCCTTATGGTTGGTCACGATGAATATATTAAAGTCGGGATTAAGGGTTTAAAAGATATGTTACAGGTCAGCGAGCCTATTGTGATTGATGGCCGCAATATCTTTGACAAACAAAAAGCCGAAAAAGAAGGTTTTGTGTACAAAGGCGTAGGGAACATTTAAAATTTAAATTTGTTCTATAAAAAACGCTGTTTTGTCTTGACAAAACAGCGTTTTTGTGATATACTCATATGTTTCAATCATAAAACACCCGAAAGGGATGTACCTGACAATTGAGTCAAAAAAAGGGGATAAGTATGTCTGTAGACATAAACGAAGTAGCGAAAGCAATCCAGGAAAGCAAAGAAGTAATTTTCTTTGGTCGAAGTTTCATTACGGCCGAATTTGCCCAGGTGATGTCAATCGGTGAAGACGGAAAAGGGTTGACTGGGAGAATTGGTGTTACATTTTACCTAAAGACAGCTGGCGTCAATTTTACCACTGCGGCCCAACTTTTTCCTAATAAAAAATTTGTAGATGGAAAAGTTAAGAATGAAATTGCCGAAAGTTGGGATCAGTTAGGTTCCTTTAATGCGTTAGACATGAGAACGTGGTGTAAACTTGCGAATGTTCTTGGAAAGACAGTCCACTATTATGTGGATATTTCCGGTGGTACGGGTTGCGAATACGCTAAAGTGGTGTCATTTTACCCGCAATCGGAATAAATAATTAAAACGGCCCCGGAGAAATCCGGGGTTATTTTTATATTAAAAAACATTTTTACCTTGAATATTTGCATATTTTTTTAGTCGGCCTAGAATGGAGGTAAATCAGTCATTGATGAACTTTAAAAAAAGGAGGTCAAGTCAATGTGCGATAAAAAAAATTGTACCAATCCGCTTTATTTTCATTCTAAGAGTCCAGATGGACTCAAGTTTTATCGAGAAAATTGTGGCCAGATTTTTCTTGTGCCTAAAGATAAAATCCAACTTGAGCGGTATGATGGTTACGGGGCAAATACTGAATGTAATCAATGTATAAACTATTTAACCTGTTGTGTCCCAAGTTATGATAATGGTTTTATCTTTCGTTGTGCTTGTTGTGGCAGGTTTTATCGACTTACCCTTTTGGACTTTATTCATATAGACGGTAAACCCGTCTGTGCCTAACTTTCGAGGAGGTATTTTTGTACCTCCTTTTAATTTATATTTGATTTGACAAAACTTTGATAATTTGCGAAATTAAAGATAGAAAATAAGACTTTTAGACTTATAGATCTATAGTCGTTTAGATACAGTCTAAAATTTAAGCTACTATAAGTCTGTAGATCTAAAAGACTATAAGACTATTAGGAGGTTTTGAATGAACGCAGCGGTTATTGGAATTGGAAATATGGGTAAGCATCATGCTCGAAATTATTCGGAGATTCAAGATGTGGATCTCGTCGCAGTGGCTGATCTAAATGAAGAATTAGGTCAAGAAACCGCTGAACGGTTTGGTTGTAAGTACTATAAAAATTATCAAGAAATGCTTGATAATGAAAAAATTGATGTGATTACAATTGCCGTGCCAACCAAGTATCACAAGGATGTGGCTTTGGCTTGTATTGAAAAAGGCATCAATATTTTACTTGAAAAACCAATTGCGGCCACAGTCGAAGAGGCTAAAGAGGTGGTGACGGCGGCTAAAGCTAAAAATGTTAAATTCACAGTTGGTCATATTGAGCGTTTTAATCCAGCCGTGATTAAGTTAAAAGAATTGATTGATAAGGGTGAACTAGGCGATATTGTCTCGATTCGAAATACTCGTATCGGGCCAATGCCAACGCAAATTAAAGATGCCAACGTGGTCATCGACATTGGTGTCCACGATATTGACTTGATTAACTGGATGTTGGGTAAGTTGCCAACCGAAATTATGGCTACTGGCGGTAATGCTTTGAATAAAATCCGTCAGGATTATGTCGACGTTTTCTTAAAATACGGCAATGTTTCCGGGGCAGTTCAAGCTAACTGGATTACACCAGCTAAGGTTCGTCGTATGTCGGTTTGCGGAACTAAGGCTTATGTTGAATTAAACTTTATTACTCAGGAATTAGTGCTTTATGAAACCAAATATTCACTAGAGTACGATAATTTTGGTGAATTTATCATTAAATTTGGTGAGCCAAAAGAAGGTGAATTAATCGCGGTTGACAATATTGAACCTTTAAATGCGGAAATTTGTGCTTTTATCAAAGCGATTAAGGAAGATACTAGACCAGTAATGACCGCGGATGAAGCGATTGAGGCTTTGGATGTAGCCTGTAAAGTCGACACGATGGTTAGAGGATAAAATTAATTCTCAATTTTCAATTCTCAATTTCCAATTAATTATTCAATTGGGAGCTAAATGGGAACTGAAAACTGGGAACTGGAAACTTTGAGGGATTATGTCTAATAATTATTTTGCTCATGACACAGCCAATATCGAAAAAGATGTTGAAATCGGTAGTGGGACTAAAATTTGGGCTTATGCTCATGTTCGAACCGGAACAAAACTTGGTCAGAATTGTATTTTAGGCGAAAACGTTTTTATCGATGAAGGTTCGGAAATCGGTGATAATTGTAAAATTCAAAATCATGCCATTATTTATCATAAAACGATTTTGGAAAACGGGGTTTTTATTGGCCCAAATGTTTGTTTTACTAACGATAAACAACCAAGAGCGATTAACGTTGATGGTAGTTTGAAGTCGGCCGATGATTGGGTGTCTTCAACCATAAAAATCGGTCAAGGGGCGGCGATTGGGGCACATTCCTGTATTACACCAGGTGTGACCATTGGTCAGTGGGCTATGGCTGGCTCAGGTTCAGTTATCACTAAAGATGTACCTGATTACGGTTTAGTTTATGGTAATCCAGCTAAACTTCATGGGTTTGTTTGTGCTTGCGGTAAAAAACTAACCGATGTAGTATCTGAAACAGATAGTATCGTCACATTAAAATGCGAATGCGGGGAAGAAGTTAAGATAGATAAAGAAACATATTCTAAAATAATTTAATTAATTGGTCTAGAAAGTGGTTAAGATGAAAATTAATATTGCAACTCCTCAGATTGGAAAAGAGGAAATTGACGCTGTAGTAGCGGTGATGAAAACAGGGATGCTGGCTCAAGGGCCAAAAGTGGCTGAATTTGAAGAAGCTTTCGCTAAATTTATCGGGACAAAATACGCTATTGCTACCTCAAACGGCACAACTGCACTAGAAGTAGCTTTGAGAGCTTACGGTATTGGTGAAGGCGACGAAGTTATCACGACTCCATTTACTTTTATTGCTTCAGCTAATTCGATTCTTTACACTGGTGCTCGACCGGTTTTTGTTGATATTGATCCAGAAACTTTTAATATTAATCCTGAAGCGATTGAAAAAGCTATTACCAAAAAGACCAAGGCTATTTTGCCAGTTCATCTTTATGGTAGTGCTTGCGATATGACCAAAATCATGGCGATTGCTAAAAAGCATAAATTAGCGGTAATTGAAGATGCCTGCCAGGCTCATGGCGCCCAGTGGAAAGAGAAAAAAGTTGGTTCGTTTGGAACCGGTTGTTTTTCCTTGTACCCAACTAAAAACATGACTGTTGGCGAAGGTGGTATGATTACCACTAACGACAAAGCGGTTTATGAAAAATCACTACTTTTACGAGCACATGGCTCAAAAGTGCGTTATTATCATGATATTTTAGGTTATAACTACCGTATGTCAGATATGGAAGGGGCAATTGGGACTGAACAGCTCAAAAAATTACCTAAGTTTAATGCGGCTCGCAATAAAAATGCAGCTTATTTAAGTAAAGAATTGGGTAAATTAAAAGGTATAATTGTGCCACTTGCGCCAAAAAACGTTAGCCATGTTTATCACCAGTACACGATTCGAGTAACTAAAGATTTTCCAATCTCAAGAGATGAAGTTTTGGCAAAATTAACTGAAGTAGGTATTGGTACCGCGGTTTTCTACCCATTACCAGTTAATCGTCAGGTCGTTTACAAAAATCTTGGTTACAAACCAAATACTCCAATTGCTGACGAATTAACCTCTCAGGTTTTAAGTTTGCCGGTTCACCCAGGACTTTCGAAAGCTGATTTGGAATTTATCGTTAAAACATTTCAGAATATGACGAAATAAAGCATTTTTTATCTATAAAAGGGCAGTTTTGGTTTTACCAGGCTGTCCTTTTGTTATTTTTTTGTTAGAATAGATATATAGCTTTTAGATTAAACCGAATAAGAGTATTTCTGGAGTGAAAATGAGTAAACCTATTTCTCTGAAAAAATATTTTGTGGCTCTCAGTAAAGATAGTTTAGTTTATGGTTTGGGCAATGTTGTTTTAAAGCTTTTGGCGATTGTGACCGCCCCAATCTTAACCCGATTATTTATTCCGGCCCAATATGGTGTTTTGAGCTTAATTGCCTCGATCATCTCGTTTTTAAGTTTATTCATGATGTTTGGTATGGATACTTCAGTTTTTCTACGGGTTAATGAGTTTAAAAATGAGAAAAAAACCGTTGTTTCAAGCGGTTTTTGGTTTTTAGTAACCTGGGGTGTATTTTTGTCTGGAATTTGTATTTTATTTAGTCGTCAAATTGCGACTGCCGCTTTTCACAATCCCTCGACTGCGATTTACTTTACACTTGCCTTTTCTACGGCATTTTTTACTCTGTTAATTAATTATGTCAAAACTATTTATAGGTTAGAGTTCAAAGCCAAAACTTTTGCTTTGACTACGGCGATCGGGGCAGTCATTATCACGAGTTTAAGTATTGGTTTGATTCATGTTTGGGGACTTTTCGGTTACTTTTTCGGCACATTAATTGGGACTATTATTACCTTTCTTATTACTATTTATTTGATTCGGGAAAATTTTCAGTTCAGTTGGAAATGGGCTCATGCCAAAGATATGGCTATTGTTGGGATGATGTTGGTGCCAGCTTCACTGAGTTATTTTGTTTTCGATCTTTCTGATCGGTTTTTTATTAATCATTATTGGAATTTAAACCTGTTGGGTCTTTATGCTATGGCGATCAATGTAACTAGTGTTTTACCGTTTTTTTCCATGGCCCTGTCGCGAGCTTGGTTGCCAATGATTTTTAATCTTCATAGCGAGGAAAAGGAAGTTTTTGACGAATTTGTTCCGCGTATTTTCGTTTATTATTTAGCCTTCTTTATGATTCTGGCAGTTGGTATTTCTTTCTTTGGTCTAGAAATCTTAAAAGTTTTAACTGTTAGTAAATATTACGCGGCGGCCAGTGCGATTGGGCCGCTTAGTTTAGCTATGGTTTTTTCTGCGACCGTTCAAATCACTTCGGTTGGGATTTATTTAACTAAAAAAACCAAAAAAATTGCCATTTGTTCAGGTTTGGCGGCGATTATTAATACGGTTTGTAATTTCTTATTAATTCCTAAATTTGGCATTATCGGTGCTAGTTGGGCCACGGCTTTGTCTTATTTCTTTTTAACAGGAGCATATTTGTGGTATAGCCAACGATTGGTTTATATTAAGATTAATTGGACTAAAGTTTCAAAAATTATTATTATGGGTTTATTAGTGGTAATTTTAATGCCATTAACTTGGAAGTATAGTTTTGGCCTAAATTTTATAATAAAAATTGTCGAAATGTTAGTTTTCCTTGGTTTACTGCCATTGATTGGTGTTATCGAACCAAGTGAAATTAATACAATTAAAAAACTTTTTACTGGTCAATTTAATAAAAAACATCCTTCAGACGAAGAGGAAGATGTGGAAGCAGAAAATTCGCCAGTATTAGATTAATAGAGTCAAGTTTAAATAATATTTACAAAGGAGTCTTTATGACAATCGATCAAGCGTATGACAAATTTAAAGTTAAGTACAAAAAGGCTATGGTAACTGGTGGAGCTGGTTTTATTGGTTCGCATATTTGCGAAGCCTTAGTTACTAGGGGTTTTGATGTTATTTCTGTTGATGATTATTCGGCTGGGAAAGATATGAATCTTGAGCATTTGAAAAAATATCCAAATTTCAAAGCGGTTAAGTGCGATATTACTGATAAGGCTAAATTGGCCGAACATTTTGAAGGTGTTGATGTAGTTTTTCATGAAGCGGCCAGTAAAAAGAATATTTGCTTGAAAGATCCACGTCGAGATTTATTGGTTAATGGTGGTGGAGCTTTCAATCTTTTAGAGCTTGCCGTTGAAAATAAAGTCAAAAAATTTGTTCACGCTTCAACCGGTTCGGTTTATGGGGAAGCAGTTGAATTGCCTCAAACTGAAAAACACCCTTTAATGCCAGTTTCTTATTATGGTGTCAGTAAATTAGCTGGCGAAAGATATGCTTATACTTTTCATCATTTATATGGTTTGAATGCGACAATTTTACGTTATTTCCATGTTTATGGTCCACGTCAAGAATTTAATGAGTTTGGTGGTGTGGTTTCGATTTTTGTCCGCAATGTTTTAAATAATGAAAATCCAACCATTTTTGGTACAGGTGAACAAGAGCGTTCATTTACGCATGTTAATGATGTGGTTTTGGCTAATCTTGTTGTGGCTGGTAGTGATGAAACTGATGGCGAAGTTTACAACTGTGCTTCAGGTTTAAATGTGACCATTAATGAATTGTGTGATGGTGTCTTAAAATATTTCAATCGAGAAGATCTTAAACCGGTTTACAAAGATTGGTTGGTGGGCGATATTAAGAAGTTTCAAATTGACAACTCTAAAATTAGAGCTTTGGGCGTAGATTTTACGACCGATTTTAATAAGGGTTTAAATCAAAGTATTGATGAATTAAAGGTCTATATTGCAGATGCCACCAAAGAATAAGAAAAATTTAGAAGAGGTAGGGGTTTTCGTTGGTTTTAATGGTGCTGGCGCCGCCGGAATTTATAGTTATACCCGGATTTTAAAGTCTCGGAATATAAAACTGGATTTTTACGGAATTGGTCAAACTTATTTTAATCAACCAGTTGACATTTTATTAAAGTTTCCGAAAAATCCTGTTAAATCGTTATGGTCAAGGTTGAAATTGTTTTTCGAACTTTTGCCCAAATATAAGATTTGGCATTTCAATTATTCACAAACCTTGTTTTTTTATCCTTTGAATCTGTTACTTTTAAAATTATTTGGTAAAAAAATAGTGGTGACTTTTCGAGGATCTGATTGCGAAACCGAACTAGATTTTACCAAAACCAACCCTATTATTTTGGCTCATCGTGATCAATGGCCATCATATTTTAAAAATTTTCATCATTTGACCTGGCAAGCTAAAATCGCTAAAAAAATCAGAACAGCTTTTTTAAGTGATTGGTCTGATACAGCAGTAATTAATGGGCCATATTTAGCCAGTTCTGTGCCAAATTACGACCTAATTATTCCTTACGCTCGAGATTTGGGTAAAATTAATCAGTTTAAGATTCAAAATAAAAAAATTAATAAAAAGTTAGTTATTTTGCATGTTCCGAGTGATCCAGAGGTCAAGGGAACTGTTTATATTGAAAAAGCTTTTAAGGAATTGGCTGATAAATATCCGGATTGTGAATTTAAAATTTTAGACTTTATGCCATATGATCAATTGCTTGGAGAAATGGCCAAAGCTGATATTGTGGTTGATCAATTACTGGTTGGCTGGTATGGTGGCCAAGCGGTTGAGGCAATGGCTCTTGGTAGCGCAGTTATTTCTTTTGTAGAGCCGTCATATTTGGAAAATATTCCATTTGGTAAAACATTGCCAATCGCTAATACTAACGTTTTTACTTTTAAGGAAGACCTTGAGGTTTTAATTAATTCTCCAGAGAAAATTCAAAAATTAATGAATGAAGGTCCGGCCTTTGCTGCAAAATATCATGATTCGACAAGGATTGCCGATGCTTATCAAAAGGTATACGAAGAGGTTTTAAAGTGAAGAAAGTTTTATTTATTTCATATGCTTTTCCGCCAATGGCTGGTGGGGGGATTTTTCGTATTGTGAAATTTATAAAATATCTACCAGATTTAGGTATCTTACCTTATGTCTTGACAGTTGATAGTCATTTCCATCCATTTTCGGATGATACCTTGATTCAAGAGATTCCGAAACAGGTTCAAATAACCAGGGTTAGTTACAATGAACCAGCTCTATGGATTAAGAATCGATATTGGCAGTCTTTTTTAAATATGGTTTGGTACCCTTGGTTTTCGATTTCTGATAAAAGAATCACTTGGAAAGAAACAGCAATCGAAAAAGCCATTGAAATTATTAAAAAAGAACAAATCGATACCATATTTACTTCTTTTGCTTCAGCGACCGACCACTTGATTGCCTATGAGGTTAAAAAACGAACAGGAGTTAGATGGGTAGCAGATTTTCGTGATGAATGGGCTAGCTCTAATTATTATTACTTCCCGACGCCTCTACATGCGGCTAGGGTTAAGAAATTAGAGAAAATGGTGGCAATGGCCGCTGATAAAATTACCACTGTTTCACCGCCTCTGACAAGCTATTTCGCCAAATTAACCAGCCAGCCTGATAAATGCTTAACTATCACTAACGGTTTTGATGCTGAAGATTTTGAAAATAAGGTTGAAATACCTAAGAGGGATTATTGCCAGATTCTTTATGCTGGTTCTCTTTACGGAGAAAGATCGGTTGGTGTATTTAACCAGGCTATCAGAGAACTTGATTTACCTGACCTTAAGGTGGATTTTTTTGGTGGTAAAAATTTAATTAGTCATCAGGAAGCGATTGCTAAACAAAGACAAGCTGATATTTTGCTTTTAGTTTTAAGTCCAAATGATCGTCCGGCCGTTTTTACTGGTAAGATTTTCGAATATTTAGCGGCTCGCCGGCCAATTTTGGCTTTAGCCCCAGAGACTACGGCTGCCGCAAAACTGGTTAGGCAGTTAAAAGTTGGCGAAGTAGTGAATCCTTTGGATAAGGAAGGTATCAAGGTTTTGGTTTTAAAGTTTTATAAAGCTTGGCAAAATAAGAATTTATCAATTGCGCCAATCGATTTAAAACCATTTGAAAGACGTAGTTTAACCAAGCAATTAGCTGATATTTTTACTTCTTTTAATCCTGTTTTACCTAAAATTTTATTTATCGATAATACAGCAAGTGTTCAAGGGGTGCAGTTGGTCAAATATCTACTATCAAACGGATATGAGGTACATTTTGTCTCATTAAATCAAGATAAGATAAAAGGGGCAATTAATTATCAAATCAAACAGAAAAAATTGGTCAATTGCTGTAAACCTTGGTATTTGTTGATGGGTTTTATTAATAAATATCAGGCATTAAACGATTTAAAAAGAATTATTAAAAAAATTAAGCCTGATGTCATTCACGGTCATGGTGTGAATTTCGGGGGAATTTTAGCGGTATTTTCTGGTTTTAAACCGACGGTGGTGACTACGCGAGGTTCAGATATTTTGTTAATTAAAAAACAACCTTGGTTTGAGCAACTTTTGATCAAGAAGACGATTCAGAAAACCCAGATTGTAACTGGAAATTCATTGGTTTTAAAAAATCAGGCTTTGAGCCTTGGTGTCAATTCTAGTCATTGGCGCGAGGTTTATATCGGGGTTGATATAGATATTTTTAAAAAAATTGGCGTCACTGAGTTAAAAGAGAAATATTCTTCTGCGAAAGAAAAAATTATTTTCTGCCCAAGATCAATTAAACCAATCTATAATACAGATATTTTGATTAAAGCTTTAGCTAAACTTCAAACAGAAAATTGGAAATTAATTTTATTGGGTCAAAACAAAGATGATCACTATTTTTCAACTATTCAAGATTTGATTAAGTCTTTTGGTCTAGAAGAACAGGTTATATTTTTGTCAAAAGTGACACCAGAAGAAATGGCTAAATTATATAATTTAGCTGATGTTGTGGTTTCCTTGGCTCAATCTGATGGAGCCGCTTCTTCCTTTCTTGAAGCCATGGCTTGTGAGTCCAAAATAGTTATTTCTAATGTGGATTTTGTTAAGGAGTGGCAAGATGGAAAATTTTGGGTCGTACCAATTGGTGATGTTTCGGTGACAACCACGGCTCTTGATCAGGTTTTGTCAGTCAGTAAAACGGAATTTGCTTTAGATGGAGAAAAAAATCGGCAAATAATTATTGAACGGGCCGAAATGAACGCGTGTTTTAAAAAATTTGAAGATATTTATAAGGAATTAACCCAATGAAAACGAAAATTTGTATGGTTACAACCAGTCGGCTAGATGTTGACAGCCGAATTCAAAATGAAGCCGAGGCGTTAAGTCGAGATTTTGATGTGACTGTTTTGTGTCGTAAATATGATCAACCAGAAACCTTGAAGGATACTCCTTATAAAATTAAAAGAATTGGTTATGTCAAAATGTGGCCATTTTTGTGTAATATTCTCTCAAGTTTTTACGCTTTAAACCGGGCTGCAAATCAGGAAAATCCAGATTTTTTTCATGCTCATGATTTAGATGGTTTACTCATTACAGCTCAAGTCGCAAAAGATAAAAAGAAACCTTTAATTTATGATTCTCACGAGCTTTGGTCGGAAAACTTAGCTAATAAGCAATTACAAAGTGTTAAATGGATTATTCCAGCTTTAGAAAAATCTTTAATTCGGTACAGTCAGTTTGGTATTACGGCTAGTGCTAGTTATGCTGAACAGTTGAAGAAAAAATATCATCGAGATTTTTGTGTCATTCGTAATATGCCAAAATTGGATAGCCTTGAACAAAGTAATTTGGATTTTCATAAAATGTTTCCAGGAGAAACAGTTTTGTTGCACGTCGGCCAAACTGGAGCGGCCCGTGGCGCTGATAAATTGATCGAGATGATGACGTATTTGCCAGTGAATTTTACCTTGGTTTTTCTTGGCGGCAAACAGCTACCAGCTTTTGATGAACAAATCGAAAAATTAAACCTGAAAGATCGAGTTTGCTTTATCGATGCGATTAAGCCAATCGAACTTGTGAGTGCGATTAAAACCGCTGATATTGGCTTGGTGGTAACCGAGAGTTTATCTTTAAGTAAATATTATTCTTTACCGAATAAATTAATGCAATACATTGCCGGAGAGATACCAGTTTTGGTCAGCGATATACCTGAACATCGTCGAATTATTGACCAAGAAAAAATCGGTGAAATTGCTAAAAATGATCCTAAAGATATGGCTAAATTGATTGAAAAAATGGTCAAACCGGAAAATTTTTCAATTTATAAAGCTAATTTAAAGGGTTTGGCTGAGAAAAGTTATAATTGGGAGACAGAAGGTCAGAAATTGATTGAATTTTATCAAAATCTTAAATTTTAAAGTGAAT
>Ga0194052_1000104_pt1 | contig 58940 bp, 55 predicted proteins | sample SepL226m_MetaG_FD_160117 | JGI IMG/M metagenome (GOLD analysis project Ga0194052, IMG submission 160117) | Anoxic zone freshwater microbial communities from boreal shield lake in IISD Experimental Lakes Area, Ontario, Canada - Sep2016-L227-6m | ecosystem: Environmental > Aquatic > Freshwater >...
CGCACCGGCGCGTCCCAGACCAGCACTTTGGGCGGCGCTTCAGCGCGGGATGCGGATGTTGCGCTCATGGAAGTCTCCTTGGTCGGCGGTGGTGTGGCAGGCACCGCAGTTGGCGGCGCTCTTGACGGCAGCAAGCTTCCAGGCGGCGGCAGCCACTTCGCGGTGTTCGCGCACAAACCAGGTGGCGTGGCTGATACGGTCTTGCGGCGGTTCTTCGCTGGCACGCTTATAGGTTCCGGCGTGCGCCAGCATCCAGGTGCTCAGTTCCTTGCGCGTGGCTGCGTCAAGTGAGGCGTCGGTGCCAAAGTGCTTGGGCAGGTTGTCCATGATGCGGTTCCACGAAGCCTTGGGCAAAAACGCGGGCGGGAACGCCAGGTGGCAAGCGCCGCATTCTTGCTGGTATTGGGGCAGCACCGCACCCAGGCGCGCGCTGCCCTCGGCGTGCGCCGTGCAATGCAGGGCCAATGCGCCCAGCACCACTGCAAGGTTGCTGACGCGGCGATAGTTCAATTTCATGGGTGTTTCCTGAGCGTGAGAGGGTGTTTTAGCGTTTGAGCAACAGCAGCCAGCTCAGCACATCGGCCTTTTCGGCGGCGCTGCACTCGCGCCCCACGACGTCGTTGCAGTTGCGGCGGAACCACTTTTCGGTTTTGGCAGCATCGCTAAAGCGCTCCGGGTTGAAGGCCGGGGCCAGCGCGTTGATCGGTTTGCCGGTGGCGGCGTGCTTTCCGGTTTGGGTGGGCAGTTCGCCGTGGCAGGTGGAGCAACTCCACTCGCGCCCGTGCTTCTGGGTGAAGAACGCCTGGCCACGCGCAGGCGCACCCACGGCACCGGCTTGGCTGACGTAAAGCGCAAGCTGTTCGCTGGCGCTGGCGGCCCAGGCGGTGGAAGCCAGGCAGGCTGCGGCCAGGGCGAGCGCGCCGGTCAGGCGTGGCAAAGGGGAATAGCGTGGCGTGGGCATGGGTGTAGTAACTCCTTGGTGCCCATCATGCACAGCGCGTCTTAGGTCCGGCTTAAGGCGGTGGACGGGTGTTCAGCCGCACTTAAGTTGGGTCTTGCACACTGCGGGCATTCATTCATCACCAAGAAAAGGGAGTTCACCATGGCCGACACATCGCACGAGTTCATCCGGCATTACCTGGGCACGGTCGCTGCCGCGCTGCTGCCGGTGGTTTTTACAGCCTTTTTGTCGATTCCGTACGCGCTCAGTGGCCACCCAGGCGACGCGCGGGCTGCCGACCCGGTGGTGGAATCGCACACGACCTAAGGCGGGGCAGGTAAGATTCACCCCATGCCCTATACCGAACTCGCCGACGATCCCGAAGACAGCCAGCACAGCGCCGCAGAGCGTGCCAGTGCCGCCTCGCGCAGCACCTGGGTCAGTGTGGCGGTGAATATCGGCCTGACGGCGACCCAGATTGCGGTTGGTATTTTTGCCAAGTCGCAGGGCTTGGTGGCCGACGGTATTCACTCGCTATCGGACCTAGTGGCCGATTTTGTGGTGCTCTTTGCGGGGCACCACAGCCGCAAGGACGCCGATGAGGACCACCCCTACGGACACCAGCGTTTTGAAACCGCTGCCTCGCTGGTGCTGGGCCTGTTGCTGTTGGCGGTGGGCGTGGGCATGCTGTGGTCGGCGTTTCGCAAGCTCGAAGCGCCCGAAACCGTGCAGCAGGTGCACAGCGTGGCGCTGTGGGTTGCGGCGGCCGCCTTGGTGGCCAAGGAGTCACTGTTTCGCTACATGCTGGCCGTGGCCAAGCGGGTCAAATCGAGCATGCTGGTGGCCAATGCCTGGCACGCGCGCTCGGACGCGGCTTCGTCGCTGGTGGTGGGCATCGGCATCATCGGCAACCTGGCCGGATACCCGATTCTGGACCCGATTGCGGCGCTGATTGTCGGCTTCATGGTGGCCAAGATGGGCTGGGAATTCAGTTGGAGCGCAATGCACGACCTGATGGACCGCGCCGTGGACGAGCAGGAAGTGGCCGCCATCCGCGAAACCCTGGTGCAGACGCCGGGCGTAGGCGGCGTGCACGATGTGCGCACACGCAAGATGGGCGACATGATTGTGGTCGATGCCCACATCGAGGTGGACGCGGCACTCTCGGTAGAAGCCGGGCACGACATTGCGGTGCTGGCGCGCGAACGCGTGCTGCAACGCCACCGCGTGCTCAACCTCATGACCCACGTCGATCCCTGGCACCGCCCCGACCTCGACCACGCGCCCCCGCCGCCAGCGCGCCAGTCCTAGCGCAACCGGCGTAGCACTTGGCTGAACCCCACATGCCTGCGCCCGATCAATCCGCCGCACCTGCCCCCGCGAACCGCTGGGGCGTACACCCCGACATTCTGAAACTCGGGCTGGTGAGCTTTCTCACCGACTTGAGTTCGGAGATGATTTTCTCGGTGTTTGCGGTGTTCTTCACCACCGTGGCCGGTGCGTCGGCGGCACTCTTGGGGCTGATCGAGGGGTTGGCCGATCTGTCGGCTTCGTCGCTCAATTACCTCTCGGGCTGGTTGTCCGACCGCAGCGGCAAACGCAAGCTCCTGGCCACGCTGGGCTACGGTTTTTCCACCTTGGCCAAGGTGATTTTGCTGCTGTCGTCGAGCGTGCTCGGCCTGGCACTGTTTCGTGTGATCGAGCGCCTGGGCAAGGGCTTTCGTGGCCCGCCGCGCGACGCCTGGCTGTCGTCCGTGGCCGAGGCCAAGTCGCGCGGCTACGCGTTTGGCGTGCACAAGGCGCTCGACAAGGCCGGTGCCGTGCTCGGGCCGCTGGTGGCCTATGGCCTGTTGTCCCTGCTGGGCGAATCGAGCGCGGGCTACCAGGCGCTCTTTTGGGTGGCGTTTGTTCCCGCCGTGCTGGCCGTGGCCCTGCTGGGGCTGATGAAAGACCAGGGCGGCGTGCCGCGTGCACACGAGAGCATGTTGCAGAACTGGCACCTGCTCAGCCCCGAATTCAAACGCTTTTTGCTGCCCGCTGCGATCTTCGCGCTGGGCTACTTCAGCCTGGGCTTTATCCTGGTGCGCGCCCACGACATGGGCTTTGGTGTGAAGGATATCGTGCTGTTGTACGCGCTGTTCAACACCACCTGCGTGCTGTCCGCGCCGTGGGTGGGCAAGTTGGGCGACGCCATTGGCCGACGCCACATCGTGGTGCTGGGCTATGCGCTCTACGGCTCGATCAACCTGGCGCTGGTGTATGCCGCCGAGCCGTGGGAACTGGTGGCGTTGTTTGTGGTGTACGGCGTGTTTTATGCGGTGGAGGAGTCGCAGAGCAAGGCCTTTATTGCCGACCTGGAGCCGCACCGACGCGCCACCGCCGTGGGGGCGTACAACTTCACCACCGGGATGCTGTACCTGCCGGCCTCGCTGATCGCTGGCGCGCTGTGGACCATCGCGCCGGGCTTGGCCTTTGCGCTCTCGGCGCTGCTGTCGCTGCTGGCGATCGTGGTGTTCCGGTTGCGTTTCAAGGACGCGTTGACGCATTGAGTGCGGCCAGGCGCTCGGGCGTGCCGACATCGGTCCAGGGCCCGGTATAGAGTTCGGCGCTGACCCGGTGCTGGTCCATTGCGGCGCGCAGCAACGGGGCCAGCGCGGCCTTGACGCCGTGCGGGTTGCCGGGTGCGATGGCGCACCACGGCGGCGCAAACAGCGCCTTGCGGTACAGGCCGATGGTGCTGTAGGTAAAGCGCGGCTGGGGGTCGTCGGCGCGCAAGTTGAGCGCGCGCATCGGGCCGTCGGGTTGGGTGGGGTCAGTGGCCAGGCCGAAGTCGCCGCGCGGGTTGTGCGCCGGGTTGGGCACCAGCCACAGGTGCGCGAGCTTGTCGCTGGCGGCAAAACGCTGCACGACGGATGCGTCAAAAACAAAGCCGGGCGCATGCACGTCACCGGCGAGTACCCAGAACACTTCTGCCAGCGGCCCTTGGTGCTGGGGCGGGCACAGCAGTTCCAGGGCGCGGGCAATGCCCCCGGCGGTTTCGAGCGCGCCACCAAAATCCTGGCCTTCGTGCGAGTAGTGCAGGCGCAGCGTTGCGCAGCGCTCTCCAAACCGCTCCACGATCTGCGGCCCCAGCCAGGCGGTGTTGATCACCACCTCGGGCACCCCGGCGCGCGCGAGCGCCTCCAGCGGCCACTGCATCAGCGGCTTGCCGTGCACCTCCAGCAGCGGCTTGGGCGTGTGGTCGGTAAGCGGGCGCATGCGCTCGCCGCGCCCGGCGGCCATCAGCATTGCCGCTACGTTGGCGCGCTCGGGTGGCGGTGGCAGGGGAGCGGTGGCAGCGTGCATGACCGCGAGCATAGCCCATGCGCGCTGCGGCGCACCGGCTCAGAGCGCGATGCGGTCGAGCGGGTCGTCCTGGGGGAAGCGCTTGGCCAGCAGGGCGCTGGCGGCGGGGGCCGAGCCGTCGGCCCAGGTCAGGTGCGCGTCTAGATGGGCCTCGGAGGCGCTGAGCAAGCGCCGGTACAAGTCGCGGCAGATTAGCCGCGCCATGTGGCCCGACCAGTCGCGCCCGAGCAGGACTTCGGGCAGTTCGGGGTCGCGCAGCAGCAAGCGGCGGTAGTCGTGGATCAGCAGGGTGCGCAGCAAAAAGGCGTCTTGCGGTGCCACCTCGGCCAGCCGGTCGCGGCGCAAATCGGCCAGGATTGGCGAGTAGGTGGCCACAAAAGCAGCGTAGGCCTGGTCCAGCGACTCCAGGCTCCAGGCGCGGCGCACCAGGTCGGCACCGCTGGCGGCGAGTGCTGAGCTGCCTTCGGCCGCCAGCAGCGGCATCAGGCGCGCAACCACGTCGCCCAGCCCCTCGGCCACCAGGGCGTCAAAGGCTTGGGTGAGGTCGGCGCTGGGGTGGACAAAGGTGTCGGCACCCAGCAGGCCAAAGCCTTGCCAGAACAAGGCGCTGCGCACGCGCTCGCGCTCCTTGGCGTCGAGTTCGCCGATGGTCAGAATCAAGCGCCAGCGCCGGTCCCACTGCGGCGCGTGCGAGGCGTAGATGTGGCGCGCCGCTTCTTCGGCACGTTGCCGGCCCAGGGCGGTGAGCGCGTAGTCGGCACGCCGCCCCACGGTTTCGGTGGACAGCCAATCTTCTTTGACCAGGCGGAACACCGAGGTGCGGATCAGCCGTTCGCTGAGTTCGAGCGGTTCGAGCAACTGCACCAGAGCGCCCAGCCAGACGCGCCCGCCGCGCAGCAGGATGGCGTCGCCAAAGACCGAGATGATCAGCGAGCGCGCCTGCACCCGGCGTTGTTGCCGGAAATCGTCAAGGCGGTTTTGGATCGAGGCAATCACGGTTGGTTGGCGCTGTTACGGGGTTGTACCGGTTGCGCCGCCAACTCAGGCCGGCAGCAGGTGCGCGGCGTCGGCCACCACCGGTTGCTGCTGCTCAAAAAAGCCTTCGGAGTGGATCATCTCGGGCTTGGCCCCGAGCGCCTTGGCCGTGGCCACGCAGGTGTCGACAAACGCCGGGCTGCCCGCAGCAAACACGGTGTGCTTGGACAGGTCGCGAAACAGCGTGGGCAGAACGGCGTCGATGCGCCCATTCAAATGCCCTTCCTGCGTTTGGCGCGTCAGGGTGATCTTGTAGTCAAAGTTGCGGTGCTTGGTACGCCACCAGGCCATCAGGCCACGGCAGTACACATCGTCGAGCGTGCGCGCCGAAAACACCAGCGTGACGGGTTTTTTGAAGCCGCGCCGCAGCGCCGCTTCGGCCAGCGCCAGGATCGGGGCCAGGCCCGTGCCTGCGGCCAGGCACAGCACCGGCGTGTCCACCGAGGGGTCGCCGATAAAGGTGCCATAGGCACCATTGAGCTTGACGTTCTCGCCGATTTGCAACTGGTCGTGCACCCACTGGCTGGTAACGCCGCCATCGGCGCGCGCCACCTGCAGCACCAGCTCGCCATCGGGCCGGGGCGCGTTGGAAATCGAATAGGCGCGCGCCGGGATGTTGGCGCGCGCATCGCCCAGCGTGACGTACTGGCCAGGCCAGTAGCGGATCGGCTGGCCCACCGGGCGCAGCCGCAGCTCGACCACGCGCGCGGCAATCGGGCGCTTGTCCACCAGTACAAAAAGCGCGTTCTCACGCGGCGGAAACAGCTTGGGGCGGGCATCTTCCGTGCCCCATTCGATCACCAACTCGTCCGACAGCGGCTTGGCCATGCACATCAGGCCGTAGCCCTGCTTGCGCTCGTCCTGCGACAGCGCCATGTCGAGCACCATGCCCTGGTCGAACTCGCCCGAGGTGACCTTGACCTTGCACTCGCCACAGGCCCCTGCGCGGCAGTTGTTGGGCAGTGCGTAACCGGCGCGCTCCAGCCCCATCAGTACGGTGTCGCCCGGCTGGCATTCCACCGACCGGCCTGAGGGTTGCATCACGATACGCGCCATAGTTTTTCTCGCTGAGTTGGAGTCGCTGTTTAGAACACCGGAATGATGTCTTCCATATCGACATCGGAAATTTCCTGGCCGCTGATACCGACCTCGGGAATTGCCGGGAATGGAATGTTATAGCGATCGAGCACGCCCTTGAGATTGATCATGGCGTTTCTCCAGTTTTCCAGCTTCATCTCGTAGGTGGGGATGCCAAAACCGGCCATGCGCGCCACTTCCTCGGCTTCGCGCTGGTTGCCGATGAAGTCTTCGGGCAGGTCCCAGAATTCCATCGGCGGCTCAAACAGCACAGCCGAGAGGAACAGGTAACCGGCGCGGATCTGCTTGGTCACGATGGCCTTGGTTTCTTCCTTCAGGCCGGGGTAATCGCGCTCCATCACCGCCATGCAAATGGCCATGTGGCGACCTTCGTCGCGGCCGATGTTGCGGAAACCTTCCTTGAAAACGGCTTCGCGCGAGTTGTCAAACATCTGCTTGAAGATCGTGGCCGCAGCGATTTCACCCATCAGGAACGAGCTGAACAGCACCGCCAGGTCGTACTTTGGCACCGCCTTCTTGTAGCCAGTCCAGTAGCGCGCACCGTTGAAGTACAGCCACTTGACGTTCTTTTGCAGACGCTTGCCCAGGTCGGTCTTGGGTTCGTAGGTGATGGGGTCGGGGTGACCGAGCAGCTTGGTAATGGCCAGGCCACACATGATTTCGTGGTTTTGCTCGTCGCGCGTGACCGAGAAGAAGCAACGGCGCACCAGGTCTTCCTCGTGCACTTCGTAGGTCTTGATCAGCGCCTCGGCAAACACCGGCGGGGCAGAAGCATCAAACACCGACAACAGGCTCCACCAGTAAGCAATGGATTCACGCTCTTCCCACGAGTAGCTCTCCACGTCAAACGTGTCCCAGGGCAGTTGCTCCGGGTCCCAGTTCTCACGCAGGGCAGCGTTCCACACTTCCTGCAACTTTGCCGACTTCCTGACCCACGACAGCGGGTAAACGTTGGGTTGCTCAATTTCCGGCGGCAAATCCATCTTGTCCGAAAAACGCTCAGCGGTTGTAGCCATGTTCTCTCCTGGGATTGGTTGCTTGTAGGGCGGGTCAACCTGAAACTGTCAACCACGCCGCAATTGTGGCACAAATAAATCAGCAATGCAACTTAATATGTATCACATCAGGCAAATTTCGGATGGCATCAGCGTCAATGCGGCAGTGTTGTTGGTAGAAATAGCTATGTAACATGTTGTTTTATATAAACCTTATCAAATACGCAGAACCATTTCCACAAATCAGAACTTCAACAAGAAACCACAAAAAGATACAGATACGCAGAAATTAGCGATGCACCTGTGTTGCATAAAGGGCGGCCCCGACCACCGCGCAAGCCAGCCCATAGCCCGCAGGGAGTGGGGCAGGGGTCCGCGCCGATTTTCCGGGCCTTTGACGGCATGAGGCGCGGGCCCCTGCCCCACTCCCTGCCCCAAGCCAAGCCACGAACGCAAAGCGAAGTGGAGCAGGCCACTACCCCACTCCCTGCCCCCAACCAAGCCCCGAACATGAAACTATGGAGCAGCCCCCCAAAAACCGACGTGACCCGGTTTAACATAGGGCCGCGTGGCTAGTCAGGCCCCGCCCCCTCCCGTTCCACCAGCCTTGGAGTCCCATGTCTGACCTGATTTTGCTCGGTGACGAAGCCGTCGCCCGCGGTGCCATTGATGCCGGTATCACGGCCGCCTACGCCTATCCGGGCACGCCCTCGACCGAGATCTACCAGTCCATCGAAGACCACGCCCGCCGCCACAAACTGCCGATTCGCGGCTTCTGGTCCACCAACGAAAAAGTCGCGCTCGAAGAAGGCGTGGGCGTGTCCTACGCCGGTTGCCGCGCCCTGGTGGCCATGAAGCACGTGGGCCTGAACGTGGCGGCCGACCCCTTCATGAACGTTGCCATCTCGGGCGTGCACGGCGGATTGGTGATCGTGGTGGCCGACGACCCCTCCATGCACAGCTCGCAAAACGAGCAGGACTCGCGCTACTTTGCCGACTTTGCCATGGTGCCCTGCCTGGAGCCGGCCAACCAGCAACAGTGCTACGACTTCACGCGCGAGGCGTTTGAGCTTTCCGAGCGGCTCAAGGTGCCGGTGCTGCTGCGCCTGGTCACGCGCCTGGCGCACAGCCGCGCCCAGGTCAAACTCGCGCCGTCACGCGCACCCAATGTGCCCCAGTACGTGGAAGAGGCGGCGCGCTTTACCCTGATTCCGGTCAACGCCCGGCGCGCCTACGCGCAACTGATCGACAAGCAAGGCCCACTGCAAGCCTATAGCGAGGCGCACCCGGTCAACGCCCTGACCCTCAACGGCCAGGGCAAGACCGGCATTCTGGTCAGCGGCCTGGCGTGGAACTACCTGAACGAAGCGCTTGGCGACACCATGGGCAACTACAACGTGTTGCGTATTGCCACCTATCCGCTGCCGGTCAAGAAAATCCGCCAGTTGCTCGACGCCTCCAGCGACGTGCTGGTGGTTGAAGAAGGCTATCCGTTTATCGAGCGCTATGTGAGTGCCCTGGGCCTGATGACTGAGCGCCGTATTCGCGGCAAGCTCACCGGCGACCTGCCGCGCATGGGCGAACTCAGCCAGGACGCCATCCGCCCGTGTTTTGGCCTGCCAGTGCAGCCCGCGCTGCAGCTCGCCGGTCTGTCCGATGTGCTGGTGGGCCGCCCGCCGCGCCTGTGCGACAAATGCCCGCATAGCGACGCCTACATCGCCATCAAGGAAGTGATTGCCGAACTTGGCGCGGGCGTGCGCGTGATGGGCGACATTGGCTGCTACTCTCTGGGCTACCTGGAGCCGCACCAGGCGATCCACTCGTGCCTGTGCATGGGCTCGTCCATTGGCATGGCCATTGGCGCGGCGCACGCGGGCATGACCCCGAGCCTGTGCGTGATTGGCGACGGCACCTTTACCCATTCGGGTATGGCACCGCTGCTCGACGCCGCGCGTGAAAACGCCAACATCAAGGTCTTCATTCTGGACAACAGCATCGTTGCCATGACTGGCGGCCAGCCCACCATGGCCACCGACGAAGAGGTGGTGGACCTGGTGGCCGGCCTGGGGGTGGCGCGCAAGCACATCCGCATCGTTGAGCCCACTGCGCACAAAAAGCACCAGACCATTGCCACCATCCGCGAAGAGCTGGCCTACCAGGGCCTGTCGGTGATCGTGGCGCGGCGCGCCTGCGTCACCTACGCCAAGGAGATCAAGGAACTCAAGGAAATCAAGGCCCACAAAATTGACGTTGCGGTGGTGAGCGCATGAACTTCGATCTGGTCATTGCCGGTGTGGGCGGCCAGGGCGTGCTCACCATTGCTGCGGTGCTCGACCGCGCCGCGCACGAGCAGGGCCTGTATTTCAAACAGTCCGAGGTACACGGCATGGCGCAGCGCGGGGGCGCGGTGTCGGCGTTTGTGCGCCTGTCCGACCGGCCTGTGGCCAGCGACCTGATCGCCCGGGGCAGCGCCAGCCTGCTGCTCTCGGTCGAGCCGCTCGAAGCGCTGCGCTACACCCAGTTGCTCAAGCCCGATGGCTGGATCGTGAGCGACATCACGCCCATGCTCAACCTGAGCGACTATCCCGATCTGGCCAAGGTGCACCAGGTGCTGTTTTCGGCACCGCGCCTGGTGGCGCTGGATGCCACCCGTCTGGCGCACAAGGCCGGCACCATCAAGGCGCAAAACATTGCCGCACTCGGTGCGGCGGCGATGCACCTGCCGCTGCCGATGGAAGCCATCGAAAAGCAGATCCGCGCGCTGTTTGAGCGCAAGGGCGAGCGCATCGTCAACGCCAACCTGCACGCGTTTCGCAAGGGCGACGCGGCCAGCCGCTTCACTGTGGCGCTGCTGGCGGCGGGGATAGACGGCGACACCGTGGCACGCGTGGTCTCGCACATTCACTTCCCGCCGCATCCGGTTTCGGCCGAAGTGACAGCCGAGTGGGCCCAGCGCCTGCGCGCGCCCGACGATGCTGCGCACTGGATCGCCCAGTTTGCCCAGCAGGGCGAACTCGCGCGCCTGGAAACCCTGGTGGCAGCCTGAACATGAAGAGCAGTGCGTCCGCGCCGCGCGAGGGTGACAGCAAGAACGGCGTGCAGTCGCTGGAGATCGGCATCACCATCCTCAACGCGATCAGCAGCGGCCACCGCTCGATGATGCTCAAGGACATTGCCGCTGCGGCGCACATGCCCGCATCCAAGGTGCACCGCTACGTCGTCAGCCTGGTGCGCTCGGGGCTGGTGGAGCAAGACCCGATGACCTCGCGCTACGACCTCGGGCCGCTGGCCCTGAGTCTGGGGCTGGTGGCGGTAGACCGGCTTGACCGTGTCAAGCTCGGCTTGAGCGCGATTGCCGACCTGCGTGACGAAATCAACCAGACCACCGCCCTGGCCATCTGGAGCGACAACGGGCCGGTGATCATCCGCTCGGTGCGGCCCTACCGCCCGATCACGGTCAACGTGGTCACCGGCACGGCGCTGCACCTGCTCACCTCGGCCAGCGGCCGGGTGTTTGCCGCCTGGCTGCCCGAAGGCACCACCCGCGCCCTGATGGGACGCGAACTCGCCACCCTGGCCCTGCCCGACGAACTCAAGAGCAGCGACGGCATCGCCGCCATGCTCGATCAGGTGCGCGCCGATGGCGTCTCCACCGTGGCCGACTACCACCTGGTTCCGGGCGTGGCGGCGGCGGCGGCGCCGGTGTTCAATTTCAAGAACGAGATCACGCTCTCGATCCTGGCCATTGGCGTCAAGGGCATGATCGATCTCGCGCCCGACGGTGCCGTGATCAACGCGCTCAAACGCTCGGCGCACAACCTGTCGCAGCGCCTGGGCTCCACTGCCAGCGCGGCCTGAGGTCCCGCAAAGCCTGCAGCCGAGCGCTTGCAGGCGAGCTCCCAGAATGCAATTTGCTAGCCCATGGGTGGGAATTCGTCTGCAAAATACCGATTGACAGAATCGATTCCTTATTTCAGAATTCAACCCTTAAAAGGTTCCAATCGCCTGTAAAAAGGCGCTGGAACACAGGTGCGCGCCGCGTACCTCGGTATGCAAAACCCTATCCAAGGAACACCATGAGCAAGAAATTCGCATCGCAAGCCGACCTCGAGGTCAAGAAGACCACCTTTGCCCAGTTGTCCGAACACTGCTGGGCCTACACCGCCGAGGGCGACCCCAACACCGGCGTCATCATTGGCGACGACGCGGTGCTGATCTGCGACGCCCTGGCCACGCCGGTGATGGCGCAAAGCCTGATTGCCGAGATCCGCAAGGTGTCCGACAAGCCGATCAAGTACGTGGTGCTGTCGCACTACCACGCCGTGCGGGTGCTGGGCGCTTCGGGCTACAAGGATGCGGGCATGCAGGAAATCATCGCCAGCCAGGGCACCTACGAGATGATCGTCGAGCGCGGCGCGCAAGACATGCAGTCCGAGTACGAGCGCTTTCCGCGCCTGTTCAACGCGTTTGAATCGGTGCCCGGCCTGACTTGGCCGACGCTGGTGTTCCAGGACTCCATAACGCTGTGGATGGGCAAGCTCGAAGTCCAGATCATGCACGTAGGCCCTGGCCACACCAAGGGCGACACCATCGTCTGGGTTCCGTCCGAGCGGGTGCTGTTCTCGGGCGACCTGATCGAGGCCGACGCCGCCTGCTACACCGGCGACGCCCAGCTTGAAGAGTGGCCCGCCACGCTCGATGCGCTGGCCGCGCTGCAGCCCGCCAAGATTGTTCCCGGGCGTGGCCCGGCGCTCGATACGCCCGAGCGCGTTGCCAGCGGACTGGCCTATACGCGCGACTTTGTCACCACCTTGCTCGCCAGCGCGCGCGAAGCCGTGGCCCAGGGCATGAACCTCAAGCAGGCCATGGCGCACACCCGCAAGGCCATGGACCCCAAGTTTGGCCAGGTGTTCATTTACGAACACTGCCTGCCCTTTGACGTGACGCGCGCCGTGGACGAAGCCAGCGGCATCAAGCACCCGCGCATCTGGACGGCCGAGCGCGACAAGGAAATGTGGCACGGCCTGCAAGCCGCCGATTGATTCCCCCGAGCAACCAAAATAAATAGCCAACAAGGAGACACGATGCTGAGTACCTACAAGTACCCGAAATACGAATACGTCCGCCCGCCCGAGCAAAGCGGCGCGCCCAAGAAACGCTACCCCGTGGTGGTGGTAGGTGCCGGCCCGGTGGGGCTGGCTGCCGCCATTGAGCTGGCCCAGTCGGGCGTGCCGGTGGTGGTGCTTGACGATGACGACACCGTATCGGTGGGTTCGCGCGGCGTGTGCTACGCCAAGCGCGCGCTCGAGGTGCTCGACCGCATTGGCGTGGGCGACGCGTGCGTGGACAAGGGCGTGAGCTGGAACGTGGGCCGCACCTTTTTCCGCGAGCAGGAGGTCTACAACTTCAACCTCTTGCCCCAACCCGACCACAAGCGCCCGGGCATGATCAACCTGCAGCAGTACTACCTGGAAGAGTACGAAATCGCGCGCGCCCTGCAACTGCCCAACCTCGACCTGCGCTTCAAGAACAAGGTGGTCTCGGTCACCCCCCACGGCGATGGTGCCAGCCTGCAGGTGGAAACGCCCGATGGCATCTACGCGCTCGACGCCGACTGGCTGATCGTGGCCGACGGTGCGCGCTCCACCGTGCGCCGCCTCATGAACCTGGAAATCGACGGCAAGATCTTCATGGACCGCTTCCTGATTGCCGACGTGGTGATGAAGGCCGACTTTCCGCACGAGCGCTGGTTCTGGTTTGACCCGCCGTTTCACCCGGGCCAGTCGGTGCTGCTGCACCGCCAGGCGGACAACGTGTTTCGCATCGACTTCCAGTTGGGCTGGCAGGCCGACCCGGAAGAAGAGAAGAAGCCCGAGAACGTGATCCCCCGCATCAAGGCCATGCTCGGTGACGAGCGCGAGTTCGAGCTGGAGTGGGTCAGCGTCTACACCTTTCAGTGCCGCCGCATGAACGACTTCACCCACGGCCATGTGCTGTTTGTGGGCGACGTGGCGCACCAGGTCTCGCCCTTTGGCGCGCGCGGTGCCAACTCCGGTTTGCAAGACACCGACAACCTGTGCTGGAAGCTCAAGCTGGTGATCGAGGGCAAGGCTCCGGCAAGCCTGCTTGACACCTACTCCGAAGAACGCGTGTTTGCGGCCGACGAGAACCTGATGAACTCCACCCGCTCCACCGACTTCATCACGCCCAAGAGCAAGACCTCGCTGACCTTTCGCAACGCCGTGCTGAGCCTGGCGCGCGAGCACGCGTTTGCGCGCGCGCTGGTCAACTCGGGACGCCTCTCAGTGCCCGCCAACCTTACCGCGTCGCGCCTGAACACGCCCGATGGCGACGCCTTTGTCGGCGACATGGTTCCGGGCGCACCCATGGACGACGCGCCGATGCACAGCGAAGGCAAAAACGTCTGGCTGCTCGACAGCGTGGGCAACCGCTTCATTGCGCTGGTCTACGTGGAAGACACGGCCAAGGTGGACATCACCCAACTCAATGCCTTCAAGGCGCTGGCCGCACAGAGCATTGCGGTCGAGGTGGTGCTGGTAGCAGCACGCGCCCAGGCCGCCGTGCCCGGCGTGCGCGTGCTGCACGACCGTGTGGGGCGCTTTGCCGAGCGCTTTGATGCGCGCGCAGGCACCACTTACCTGATCCGCCCCGACCAGCACGTGGCCGCGCGTTGGCGCGCTTTCGACGCCGCCAAGCTGCAAAGCGCCGTGGCGCGTGCTACCTGCAATTTGATTTAAGGAACCGACCATGCCACTCAACCTCCAACCCAATTTCAGCGAAGCGGGCAAGCGCTACTTTCATGCCTTCACCCCTGGCGACGACTTCTACGAAGCGCTGATCGAAACTCACCGTGACCTGAGCGACGACCAAAGCGCCATGGTCAATGCCAAACTGGTTCTGCTGCTGGCCAATCACGTTGGCGACATTGATGTCCTGCGCCAAGCCTTGCAGATCGCCCGCCAGGACGTTTAATCTTGTTGACCGCTGAGTTTTCACTTTTAAGGAGCTACCCATGAAGATCGAAAAGATTCACCACGTCGCCTACCGCTGCAAGGACGCCAAGCAAACCGTGGAGTGGTACCAGAAGTACCTCAACATGGGCTTCATCCTGGCGATTGCCGAAAACCAGGTGCCTTCCACCAAAGAGCCCGATCCCTACATGCACATCTTCCTCGACGCAGGCGACGGCAACATCCTGGCTTTCTTCGAGCTGCCCACCAAGCCCGAAATGGGGCGCGACCCCAACACCCCGGCCTGGACGCAACACCTGGCGCTGCAAGTGGGTTCGGTGGACGATCTGCTGCAGACCAAGGCGCGGCTCGAAGCCGACGGCATCGAGGTGGTGGGACCGACCGACCACGCCATCTTCAAGTCGATCTACTTCTTCGACCCCAGCGGCCACCGGCTTGAGCTGGCCGCCAACACCGGCACGCCCAAGATGGCCAAGATGCTCGACGAGGTCAAGTGGGAGATGCTCAACGAGTGGGACAAGACCAAGAAGGCACCGCAGCACGCGCGCTGGATGCACGACGGCAGCTACGCCAACGCATAAAGGCAGGCCCGCATGAAACTTGCCACTCAGAAACGCGGCGGGCGTGACGGCACGCTGGTCGTGGTCAACCGTGCGCTCACGCACTGTCGCGCCGTCCCTGCGATTGCGCGCACCCTGCAGCAGGCGCTGGACGACTGGCAGGCGTGCGCGCCGCAACTGCGCCAGGTGTTTGACGCCTTGAACAGCGGCGCGTTCACCGATTCCGAGCCGTTTGACCCCGCCGCCTGCCACTCGCCCCTGCCACGCGCCTACCAGTGGGCCGATGGCTCGGCCTACGTCAACCACGTCGAGCTGGTGCGGCGTGCGCGCGGGGCCGAACTGCCCGCCCAGTTCTGGACCGACCCGCTCATGTACCAGGGCGGCTCGGACGCCTTTGTCGGCCCGCGCGACCCGATCTGGGCGCTGTCGCAGGACTGGGGCATCGACCTCGAAGCCGAGGTGGCCGTGGTCACCGGCGACGTGCCCATGGGCGCCAGCCTGGAGCAGGCTGCCCAGTCGGTGCGCCTGGTGATGCTGGTCAACGACGTGTCGCTGCGCAACCTGATTCCGGCCGAATTGGCCAAGGGCTTTGGCTTCTACCAGTCCAAGCCCGCGTCGGCGTTCAGTCCGGTGGCGGTCACGCCCGACGAGTTGGGTGCCGACTGGCACGACAGCCGCGTGCAGCGGCCACTCACCGTGCACCTCAACGGCACCTTGTTCGGCCAGCCCGATGCGGGCACCGACATGGTGTTCAACTTTGCCCAACTGATTGCCCACGCCGCCAAGACGCGCGAGCTGGGTGCCGGTGCGGTCATTGGCTCGGGCACGGTGTCCAACAAGCAAGGCGGCCTGCACGGCTCGTCGGTGGCCAACGGCGGCGTCGGTTACTGCTGCATTGCCGAAGTGCGCATGTACGAAACCATCGAAACCGGCAAACCCCAAACCCCGTACCTGCAGTTTGGCGACCGCGTGCGCATCGAGATGTGCGACCGCCAGGGCGCGTCGATCTTTGGTGCCATCGAGCAACAGGTTGCGCCCTACCACCGCCCCTGAACAACGCGCCTGGCGCGCATTGCTTTTTTCCTTGACCCTTAGAACTCTGACTTCGCCATGACCCACCCACTCTTTGAAAAACACCACGCCAAGCTCGACGCCGCACGCAACGCCATCCACACCCGGGGCTACTGGGCTGCCTACAACGAAATGCCCAGCCCCAAGACCTACGGCGAAACCGCCGCCGACGATGGCAAGAAGGCGTTTGAAGCGCAGCTTGGGCAGAAGTTTGAACTCGGTCAACCCGGCACCACGGGTTGGTTCGGCGGCGAGGTCTCGCCCTATGGCGTGGCGCTCAACGTGCTCTACCCGGTGTGCGAAGTCCAGACCCTGATCGACGCCGCCCAGGCCGCCATGGCACCGTGGCAGGCGCTTGGCGTGGAGGGCCGCACCGGCGTGTGCATTGAAATGCTCGACTGTCTCAACGCCAACAGTTTTGAGCTGGCGCACGCGGTCATGACCACCACCGGCCAGGGCTGGATGATGGCGTTCCAGGCCGGTGCTGCACACGCGCAGGACCGGGGTCTGGAAGTGGTGGCCTATGCCCACCGCGAGCAGAAGTTTGTGCCTGCGCAGGCCACTTGGGAAAAGCCCCAAGGCAAGAACCCACCGCTGGTGATGAAGAAGCACTTCGAGATCGTCGGCCGCGGCGTGGCCGTGGTTGTGGGCTGCGGCACCTTCCCCACCTGGAACACCTATCCGGGCCTGTTTGCCGCGCTGGCCACGGGCAATGCGGTCATCGTCAAGCCGCACGAACACGCCATCCTGCCTGCCGCCATCAGCGTGCGCATCCTGCGCGCGGTGCTCGCTGAGCAGGGACTTGACCCCAATCTGGTCACGCTGTGCGTGGCGCAGCAGCGCGAAAGCACGCAGGCGCTGGTCACGAACGCGGCGGTCAAGTCGGTGGACTTTACCGGCAGCAACGCCTTTGGCACCTGGCTGATGGAGCACTGCCGCCAGGCCCAGGTGTATGCCGAACTGGCCGGCGTCAACAACATCGTGATCGACTCTACCGACGCCTACAAGGCGATGCTGCGCAACCTGGCGTTTACGCTCTCGCTCTACAGCGGCCAGATGTGCACCACCTCGCAGGTGCTGTTTGTGCCCGCCGCAGGGATTGACACCGACGAGGGCCACAAGAGCTACGACGAGGTCTGTGTCGATCTGGCGCGCGCCATTGACGCCGTGCTGGCCAAGCCCGAAGTGGCGCTGGCGGTGCTGGGCGCGGTGCAATCCGCCGCTACGCTGGAGCGCATTACGCTTGCCAACAGCGGCCAGATTGGCACCGTGCTGCTGGCGTCCAAAGCGCTCGACAACCCCGAGTTCCCGCAAGCGCAGGTGCGCACCCCGGTGCTGCTGGCGTGCGACGCCGCCGATGAGTCGGCCTATATGCAGGAGCGCTTTGGCCCGATCACCTTTGTCGTCAAGGTGGCCGACACGGCCAGCGCCATCGCCCTGTCCGAGCGCGTGGTGGCAACCCACGGCGCGCTCACGGTGGGCGTGTACAGCACGCGCGCCGAGGTGGTGGACGCCATGGCGGCTGCCACCTGGCGCTCCAAGGTGGCCTTGTCGATCAACCTCACCGGCGGCGTGTTTGTCAACCAATCGGCTGCGTTTTCGGACTACCATGGCACCGGCGGCAACCCGGCTGCAAACGCTGCCTATACCGACTCTGCGTTTGTGGCCAACCGCTTCCGTGTTGTCCAACGCCGCTACCACGTGTGAGACCCTGCCATGACCTTTGAAAACATCCTGTTTGAAGCGCGTGAGGGCGTAGCCCGCCTCACGCTCAACCGCCCCGACAAGCTCAACAGCTTTAACGGTGCCATGCATGCCGAACTGCGCACCGCGCTGGCCACGGTGCAAAGCGACAAGAGCATCCGCGTGCTGGTGATCAGCGGCGCGGGCCGCGCCTTTTGCGCCGGTCAGGACCTGGCCGATCCGGCCATGGCCATGGGCCCGATGCAGCCCGACATCGGCAACGTGGTCGAACAACACTACAAGCCGCTGATCCTGACGCTGCAAAGCCTGCGTGTGCCCACCGTGGCCATGGTCAACGGCATTGCCGCAGGCGCGGGTGCCAGTCTGGCGCTGGCGTGCGACCTGGTGGTGGCGGGGCGCTCGGCGTCGTTTCTGCAGGCGTTCAGCAAGATCGGGTTGATTCCCGACACCGGCGGCACCTGGTTTCTGCCGCAGCGCGTGGGCATGGCACGCGCCATGGGCCTGGCGCTGCTGGCCGACAAGCTGCCGGCCGAAAAAGCCGCCGAGTGGGGCCTGATCTGGCAGGTGGTGGACGACAGCGAGTTGGTCGCTCACGTGGGCAAACTCGCCGCGCAACTGGCCACCATGCCGACCAAGGCGCTGGTGCGCACGCGCCAGGCCATGCACGCCGCGCCCAACCACACGCTGGAGCAGCAGCTCTCGTTTGAAGCGGGTTTCATGCGCGAGCTCGGTTGGTGCCACGACTTTGCCGAAGGCTCTGCCGCGTTCCAGGAAAAGCGCGCACCCCGTTTCACCGGAGAGTAGCCCCATGAGCGCAGCGCTTTCAAGCCAGTGTGTGGTGGCGGTCATTGGTGCGGGCGCCATGGGCGCAGGCATTGCCCAGGTGGCCGCAGCCGCCGGGCACCGCGTGCGCTTGCTCGATAACCAAGCCGGTGCCGCAGCGCGCGCCGTCTCTGGCATTGCGGCGCAGTTTGACAAGCTCGCCGCCAAGGGCAAGTTGAGTGCCGAGCAGGCCCAGGCCGCCAGCGCGCGCCTTCTGGTGGCCGAGCAGTTGAGCGACCTGGCCGACGCCACGCTGGTGATCGAAGCCATCGTGGAAAACCTGCAGGTCAAGCAAAAACTGTTTTGCGATCTGGAGGCGCTGGTTGGGACGGATTGCATTCTGGCTACCAACACCTCGTCGATTTCGATCACCGCCATTGGTGCGGCGCTCAAGCGCCCGCAGCGTCTGGCCGGGCTGCACTTCTTCAACCCGGCACCGCTGATGGCGCTGGTGGAAGTCGTCTCGGGGCTGGCCACCGACGCACAGGTGGGTGCCACCTTGTTTGCCACGGCGGCGGCCTGGGGCAAGACCCCGGTGCACGCCAAGTCCACGCCGGGCTTTATCGTCAACCGCGTGGCACGCCCCTATTACGCCGAAGCCTTGCGCGTGCTCACCGAAGGCGGGGCCGATTGCGCCACGCTTGACGCCTGCTGCCGCGAAGCCGGTGGCTTTCGCATGGGGCCGTTCGAGCTGATGGACATGATTGGCCACGACGTCAATTTCGCCGTCACGCGCTCGGTCTGGAACGCCTATTTCTGCGACCCGCGCTTTCTGCCCTCGCTCATGCAGCAGGAGCTGGTGGACGCAGGCTTTCTGGGGCGCAAGAACGGGCGCGGCTTTTACCGCTACGACACGCAGGCCGAAAAGCCCCTGCCCGCCACCGAGGCCGCGCAGCCCACGCCGGGCGAGATCGTGGTGTACGGCCAGTCAGCGCCAGCGTGTGCGCTGGCCGCACGCCTGAGTGCGCGCGCCGTGGCGTTTACCCCGCAGAGCGCGCAGGGCGAGTTGTTGGCGCGTGCGGGCGCAGCCACGCTGTGTGTGACCGACGGGCGCAGTGCCACACGTCGCGCGGCCGAAAGCGCCACGCCCAACACCGTGTTGATCGACCTGGCGCTGGACTACGCCACTGCCACACGGCTGGCCATCAGCGTGGCAGCACAGTGCGCGCCCGAGGCCGCGCATGCGGCTGTTGGGCTGCTGCAGGCCGCGGGCTTTGCCGTCTCCACCTTGCGTGATGTGCCGGGCCTGATGGTGATGCGCACCGTGGCCATGCTGGCCAACGAGGCCGCCGACGCCGTCAACCAGGGCGTGTGCGATGTGGCCGCAGTGGACACCGCCATGCGCCTGGGCGTCAACTATCCGCAAGGGCCGCTGGCCTGGGCCAACGCCATGGGCGTGGCGCAGGTGGGCACCGTGCTGGGCCACCTGGCCGATACCTATGGCGAAGACCGCTACCGCACTTCGCCCCTGATCCAACACCACATTTACGCAGCAAAGGCGTTCGCATGACCGACCACCCCACCGAACCCCAAGCCCTGGCCGACGCCGTCACGCAGGCCATGTGGGCGCGCGACCAGGCCGCGCGCAGCCTGGGGCTGCAGATTCTGAGTGTCAAACCCGGCTACGCGCTGTTGGCCATGACGGTGCGCCCTGACATGGTCAACGGCCACCACATTTGCCACGGCGGCCTGATCTTCACCCTGGCCGACAGCGCCTTTGCCTACTCGTGCAACAGCTACAACCAGAACACCGTGGCGTCGGGCTGCAACATCGACTTTCTGGCCCCAGGGCGCGAGGGCGATGTGCTGGAGGCCGAGGCCATCGAGCGCTCGCTTTCCGGGCGCACCGGCGTGTACGATGTGACCGTGCGCACGCGCAGCGGCACCACCATTGCGTTGTTTCGCGGCAAGAGCTACCGCATCAGCGGTGAAGTGATTGCAGGCTTGCAGCGCGAAGATACACAGTGACCCAATTTCGCTATACATAAAACCAAAGGAGACATCGCCATGACGGCCCGAACGCCCCAACCCGGAGAACTTGAAGCGATCGAAACCGCAAGCCGCGACGAGATCGCAGCGCTGCAACTGCAGCGCCTGAAGTGGAGCATTTCCCACACCTACCAGAATGTGGCGCACTTTCGCAAGAAGTGCGAGGGCTTGGGCGTGCATCCCGATGATCTGAAAACCCTCGCCGATCTGGCCAAGTTTCCGTTCACCACCAAGACCGACCTGCGCGACAACTACCCGTTTGGCCTGTTTGCCGTGCCCAGCGACAAGGTGGCGCGCGTGCACGCGTCCTCGGGCACCACAGGCAAGCCGATTGTGGTGGGCTATACCCGCGAAGACATCGACAACTGGGCGAACCTGATGGCGCGCTCGATCCGCGCCGCAGGCGGGCGCGCGGGCGACATCTGCCACGTGGCCTATGGCTACGGGCTGTTTACCGGCGGGCTGGGCGCGCACTACGGTGCCGAGCGCCTGGGCTGCATGGTGGTGCCGATGTCGGGCGGCCAGACCGAAAAGCAGGTGCAACTGATTGTCGACTTCAAGCCCGACATCATCATGGTTACGCCCTCGTACTCGCTGGTGATTGCCGAGGAGTTTGACCGCCTGGGCATTGCTCCGCAAGACATCTCGCTCAAGATCGGTATCTTTGGCGCTGAGCCCTGGGGCCAGGGTATGCGCCACGAGATTGAGGCCAAGCTCGGCCTGGACGCAGTCGACATTTATGGCCTGACCGAAGTCATGGGCCCGGGCGTGGCCTGCGAGTGCATCGAGTCCAAGGACGGCCCGGTCATCTGGGAAGACCATTTCTACCCCGAAATCATCAACCCCGAAACCGGCGAAGTGCTGCCCGACGGCGAGCAAGGCGAACTGGTGTTCACGTCGCTGAGCAAGCAGGCGTTTCCGGTGATCCGCTACCGCACGCGCGATCTCACGCGCTTGCTGCCTCCCAGCTCGCGCAGCTTCAGGCGCATGGACCGCATCACCGGCCGCTCGGACGACATGCTCATCATCCGGGGCGTCAATGTGTTCCCGACCCAAATCGAAGAGCAGATCCTGCGCGACAAGCGCCTCTCGGGCAACTACCAGATCCTGCTGCGCCGCGACGGCCATCTGGACGAAGTGGAAGTGCGCTGCGAGTTGCAGCGCGAGTTCTCCGGCAAGCTCTCGCCTGCCGAGCGTGACGCTGTGGGCAAGGAGTTGCAGCACCACATCAAGACCCTGGTGGGCATCTCGACCCAGGTGGCGGTGATGGAGTTCGACTCGATCCCGCGCACCCAGGTCGGCAAAGCCCGCCGCCTGATCGACGAGCGCCCCAAGCAACTCTGATGGCGCGCCTCCAAGCAGCCCAAAGCCATGGATCGCCACGGCCTGACGGCCTCGCGATGACGAAGTGGCGTGGCCTTGCGACGACGGAGTGGCGCAGTCCCACGACAACGAAGGGCCGTCATTGCGAGGAGCGCAGCGACGCGGCAATCCATGCAACAACTTTTTTCCAGGTGAACCTATGACCGATGCCTTTATTTGCGACGCTGTTCGCACCCCTATTGGCCGCTACGGCGGTGCCCTGGCCAGTGTGCGCGCCGATGACCTGGCGGCCATCACTATCAATGCGTTGATGGAGCGCAACCCGCAGGTGCAGTGGGGCCAGGTGGACGACATCATTCTGGGCTGCGCCAACCAGGCCGGTGAGGACAACCGCAACGTGGCGCGCATGGCCGGGCTGCTGGCCGGGTTGCCGGTGGAAGTGCCCGGTGGCACCGTCAACCGGTTGTGCGGCTCGTCGCTCGACGCGGTGGGCATGGCGGCGCGCTCGATCAAGGCGGGTGAAGACGCGCTGGTGATTGCCGGTGGTGTGGAGAGCATGACGCGCGCGCCCTTTGTCATGGGCAAGGCCGATTCCGCGTTCTCGCGCAACGCCGCCATTTTTGACACCACCATTGGCTGGCGCTTTGTCAACCCGAAGATGAAGAAGCTCTACGACACGCACTCGATGCCGCAGACCGCCGACAACGTGGCCGCCGACTACGGCATTGCGCGCGCCGACCAGGACGCCTTTGCCCTGCGCTCGCAGCAGCGCTGGGCCGCAGCGCACGCAGCCGGGCGCTTTGCCGACGAAATCGTTCCGGTGCTGATTGCGCAACGAAAGGGCGACCCGCTGGTGGTGGACACCGACGAGCACCCCCGGCCCGAGACCACGCTGGCCATGCTCAGTGCGCTCAAGGGCATCAACGCGCCCGAGCTGTCGGTAACAGCGGGCAACGCCTCGGGCGTGAACGACGGCGCCTGCGCCCTGCTGATTGCCAGCGCTGAGGCGGCGCGCACGCACGGTCTGACGCCGCGCGCGCGCATCGTCGCCAGCGCCAGTGCCGGTGTGGCACCGCGCATCATGGGCGTGGGGCCGGTGCCGGCGGTGCGCAAGGTGCTCGTACGCGCGGGGCTTACGCTGGCGCAGATGGATGTGATCGAGCTCAACGAAGCCTTTGCCGCGCAAGGCCTGGCGGTGCTGCGCGATCTGGGACTGCAGGATGACGACCCACGGGTCAACCCCAACGGTGGCGCGATTGCGCTGGGCCACCCGCTGGGCATGAGCGGCGCGCGTCTGGTGACCACCGCGCTGTACGAACTGGCACGCCGTGGCGGGCGCTATGCGCTGTGCACGATGTGTATCGGTGTCGGGCAAGGCATTGCCCTGGTAATTGAACGCGTGTGATAGACCAACCAAGAAGGAGATAGACCTGTGAATTTTTCCGTGAAGAAGCTCGCCGTGGGCGCTGTAATGGCTTTGGGCGCAATGACTGCGATGGCCGCTGACCCGATCAAGGTCGGCTCGGTGCTGTCGGTGACCGGCCCGGCCGCATTCCTGGGCGACCCCGAGCTCAAGACGCTGCAAATGTACGTCGAAGAAATCAACAAGAAGGGCGGCGTGCTGGGCCGTCCGCTCGAACTCGTTCACTACGACGACGGCAGTGACGCGGGCAAGGCCAACGGCTTTGGCAAACGCCTGATCGAGGACGACAAGGTCGATGTGCTGGTGGGTGGAACCACTACCGGCTCCACCATGTCGATGGTGCCCCTGGCCGAAAAGGCCGGCGTGCCCTTCATCTCGCTGGCCGGTGCGGTGGTGATCATTGAGCCGGTCAAGAAGTGGGTGTTCAAGACGCCGCACACCGACCGCATGGCCGCCGAAAAAGTGTTTGAGGACATGAAGAAGAACAACCTCACCAAGGTGGCGTTGTTTTCCGAGACCAGCGGCTTTGGCCAGTCGGGCAAAAAGGAAACCGAGGCCGTTGCCGCCAAGTACGGCATCACCCTGGTGGCCAGCGAAACCTATGGCCCCAAGGACACCGACATGAGCCCGCAACTCACCAAGATTCGCAACACGCCCGGCGTGCAGGCGGTGTTCATTTTTGGTCTGGGCCAGGGCCCGGCCATTGCCACCAAAAACTACAAGCAGCTCGGCCTGGCGCTGCCGCTCTACCACGCCCACGGCGTTGCGTCCGAAGAGTTCATCAAGCTCGCCGGTAGTGCCGCCGAAGGCGTGCGCCTGCCCGCTGCGGCCTTGCTGGTGGCCAACAAGCTCGCCGCCAACGACCCGCAAAAGCCGGTGGCAGAAGGCTATACCAAGGCGTTTGAAGCCAAGTGGAAAACCGATGTCTCCACCTTCGGCGGCCATGCCTACGACGGACTGATGATCGCCGTGGATGCGATCAAGCGCGCCGGCGGCACCGACCGGGCCAAGGTGCGCGATGCGATTGAGGCTACCAAGGGCTTTGTCGGCACGGGCGGTGTGGTCAATATGTCGGCCACCGACCACATGGGGTTGGACCTGTCGGCCTTTCGCATGCTCGAAATCAAGGGCGGCGACTGGACGCTGGCCAAATAAGGCCTGAAGCGCAGCGGCAAGGAGGCAGCATGTACAGCACGCTAGCGGTCGAGCGCGATGGCGCGGTGGCCACCATCTGGATGAACCGCCCGGAGGTGTTCAACGCCTTCAACGAGGAGTTGATCGCCGACCTGACCGACGCCTGCCTGGCGCTGGACAACAACCCTGCAGTGCGGGTGGTGGTGCTGGCCGGGCGCGGCAAGCACTTTTCGGCCGGGGCCGACCTCAACTGGATGCGCCGCGCCGCCAACGCCAGCGAAGCCGACAACCTGCAGGACGCGCGCCGCTTTGCGCGCATGCTGCGCACGCTCTCGGGCCTGTCCAAGCCCACGCTGGCGCGCGTGCAGGGCGGGGCGCTGGGCGGGGGCACCGGACTGGCCGCGGCCTGCGACATGGCCGTGGCCAGCAGCGACGCGGTGTTCTCCACCTCCGAGGTCAAGTTTGGCATCATCCCGGCGGTGATCAGCCCCTACGTGCTGCGCGCCATCGGCGCGCGCCACGCGCTGCGCTACTTTCAAAGCGGCGAGCGCATCAGCGCCGAGCGCGCCCTGGCCATCGGCCTGGTGGGCGAGGTGGTGCCGCCCGAACAACTTGACGCGGCGGTTGCGGCCCTGGTGCAAACCTTGCTCGCGGGTGCCCCGTCGGCGCAACGCGCGGCCAAGGAACTGATTGCCGCTGTGCATGGCCACCCGATTGACGACGCCACCATGGAGCAAACCGCGCGCCGCATCGCCGCCCAGCGCGCCACCCCGGAAGGCCGCGACGGCATTGCCGCCTTTCTGGACAAGCGCCCGCCGGTCTGGATGGCCGACTAGGCAGCGCCCTCATGGGCGGTATCGGTGGGTCACGCCTGCCGACGATGGGTTGGCACAACCGCCATTGACGCTCGGGAATGTATAAACTCTACGTCAACACGTTCTTCGGCCACCATGAACCGTCCCTCGCCATTGAATCCACCCCGTCATCGCGAGGCCATGCCACTTCATCGGAAGGCCATGCCACCCCGTCATCGCGAGGCCGAAGGCCGTGGCGATCCATGCTGGAATACCAAAAGACATGGACTGCCGCGTCGCTGCGCTCCTCGCAGTGACAGCCTCTCGTGGCCGCGCCATCGCGAGGCCACACACCCTCCTCGCGAGGCCATGCCACTTCGTCATCGCGAGGCCACGCCACCCCGTCATCGCGAGGCCTTTAGGCCGTGGCGATCCATGTAGGAATACCAAAAGACATGGACTGCCGCATCGCTTCGCTCCTCGCAGTGACGGGACGATAGTCATGGACCGCCGCGCTGCGCTCACAGTGACGAAATCAGGGTTCATGTCCATTTGCAGTTTCGACGCCGAAACAGGGGCCCGCGATGACTTACGCCCGCGTACCCGGTGTGCGCGTTAATGAAGGCCCACTACCATGACCATAGACACCGCCCTCACCCCCGAGCAGTTCGACGAACTCGAAGCCATTCTGGACGACGTGCGCACGCGCAGCGAAGAGACGCCGCAGTGGGAGTTTTGTGAGGGCTTCATGGCCGCGCTGCTGTGCTGCCGCGACCCGGTAGAGCAGGAGGAATACTTTGACGTGCTGCTGGGCCTGGAAGCCTTTGATGACGAGGCCCAAGTGTTTGCCGACCTGGCCCAGCGCGAGCGTTTTGTGGCGCTGTGGGGCCTGCGCTGGAACGACATGCAGCGCGCGCTGGACGCACCGGTGGAGACGCTGCAGGAAGAGGCCGCCTACTGCCCCGAGTTGACCGACCTGCGTGCGGCCGTGGCCAGTCTGAGCGAGGAAGAGCGCGCCTCCATGGCTCATGTGCCATTGCCCGCGTTTGCGCAGATCTGGGCGCTGGGCTTTATGTTTGCCGTGGAGAACTGGCCCGAACAGTGGGAGCCGCCACGCGACAAGGAGATCGCCAAGCTGATCGACAAATCGCTGCAGGAACTGGTGACGCTGACCGAAGACGATGACGGCCCGCCCGAGATTTCGCCGGTGGCCGAAGACGGCGTGATCACCACCAGCAAGGCGCGTGTGGGACACCTGTCCATTGCGGTCTGGGCGGTCTACAACCTGCGCCAAGTCGCGCGCATACTCGGGCCGCGCATTGAGCCGGTGTTTCGCGCCTATACCCCCGGGCGCAACGACCCCTGCTTTTGCGGCAGCGGCAAAAAATACAAGAAATGCTGCGGTGCCTGAAGCCTGGCCTGGGCGCAACGTTGGCGCTCACGTTCGCGCTGTGCGCAGCGCAGGAGCGCGTGCTGCTGCCCAGCCAGGATACCCACCACGGTGCCGCCGTGCTACTGCCGGCCTACTGGTTTGCGTCGGCGCAGGCGTCGGCCGCACCGGCCATGGTGCTACTGCACGGCTGTGGTGGTGTGGCCGATGGCCAGGGTCGGCTCAGCAGCCGCACGCGCGACATGGCCACACGCCTGCAGGCAATGGGTGTTGCCGTGCTGGTGCCCGACTCGTTTACGCCGCGCGGCCAAACCGAACTTTGCACCCAGCGCGTGGGCGCGCGCACGATTGACCAGACGCAGCGCCGACGCGACGCCCTGGGCGCGCTCCAATGGCTGGCGGCACAGCCCGGGGTGGACGCCACGCGGCTGGGTCTGCTGGGCTGGTCCAACGGCGGCAGCACCGTACTGGCCGCCAGCAACCAGCGCCATCCCGAGGTGCGCGCCAGCGCCACCCAGGCTTCTTTGGCAGTGGCGTTTTATCCGGGATGCGAAGCCGAATTGCAGCGCGGTTACGCAAGCGCGGGGCCATTGCTGCTGCTGGTGGGCGGCGCCGATGACTGGACCGCGCCCGGCCCCTGTGTGGCGCTGGCCCAGCGTGCCAGTGCACCACAGCCGCAGATCGAGGTTTATGCCGATGCCTACCACGGCTTTGACACCAGCGCCCCGGTGCGCCTGCGCCGGGACGTGCCCAACGGCGTGCACCCGGGCGCAGGTGTGCACGTAGGCGGCAACCCGCAAGCGCGCAGCGCCTCGGCCGAGCGGCTGGAGCAGTTTGTACGCGCGCAGTGGCAGTTGGAAGCCGCAGAACCCGGTCGTTGAGTGGTCGGTGCAGAGTGGCTCTTCTGTTGCTTGCCAGGCGCGTCAGAACACCAGGGTGCGCCAGCGCGCGTCGCCTGCGCGGGCCATGAATTGCACGGCACCGCCGTGGCCACGGCATTCGGGGATGAGCTGCTTGGGGTCGAGCCCCTGGGCGTGCAGCGCGTCGGTGCAGGCGTAGAGCGTGGCACCGTGGGCGACGGCCTCGCGCATGGCCTCCAGTATGGTCTTGTCAAACCGATCCGAAGCGCGCAAGCTCTCTGCCACGCCGGGCACCAGCAAGTGCACGCTGCGGGCGCTGAAGTAAATCTCCACCGCCATGTCCATCGCCGCCGCTGCCGCCGCATGAAAAAACGGCGTGGCCAGCAATTGCGGTTCCCCGGGGTCGGCCGCCCACAGCAGAATGGCAATACCTTCCACCGCAGCTGCTTGTGTGCTCATGCGTCTTGCACCTGGTAAAGCCGTGCGTACTGCTCCATCGCCGCACGCACGGCGTTGCCGTGCAGCAGGTGCTGCAGATCGGTGTCGAGCTGGTGGGCTTGCAGCCGGGCAATCCAGCCCTGGCCATAGGGGTCCTGGTGCACCAGTTCGGGTGTGCTCAGGAGTTGGCTGTTGGTCTCGAGCACGGTGCCGCTGACCGGTGTTTTTACCGAGACAATCGACTTGGCCAGTTCAACCACCGCCACCGACTTGCCCTGCTGCAGCAGCGCTCCCACGGGCTTGGGTCGGCACATGTAAATCTCGCCCGCCACCCGAATGCCCAGCGCCGTGATGCCCACCGTGACGCGCTGGTCGGCAGACAGCCGCGCCCATACCTGGTGCTCCACCAGGTAGAACAGGTCATCGGGAAAATCAAGCGTGCCGATCTGCATGGTGTTACAAGCCGCGTCAGGCCTGCGTAGCTGCCCAACCAGGGCGGAGGGGAATGGGAGTCGAACCCACCTGGCAGCGCATGGCACCACCCACCGGGTTTGAAGCCCGGCCGATCCACCAGGATCGTTTCCCCTCCGAAAGTCCGATTGTCTTACCGAAAAAACTCATGCTGCTTCGCGCTCAAACAGTTTGCTGTCGGTGCGCAACTTGTGGCTATCGCCCACGCGGCGCAGCAGTCCGATGCGGTCCAGGTATTCCAGAATCTGGATGGCGCGCTTGCGCCCCAAGCCGGTGGCATCGCGAAACTGCGCAGCGACCACTTCGCCCGCATGGGCCTGCGCAATCGCGCGCACCTTGGCTGCGCACTGGGCCATGGTGGCGCTAGGGTAGTAGAGGTCTTTGACCACCTGGTACAACTCGCCGCGCTGGGCCAGGCGTGCCAGCGTCACGCGCACCAGTGCCTCGGGCTCGGCCGCGCCGCGCGCCAGATCGCGAACCCACGCGCCTTCGTAGCCTGCGGCACCCAGGTCGGCGGCGCACTTTTGCGCAATGCGTTGCTCGGTGGCAGACAGTGCCAGCCCGTGGTCGGGCAAGTGCACAAAGGCACCATGCACCTGCACCCGCGCGTCGCCGCGCAGGGCATCGAGCAAGGCCTGCCACAAGGCCAGCGGCCAGCGCGGCAGGGCCAGGCGGCGCAGCCGCGCGCTGTCGGGGCCGAGTTCTTCGGGGTGCTTCTCGTGGTAGCTTGCCAGCGCCGCCAGCGTGTGCTGCGCGCCTTGCTCGGCGTAGGCGGCGCTCAGCGCCCAGTCGCCCTGGTGCAGCACGCCGTTCGGCAGGGTCGGCGCTGCCGCACCGCGCGCCACGGCAAACTGGCGCACATCCACGCCGTGCGGCGACACTTCCAGCAAGGCAGCCAGTTGCTCGGCACCGCCTTGCAGTTGCAGGGTGCGCAACTCGGCCAGGCGCTGCGGCGTGCGCCGGTAACGCACCGGGCCGTGCGGGTCGAGCACGCTGCCACCGGCCAGGGTGCGCGCAGCCGATGCGTCGCGCAACACCACCCGGTCGCCATGCCAGGCGGCAACGGGTTTGCGCAGTACCAGTTGCACCAGCGCCTCTTGTCCCGTCTCCAGCACGGCGGGGTCGAGGATGGCCACTGTGCCAAAGACGCTTTCCGCGCCGATGTGTACGTGCACCGGCGTGCCCGAGCGCAGTGGCCGGGCCTCGTCGCGCCACAGCGCCAGCCGCGCGTCGATGCGGTCGGTGCTCAAGGCGATGTCGGGCTGCACCAGCCACTGTCCACGCGCAATCTCGTCCTTGCCCAGCCCCACCAGCGCCAGGGCGCAGCGTTGGCCGGCGTGGGCGTGTGCAACCGGGCGGTTTTGGGCGTGGATGCTGCGCACCCGTGCCTGCTGCTGGCCGGGCGTCAACTGCAGCACGTCGCCCACCGCCACCCGCCCGGCGTGCACCGTGCCGGTGACCACGGTGCCGGTGCCGTCCAGGGTAAAAGCCCGGTCCACGCCGAGCCGAAACGCGTGCGCCAAGCGCGCGTGCGGGGCCTGCTGGCGGGCAGCGTCGAGCAGCAGTTGCTTGAGGGCGTCAATGCCCTGGCCGGTGTGCGCCGATACGGCGAGCACCGGGGCCGCTTGCAGCGCCGTGCCCTGCAGGTGTTGGCCGATTTGCTGGCAGACGCGGTGCACCTGCTCGGCATCGACCCGATCGCATTTGGTAACCACCACCACCCCTTGGCGCACTTCCAACAGCGAGAGCACCGCAAGATGCTCGCTGGTTTGGGGCATCACGCCATCGTCGGCTGCCACCAGCAGCAAGGCCAGGTCAATCCCCGTTGCCCCGGCGAGCATGGTGTGCACCAGGCGCTCGTGGCCGGGCACATCGACAAAGCCGATGCGCTCGCCGCCTTGGGGCGTGTCCATGAAGGCGTAGCCCAGGTCAATGGTGATGCCGCGGCGCTTCTCTTCGGGCAAGCGGTCGGCATCGACACCGGTGAGCGCGTGCACCAGCGTGGTTTTGCCATGGTCAATGTGACCTGCGGTGCCGAGGATCATGTCAGCAGTTCTTTCAGCGTGGGCAACTGATCGATCAAACCCTGCGGTGCTTCCAGGCAGCGCAGGTCGAGCACCAGGCTGTCGTCGGCAATGCGGCCGATCACCGGCTGCGGCAAGGCGCGCAAGGCCGCAGCCAGTTGGTCGAGCATGCGGCCCCGGCCCTTGGCGGCAACCGGCTCGATTGCCAGGCCGGCAGAGGGCAACCGCTCCACCGGCAGCGAGCCCGAGCCAATCTGGCCCAGCAAGGGCCGGGCACGGACTGCAAACCGGGGTGCCACGGCAGCCGCCAGTGCGGGCAGCAGCGCTTGCGCGGTGGCTTCGATGGCGGCCACCGGGCGGGTCAGCAAGCGCAGCGTCGGCAAGTCCTGGGTGAGCCGTTCGGGGCGCAGGTACAGGCGCAGCGTGGCTTCGAGGGCGGCCAGCGGCAGCTTGCTCATGCGCAAGGCGCGCTTCATCGGGAACTTGCGGATGCGACCAATAGCCGCCTTGCTGCCGACGATGAGGCCGGCTTGCGGGCCGCCGAGCAGCTTGTCGCCGCTGAAGCTGACCACGTCGCAACCGGCGGCAATCATCTCCTGCGGCATGGGCTCGCGCGGCAAGCCCCAGCGCGACAAGTCCACCAGCGCGCCCGAGCCCAGGTCGGTGGCCAGCGGCACACCGCGCGCGTGGCAGATCGCCGCCAGCGTGGCTTCGTCTACGGCAGTGGTGAAGCCTTGCACCTGGTAGTTGCTGGTGTGCACCTTCATCACCAGGGCGGTGTGGGCGTTGATGGCGCGCTCGTAGTCGTGTGCATGGGTGCGGTTGGTGGTGCCGACTTCGACCATCGTGGCACCGGCGCTGGCCATCACGTCGGGCATGCGAAACGCGCCGCCAATTTCCACCAGCTCGCCGCGCGACACAATCACTTCGCGCTTGCCGGCATCGGCCTGGGCCAGCGCGGCAATGGTCAGCAGCACGGCGGCGGCATTGTTGTTGACCACGGTGGCAGCCGGTGCACCGGTGAGCTGGCACAGCAGGTCTTCAACGATGCGGTCGCGGTCGCCGCGTCCGCCATCGGCAAGGTCGTATTCGAGGTTGTTGGGCGCGGCCATCATCGCCAGCAGATGCTGCACGGCACTGTCGGCCAGCAGCGCGCGCCCCAGGTTGGTGTGGATGACGGTGCCGGTGAGGTTGTACACCGTGCGCATGTTCGGGCGCAGCACCGCCTGCAGCCGTTGCGCGAGCTGCTGCGCCAAGGCCGACGGCTGCAGGCAGGCGCTGTCGAGTTGGCCGGCCTGTGCCTGCTGGCGCAGGCTGTCCATGAGCAGCCGCGCTTGCGTTGCAACCAGGGTGTGACCGTGCTCGGCGATGCATTCGAGCACCTGCGGGTTGCGCAGAAGACGGTCCACCGAGGGGAGATCTTTGGCTTGGGCCGGTGTACCGTGAACCACGGATGCGTCGGGCCTTTGCATCACGGCCCTGCGGCTTGGTTGGGCTGCGTGCCGTCGCCAAACAGCAGCATCAGGTTGACGCCGTGGCGCTGCAGGCCTTCCTGCGAGACCAGCAGGTCCAGCGTCAGGCTGGCGATGTCGTCAGCGACTGGATCGATCGCGGCATCGCGTTCGGCGTGCATGATTTTCAGGTAGTGGCCGCAGCGCTCACAGGCTTCGGCCTGAATCGCTGCGCGGTGGGCGCTGGAGGTGCCTTCGGCAAGGGACTCTTGCGGCGGCACCGGGGCGTCGGCCAGGTCGAGCGACTGGTAGGTGATGCCTTCGGTGCCCAGGCAGTGGCTGCACTGGATGCGCACCATGTTCCAGCGGGCGCTGCACAGCGAGCACACCAGGTAGCGCTGGCCCGGCGTCGAACCGGCGGCCTGCGTCACGCTGGCAACCGGCAGGCTGCCACAGCAGGGGCAGACGGTGGCGTCGGCCGTGCGCCCGAAGGTCTGAAGCGGGGGCGGGAACAGGCGTTGCACTTGCAGCACCATGTGCGTCCAATACACCTGCAGCGCAGCGGCTATCACCGGCGCACAGGCCAGGTCCAGACCGACCATGTCGCCGCTGAGCAGGCAGTCGGCTTGCTGCTCCAGGAAGTCTGCGTCGCCCTGAAGAATGCGCTCCAGGGCCGTGCGTACCGCACCCGCAGTGCCCGGTAGCAGCCGCTGCGCCATGGCGTGCAGGCCGTCGCGCCAGGCCGGGTCGCGTGGCCAGTCGGATGCAGGCAAAGGTGGCTCGCCGCGCCGTGCGGCCTGACCCAGGGCAGCGGTATCGGGCAGCACCACCGATGCAAACACCTGCAAGGCCTGATCCTGCTCCAAGGCCACAGCGGCCAGGAACACCAGATAGTCGTGCAGGTGGTGGCCCTGGGCGAGTTGGCGCAAGCGCATGGCACGCTCGGCGAATACCGTGGCGCGCTCGGGCAGCAGCAAAAAAGCGGTTTCGCCTGCAGCGCTGGCCGCAATTTCTTCGGCAGACAGGGTGCGCACGGTCGCGTTGGTCGTCATGAATTCTCTCGTTGCCAAAACCATCCAGCCAGCAGCGGCATCAGCGCCCCTGCAACCACGCCCACTCTAGCCCAAAAACCGCGCGCCGGAACTGCCGTGCCCAGGATTTCAGGACCTCTTGTGCATCTCCTGGTGCCACAAGGGATGGTTGGCCTTGGCCCAGGACTCGGTCACGGTTCCCCGCGTCATGGCGCGCATCGTGCCCTTGACCCAGATGGCCGCATAGACGTGCACGATGATGCCCACCACCAGCGCCACAGCTGCCACAGAATGCAACAACACCGCCACCCGTTGCAGGGCAATGCCAAAGTACGGCGCAAACCAGGGGCTCCAGAACACCAGCCCGGTGAGCATCAGCACCAGCAGGCTCGACGCAGTGATCCAGAACACCATTTTCTGGCCGTAGTTGTACTTGCCCACCGGTGGCATGGCGCTCTTGTCGCCGCGCATCATGTCGCCCATGTGCTCGGCCCAGAGCTTGTCTTGCGCTGTCACCGCGTTGTCTTTCCACAGGCGCAGAAACAGGCCCAGAAAACTCAGCGCCACCGCCACGCCCAGGAACGGGTGCAGGATGCGCGCCCATACGCCCCCGCCGAGCAGGTTGGAGAGGAAGTACAGGCTGGGATGGAAGAACGCCAGCCCCGACAGGGCGGCCAGCGCAAAGAGCAGCACCACCATCCAGTGGTTCAGACGTTCACGCTCGTTGTAGCGTTGCAGCATTTTGGTCGCCATCACGCACCTTCCTTTTCGTCGGATTTATCTTCTACCGGGCCGACCTTCATGTAGTGGAAGAAGCCTGCCAACACCGCGCCGGCCATGGCCGCAAGCGCCAGCGGTTTGGCCAGGCCCTTCCACAGCGACACCAGCGGGCTGATGCTGGGATCGTTGGGCAAGCCCACCAGGTCGGGCTGGTCCGCGTGCTTGAGCACATACATCACATGCGTGCCGCCCACGCCCTGCGGGTTGTACAGGCCGGCTTTGTCAAAACCGCGATCGCGCAGTTCGGTTGCGCGCTTTTCGCCATAGGCCACCATGTCGTCCTTGGTGCCAAAGCCAATCGCTCCGGTGGGGCAAGTCTTGACGCAGGCCGGCTCGAGTCCGACACCAACGCGGTCCGCGCACAGGGTGCACTTGTAGGCCTTGCTATCGGCTGCGCTGATGCGTGGCACGTTGAAGGGACAGCCTTTGACACAGTAGCCGCAGCCAATGCAGTGCTCGGACTGGAAGTCCACAATGCCGTTGGCGTGCTTGACGATGGCACCGGGTGCCGGACAGGATTTCAGGCAGCCCGGGTCGTCGCAGTGCATGCAGCCGTCCTTGCGGATGAGCCACTCCAGGTTGCCGGGCTTGGGCTCGACTTCGTAGAAGCGCATCACCGTCCAGGAATTTGCCGTCAGGTCGCTGGGGTTGTCGTAAACACCGGTGTTGGTGCCAACGTCGTCGCGCAAGTCGTTCCAGGTCATGCAGGCAACCTGGCAGGCTTTGCAACCGATGCACTTGGATTCGTCAATCAGTTTGGCCACTTGGGCGACGGCAGAGCGGACCTGCGTTGAAGGTGTGGTGGTGGCAGAGCGTGCGAGCACGTCTTGGGATTGCATGCTGGCCATCGCTTACACCTTTTCGATAGTGACCAGGAACGCTTTGAACTCGGGTGTCTGCGAATTGGCATCGCCGACAAACGGTGTCAAAGAGTTGGCCAGGTAGCCGTTTTGGGTGACGCCCTTGAAGCCCCAGTGAATGGGAATTCCGACGTGGTGTACCTTCTTGCCATCGACATCGAGCGCCTTGATGCGCTTGGTGACGACACAGGCGGCGATGACTTCGCCCCGGTTGCTGCGCACCCGGACCTTGTCGCCGTGCTGGATGCCTTTTTCGCGCGCCAGATCCTCGCCGATTTCGACAAAGGCGGCTGGCTGGGTAATGGCGTTGCTCTTGGCGTGCTTGGTCCAGAAGTGGAAGTGCTCGGTCAGGCGGTAGGTGGTGGCGGCGTAGGGGAACTCCTCCTTTTTGCCGAAGGCTTCCATATCGCCCTTGTACACGCGCGCAGCCGGGTTGCTGATGGCCTTGGGGTTTCCCGGGCACATCAGGTTGACACCGACCGGGGTCTCGAACGGCTCATAGTGTTCGGGGAACGGGCCTTCGTTCATGCCGACGGCGTGCAGGCGGGCAACGCCTTCGGGGTTCATGATGAAGGCACCCACGCCCTGTTCGGGGGCGGCGTCGGGGCGCATGTCGGGAACGTCGGCGCCACCGGCCCAGGTGGTGCCGTTCCAGGCCAGGTATTTGCGCGACGGGTCCCAGGGCTTGCCCTTGGCGTCGGCGCTGGCCCGGTTGTACAGAATGCGCCGGTTGGCCGGCCAGGCAAAGCCCCAGCCTGCAAACACACCCAGCCCGGTGGGGTCGGCGGTATCGCGCCGCGCCGTCATGTTGCCAGCCTGGGTCCAGGCACCGGAATAAATCCAGTTGCCGCAGGAGGTGGAGCCGTCGTCGCGCAAGGCGGCAAAGCCTGGCAACTGTTCGCCCGCCTTGGCGATGGGCGTGGGCGGTGGGGCCTTGGGGTCGGGCTTGGCACCGGCAACCGGCGGCGGGAACACATCGGCCAGGGCCTTGCCGTTGATTTCGCGCAGCACCTCGGCCGGGCTGGGCGCGTTGGCGTTGATGTAGGGCCAGGACAAGGCCGCGATCGGCTCGGGCAGCGCACCGCCATCCTTGGCGTACAGGGCGCGCAGCTTCTGGAACAGGCGTGCCATGATTTCGGAGTCGGTCTTGGCTTCGCCGGGCGGGTCAACGGCTTTTTCCTTCCAGGTGATGACGCGGCTGGAATTGGTGAAGCTGCCGGTTTCTTCGGCAAAGCAACTGGTCGGGAAACGGAACACCTCGGTTGCTATTTTGCTGGCGTCCACGTCGTTGAGCGGGCCGTGGTTTTTCCAGAACTCGCTGGTTTCGGTTTCCAGCGGGTCCATCACCACCAGGTACTTCAGCTTGGCCAGCGCGCCCGACTGCTTCTTCTTGTTGGGCACCGACGCCAGCGGGTTGAAGCCCTGGCAAATGAAGCCATTCATCTTGCCCTGGTGCATGCGCTCGAACATTGCCAGCACGTCGTACGCGCCGTCGCGCTTGGGCACCCAGTCGTAGGCAAACGCGTTTTCGGCGGTGGCGGCGCTGCCGTAGTAGGCCTTCATCAAGCTGGTAAACCACTTGGGGAAGTTTTGCGTAAACGCCATCTGGTTGGGGCGCAGCGGCTTGCCGGTGCGCGCAGCCAGATAGGTTTCGCGGTCCACGTCGGCCTCGGTGGGCGAAGCCATGTAGCCCGAGAGCACCTCGGAGTAGGCGCACATGTCGGTAATGCCCTGCACATTGGCGTGGCCGCGCAGCGCGTTGATGCCGCCGCCGGGCCGCCCCATATTGCCCAGCAGCAACTGGATCATGGCCATGGTGCGGATGTTTTGAGAACCCACCGAGTGCTGTGTCCAGCCCAGCGCGTAGCAAATGGTGGCGACCTTGTCGGTCGCCGAGGTGGCGCCCAGCATCTCGGCCACTTTCAGGAATTGCTCCTTGGGTGTGCCGGTGATTTTGCTCACCAGTTCGGGCGTATAGCGGGCGTAGTGCTTCTTCATTTGCTGGAAGACGCACTGCGGGTCTTGCAGGCTGTCGTCCACCTTGACAAAGCCGTCGGCACCCACCTGGTAGCCCCACGAGGACTTGTCGTAGCTGCGCTTGGCTTCGTTGTAGCCGCTGAAGAAACCGTTGTCGAAGCCAAAGCCCTCTTTCACCAGGAACGTGGCATCGGTGTTGAGCTTGACGTAGTCGAGGTGGATCTTGTTGTTGGACAACAAGTAGTTGATGACACCGCCCAGAAAGGCAATGTCGGTGCCCACGCGGATGGGGGCGTAGTAGTCGGCTACGGCTGCCGAGCGGGTAAAGCGCGGGTCCACCACCACCAGCTTGGCTTTGCGCTGCTGCTGCGCTTCCACCACCCACTTGAAGCCGCACGGGTGCGCTTCGGCGGCATTACCACCCATGACGAGAACGAGATCGGCATTCTTGATATCAGTCCAAGAATTGGTCATCGATCCGCGACCGAAAGTCGGGCCCAGACTGGACACCGTCGGCGCGTGTCAGATGCGTGCTTGTGTATCGAGCCCTACGATCCCCAGGCTGCGCGCAATCTTGACGCTGAGATAACCGGATTCATTGGACGACGCCGACGACACCAGCAAGCCGGTGGTGTTCCAGCGGTTCACGGTGATGGTCTTGCCGTCCTTCTCCACCGATTTGACGAAGTTGGCGTCGCGGTCGGCCTTCATGTGGGTGGCCACGCGGGTGAGCGCTTCGTCCCAGGAAATGCGTTTCCACTCGTTGGAGCCAGCCTCACGCACCTGCGGAAACTTGACGCGGTTGGGGGACTGGATCATGTCCATCACGCCCGCGCCCTTGGGGCACAGGCTGCCACGGTTGACCGGGTGATCGGGGTCGCCCTCGACGTGGACGATCGACGCCTTGACGTTTTTCGCCTTGTCGCCCATGGTGTAGATCACCAGGCCGCAACTCACTGAGCAATACGGGCAGGTGCTGCGGGTTTCGGTTGTTCGGGCCAGTTTGAAGTTGCGCGTTTCGGCCAATGCGGCCGTGGGCGAAAAGCCCAACGCAACCAGGCTGGAGCCAACGAGCCCCGCACCACTGACCCGGAAAAATTTTCTCCGGTTCATGTCCATGAATGTCCCTCGTGATGTCGTGGGTCAGCACGACTATTTTGGATGCCTGCGTCCCGGCAGAGCGTTTTTATTGGAACAGGAAACCGGCTGAACCCTATCCGGGAATTCACTTATGTATTTATATTCATATGTCGCATCGTTCCCTTGTTGCCGCAAAGGGGCTGCCCACGGCACTGCGCCCACGTGCGGCGCGGCTATTTGACGTCAGCCAGGAACGACGGGTAACCGGCCCCTTCGGTGGCCCGGGTGAGCGCCGCGATGTCGGCCTTGGTGTCGTCAAAGGTCACGATGGCGGTACGCCGCGCGTAGCTCACCACCGCCTTGCTCACGCCCGGCACTTTGAGCAGCGCGACCTTGATGGTCAGCGGGCAGGTCTCGCAATCCATGGTGGGCACCGTTAGCGTGACGCGCTGCGTTGCCGCAAGTGCCGACCCGGCTGCCAGCAGCAGCGCCAGACCGCTTGCGATGATCCGAATCTTCATGGTTTGCCCTCGTTCAGTAGAAATACGGCGCCAGCAGGGGTACGAGCGCCGGAATCAGGGCCAGTAGCGCGACCAGCCAGAACCAGCGCCGCGCGCTGCGGTTGATCTGGCGGCAGGCCAGGGCATCGGCGTCGCAGGCCAGAGTGCTGGCCGCTGGCGCGCGAAACAGCCGCCACCCGGCCAGCGCCAGGCACGCCACCGACAACGCTTGCAGCCCCGTGGAGTAGGGCGCGAGCCCACGCAATTGGCTGATCCACGCCCCCGAAATGCCCAGCACGGCCAGCACCAGCGGCAGCACGCAGCAGGCCGAGGCCAGCAGCGCGGCGACGCCGGCCAACAGCAAGGCCGCAGCGTTGCTGCCACGCGCCGGGGGCTGCCACGGCTTGGTGGGGGTCAGGGCGGTCATGCTGGTTTGGATCAGGCAGTTATTTCGCGCGCCGTGATCTGGTAGGCAAACGAGTCGGGGTCGTACGGGTCGCGCCCGCCCGCACTGGTTTGCGCCTGCGGGTACATGAAGAACCCGAGCTTGCGGCTTTTGGTGCCGGTCAGGCTGACATCGCTGGCGCTGTTGTAGGCCATCCAGTTGCCTTCCCAACTGCCAAACAGCGCCTTGCGCACGGGCGTGACGATCGGGTGCCCGGCGTCCTTGATCCACTCGGCGGTCTCCTGGCGCATCACCTTGGTGACGTCGGCCGGGTCCATCGCCACCCAGCCGTGGGTCTTGAGGTAAACCTCGGCGCGGCAATGCTGCGCGCCCTTGAGGCTTGCCGGGTTGCCCCCAAGCTCGCGGTAACCAAAGGCGCTGGGCACCAGCCGCACGCCGTAGAGGTCGCGCGCCGGAATGCCTACAGCGCGGCACAGCCCGACAAACAAGGCGTTGATGTCGGCGCACTTGCCGCTGAGGTTGCCGCTCTCCAACATGGCCTTGATGTCGCCCTGGCCGCAACCGCGCACCTTGGGCTCGCGGTAGGTGCTGACAATCACCCAGTCGTAAATGCGCTGCGCCTTCTCGCGGTCGGTCCGGGCACCCGCGACGATTTGCGTTGCCACCTTGCGCACGATGCCGTCGGTGGTGATGAGCTCGCTGGGCTGAGTCCAGCGGCGCAGGTCCGCAGGGTCCGCCGCCGGGCCGGGCTTGGGGCCGCTCCAATCCACGGCGCGGTTTTGGGTTTGAACCTGGTGGGTGAGTACCAGCGTGGGTTGCGCGACGCTGGCGTCAAATTTGGCAACCAGCACCCGTGCACCGGTGTCGCCGTCAGCGCCCAGGCGCGCATCGGAGCAGTTGCCCGACCAACTGGTGCCCAGCGTGCGCTGCCACGGCGTATCGAGCGAGGGCACCGGCAACCACAGCATCGCCTCGCCCTTGGCGTCGCGCAGTTGCACTGTGGTGGTGACTTCAAACGTGCGCCAGCCGGCCGGCTTGGGCTCGAAGCGGCGTGCCGTCTCTTGCGCGTGAGTGTTTGGCACCCCCGCCACCAGGAGCGATGCGGCCGCCGTTTTGACCAGGTCGCGGCGTGAGTGTGAATAGTGCATGAGAACTCCAGGAATCAGGTGGTTGCGCCCGCGCCGGGCGGCATAACAGGTTGGAAAAGCCGCAGCTGCGCCGCGTTTGTGTGCAAATTAGTTTAGCGGAAATGCAGGCTTGCCAAGCCCGGGCCTAGATCACCCCCGGCAGCGCCTTGCCCAGAAAGTCGTAGACGGCGCGGATGCGCGGGTTGGTGTGGATTTCGCGGTGCACGGCCAGCCACATCGGTAGGGTGGGCAGCTTGAGCTTGGGCAGCACGCGCAGCACGGCGGGGTCTTGGCGTGCCAGGTAGTCGGCGGCAAAGCCGATGCCTAAGCCGGCGCGGATCGCCTGCCACTGGGCGACGGTGTCATTGGTGCGAAACGCAAACGCCGTGCGCGTGACGGGCATGCCCAGGGCCTGAAAGCCCTGGAGGATGGCACCGTCGCTGTCGCTGCCAATCAGCTCGTGCTTGAGCAGATCGGCGGGCTTGTCCGGCGTGCCGCGTCGCGCCAGGTAGCCTTGGTGCGCGTAGGCACCCAGCGGCACGTCGCCAAGCTTGCGCGCCACCAAGCTGCCTTGCTCGGGGCGCACCATGCGCACGGCAATGTCGGCCTCGCGCCGCAGCAGGTTGCTGACCTGGTTGCTGGCCACTAGCTCCACCTGGATTTCGGGCAGGACTTGGCGCATTTGCGCCAGCAACTGCGGCAGCAGGAACACCGCCACCACCGCGCTGGCGGTAATGCGCACGCTGCCCTGGGCCTGGGTTTGCACGCCGGTAAGGGTTTGCTCCAGCCCCAGCGCGCCCGACTGCATGGCGCGCGCCGATTCGGCCAGTTGCAGCGCCGTGGCGGTGGGCACCAGGCCGCGACCGGTGCGCTCGAACAGCACCACGCCCAACTGGCTCTCCAGCTCGGCAATGTGCCGCCCCAGCGTGGGCTGGCTGGTCTTGAGGGTGCGCGCCGCGCCCATCAGGCTACCCGCGTCCAGCGCAGCAATGAACGAGCGGATCAGACGCCAGTCGAAGGGGTGTGGCATGGCAGGGTGGTATTCAAGTTTGCATGTCTGGTATCAACATATATGCAATTGTGGAGGATGGGGCTTGGTTTGACAATTGGCTCCAGCCGGTCACTTTTTGAGGAGCACAGCATGGCATCTACCGTTCTCATACTCGGCGCCCGTGGGCGTTTTGGCCTGGCCACGGCGCGCGCCTTTGCCCAGGCGGGCTGGCGCGTGCTGGGCCAGATTCGCCCCGGCGCGGCGGCCCCCGCGCAAGCCGGGGTGCAATGGCTGGCGCTGGACCTGCACGACACCCAAGCGCTGGCGCGCGCTGCGGGCACGGTCAACGTGGTGGTGCACGGCGTCAACCCGGTCTATACCAACCAGGCCTGGCAAGCGCAGTCGCTGCCGCTGCTGGAAGACGCCATTGCGGTGACACGCACGCTCGGTGCCACGCTGATGCTGCCGGGCAACGTGTACAACTTTGGCCCCTCCATGCCGACGCTGCTGCGCGAAGACACGCCCCAGGCCGGCGGCACGGTCAAGGGCGGCGTGCGCATCGCCATGGAGCAGCGCTTGCAGCACAGCGGCGTCAAGAGCGTGGTAATTCGCGCCGGTGACTTTTTTGGCAGCGGCAAGGGCACGTGGTTTGACACGGTGTGCGTCAAGAACCTTGCCAAGGGCGCGTTCACCTATCCCGGCGCACGCGACATCACCACCGCCTGGGCCTACCTGCCCGACCTGGGGCGCGCCTTTGTGGCCGTGGCCGAAAAGGCCGATTCGCTGCAGCCCTTTGAAGTGTTTCACTTTGCCGGCCACCAGGTCAGCGCCCAGCGCTGGCTCGATGTGCTCACGCCGATTGCGCGCAAGCAGGGCTGGACCCAAGGCGCGCTGACCCTGCGCAGCCTGCCCTGGGGCGTGATGCGCATCGGCGCATTGTTTGTGCCCACCTGGGCGGCGTTATGCGAAATGCGCTACCTGTGGCAAACCCCCTCCGCACTGGCCAACGACAAACTCACGGCCTTGATTGGCCCCGAGCCGCACACGCCGTTGGAAGTGGCGGCGCAAACAGCGCTGACCGACCTGGGGATGATCAACCCATAGGATGTGTCGCCGCTGGATGTGCAGGTGTGGCAGCCAGCCCGCTGGCGATGACCGGGAGGCTGTCATTGCGAGGAGCGTAGCGACGCGGCAATCCATGCAGGCAAGAAGTCATGGATCGCCACGCTTCGCTCGCGATGACGGGGAGAAGGGCGCGATGACTGGGAGAAGGGCGCGATGACTGGGAGAAGGGCGCGATCACGAGGGGGTGGCGGGCTCGTGGCGGTGGATGCAACCTGTCAACTCGCCTCGCTTTGCAGCAGCGTCACCAGGCGGGCCAGGGCGTGGTGGACGGTGGCGCTGCGGACCTGGGTGCGGTCGCCGGGGAAGAACTGCACTTCGCTCACCACGCCTTGGGGCGTGGCCCAGCCAAACCAGACGGTGCCCACCGGTTTGGTTTGGCTGCCGCCGCTGGGGCCGGCGATGCCGGTGACGGCTACGGCCACCTGGGCGTGCGCGTGCTGCAAGGCACCGCGCACCATGGCGCGCACCACCTCTTTGCTGACGGCACCGCAGCGCGCAATCAGCGCGCGGTCCACGCCCAGCATCTCGGTCTTGGCCTCGTTGGAGTAGGTCACAAAGCCGCGTTCAAACCAGGCGCTTGAGCCCGCCAGATCGGTGCACGCGCCGGCAATGAGGCCGCCGCTGCAGCTCTCGGCGCTGGCCATCGTCCAGTGGCGTTGCAGCAGCACATCGGCCAACTGGGCGCAGTAGTCGTGCGTGGATGGGTTGGGCATTAGATGTTCCTCCACAGGGCCACCACCAGCAGCGTGCAGGCAGCAGCCACCAGGTCGTCGAACATGATGCCAAAACCGGCCTTGGCCCAGGCGTGCCGGTCGGTAACGGGGTCCACGCCATGAAACAACGCGTCGGCCCAGCCTACGGGGCCGATCTTGCTGGCGTCAAAAAAACGGAACAGCGCAAAGGCGATGAGTTGACCCAGCCAGCCGGTCGGCATTGCCAGCCACAGCACCAGCCAGAAGGCCACCACTTCGTCCCAGACGATGCAGCCGGGGTCGGCCACGCCCAGGTTGCGCGCTGTCACGCTGCAGGCCCACCAGCCTGCCGGGAGCGATGCGCCAATCAGCACTGCCCAACCGGCGTCGCCCAGCCAGGGCGCAAAGGCAACATAGGCCACCCAGGCCCACAGGGTGCCCGCCGTGCCCGCTGCCAGCGGCGACAGCCCCGAGCCAAAGCCCAGCGCCAGCAGATGCGCGGGGTGGGCGAGCATGAAACGGGACGTGGGGCGCATGGCCGCATTATCGGTGTCATTGGCGGTCGTTAAACTCGGTGCTGTCTCCATTCACAGGCCCAATCCATGCAGCACGTCGTTTTCAATCAAAAGGGGGGCGTTGGCAAGTCCACCATCGCCTGTAACCTGGCCGCCATCAGCAACTGGCAGGGGTTGCGCACGCTGGTGATCGACCTCGATTCGCAGGGCAACTCCACGCGCTATCTGCTCGGTGCCGACATGCCGGACGACCTGCCCAACGTGGCCGAGTTTTTTGAGCAAAGCCTCAAGTTCACGCTGCGCGACAAGCCCGCGTCCGACTTTATCGTCAACACCCGCTGGGAGGGGTTGGACCTGATGGCGTCGAGCCCGTTGCTGGACGAACTGCACGGCAAGCTCGAATCGCGCCACAAGATCTACAAGCTGCGCGATGCGCTGGAGCTGCTGTCCGAAGACTACGACCAGATTTACATCGACACCCCACCGGCGCTCAACTTCTACACCCGCTGCGCGCTGATTGCGGCGCAGGGCTGCCTGATTCCGTTTGATTGCGACGATTTTTCCCGGCGCGCGCTCTACACCCTGCTGGAGAACGTGCAGGAAATCAAGGCCGACCACAACGCCGATTTGCGCGTGGAGGGCATCATCGTCAACCAGTTCCAGTCGCGCGCCAACCTGCCCCAGCGCATGGTGCAGGAGCTGATCGACGAAGGCCTGCCGGTGCTGCAACCGTACCTGGGCAGCTCGGTGCGCATCCGCGAGTCGCACGAGCAGTCGATGCCGATGATCTTTCTGGACCCCAGCCACAAGCTCACGCAGGAGTTTGTGGCGCTGCACGACGCGCTACTGTAGGGCGTCGAAACGGTAGCCCACGCCGTAGACCGAGGCGATGCAGTCGCAGCCGGGGTCAGCCGCGTCGATCTTGCGCCGGATGTTCTTGATGTGGCTGTCGATGGCGCGGTCGCTCACGTCGCGCAGCGCGTCGCCCACGGCGTCGAGCAGTTGGGCGCGCGAGTACACGCGCCCGGGGCGGTTGAGCATCAGGCGCAGCATCAGAAACTCCTGGCGCGTCAGCGCCAGCCAGTGGCCGCGCCAGGCAATCCGAAACGACGCTTCGTCCACGCTCCAGGGCTGGGCCGCCGTGCTGGCTCGGCCTTGTACGCGGCGCAGCAGCGAGCGCACGCGCGCCACCACCTCGCGCGGGCTGAAGGGCTTGCACACGTAGTCGTCGGCACCGGTGTCCAGGCCCAGCAGCCGGTCGACCTCATCCACACGGGCGGTGAGCATCAGGATTGGCAAGTCGCTGCTTGCGCGCACGGCCTTGCAGACTTCGATGCCGTCCAGGCCGGGCAGCATCCAGTCCAGCACCAGCACATCGGGCGCGCGCTGCGCGATGTGGGTGAGCGCGACTTTGCCGTCGCCCACGGCGTGGGCCTCGTAGCCGGCATTGCGCAGGTAGTCCAGCAGCAGTTGGGCAATCTTGGCGTCGTCTTCAACCACCAGGACGTAGGCTGGGGTGCTGCTCATGGTGTGTGGGGATGGCTGGGCAAATCAATGCACAGGCGCAACCCGCCCAGGCCCGAGGGTGTGACCAGGATGCTGCCTTGGTGCGCTTGCACGATTGCCTTGCAGATTGCCAAGCCCAGGCCGCTGCCGCCGTGGGCGCGGCTGCGCGCGGCGTCGGCACGGTACAGCGGCTCAAACAGGCGCTCCAACTGCGCTGGCGCAACGCCGGGGGCGCTGTCGTCGATGGTGATCTGCACGCGCTCGCTGTCGGTTTGCAATGCCACCACGATGTTGCCCGGCGCGTCGGTGTAGCGCAGGCTGTTGTCCAGCAGGTTGGTAAGCACCTGCTCGATACGGCGCGCGTCCCAGCGCACCGGCAGCGCTGCGGCGGCGGGCGCGTCCAGGCGCAGCGTCAGGCCGCGCTCGGCGGCGCGCAGGGCGCAGCGCTGCAGCACGCGCGCGGCCACGGCATGGGCGTCGCCTGCTTCAAAGTGGCAGGGCAGGGCCTGCAGGTCCGACATGGCCAGCAGGTGCAGGTCATCCACCAGGGCACCCAGGCGCAGCACTTCTTCGCGCAGGGACAGCATGGCCTGCGGCGAGAGCGCACGCACACCATCGACCAGCGCCTCGATCTCGCCACGCAGCACCGCCAGGGGCGTGCGCAGTTCGTGCGAAATGTCGGCAATCCATTGGCGCCGAGTGCCTTCAAGCTTTGCCAGCGCCTGCGCCATGGCGTTGATGTTGCGCATCACGTCGCCAATTTCGTCGGAGCGCTGGGTGTCAAGCCGGAAGGCGAACTCGCCTTGCGCAATGCGTGCGGTGGCCTGCTGCACCGCCAGCAGCGGGCGCACCCAGCGGCTCGCTACCCACCAGGCGCTGGCCAGTGCAAGCGCCAGCAAGGCCAGCGCCACGGTGGCAATGCCGCTGTATTGCGCGCTCAGGAACTTGGCATCGATATTGTCAGCCACCGCTTGCAGCTTGCGCATGCGCACCCGCGCAACCACTTCGCCGTGCACACGCACGGGCCGCTCGACCAGCGACCCCCTCTCTGGTGTCAAAGGGCGTCCCCACAGGGGCGCGCCATCCGGGTGAACCATCGAAACACGCTCGCCAAATGCATCGGGGCCGCCCGGAGGCGGATGCTGGCCGGGGCGCTGAGCGGAGGGATCAGGCCCCGCGCCATTCACCGGCGGTGGATGGTTGGGGCGAATGCCCTGCTGCTGCGCAAACTGATCCATCAAGCGCTGCATACCCACGCCGGCCTCGGTCATGGCCTGCATGCCACCGGCTTGTTCCGCGCTTTGGGCAACAAAAGCAGCGAACTGCTCCAGCCGCTCCACATCCCGCGCGGCCAGGTAGTCGGCAAAGCCATTGCGCAGGTTCCAGGCCATCACGCCGCCCATGGCCAGCACCGCCAGCAGCACGGCGCCAAGCAGCAGCAGGGACAGGGTGTGGACAAGACGGATGCGCATGGTTGTGAGCGATTGGGCCCGGCAATTGTGGAGGGATTGTGGAGGTTTATCCGTATTTTCTCCACATTGGCTTTTCAAAATTCAGCCACGGCACAGCAGGTGCTTGCCGCTTCCAAAGGAGTGATCTTATGAAAACCGAAAACCACACCGGCGCGCTCATCGGCCGCCTGCTCGCCATGTCCACTTTTGCCGCAGCGCTGACGGCGTGCTGCGCCCTTTCTGCCCAACCAACGCAAGGCAACGACGGCCCCCGCAAACCACCCGCCGAAGCGCTCGACGCCTGCAAGACGTCAAGCAGCGGGCAGGAATGCAGCTTTACCGCGCCGCACGGCACCGTCAAGGGCACCTGCTGGGCACCCGAAGGCAAGCCGCTGGCTTGCAAGCCCAAGGATGCGCCTGCCGGTGGGCCGCAGGCACCCAAGCAATAAGCAAGGAATAACGCCATGTCAATCAAGCAAAGCATGTGCTCGGCCATCGCCACCGTGCTGCTCACGACGCTTGCCGCCTGTGGCGGTGGCAGCACCAGCACGAGCAGCACCACCTATGTCGAGACCAAAGTCGCCGACAAATCACCCGTTGTCGATACAAGCCAATCGGCCACCTACGATGCGACCAGCGTCACTGCAGCGCCCGCTACGGGCCAGCCTTTTTACGGACAGGACGCGCAGTACTCTGGCACCCAGCCGAGCTACACCAAAAGCAGCGACGGCCTGACGGTCAAAGACAATGTCACGGGCTTGACCTGGCAGGCAAGCCAGACTGGCGGTGATGTGTATTGGACCGAAGCTGAAACCGTCCCGGCTGCTCTTAACAAGGTCAGCTATGGCGGTTACAGTGACTGGCGCTTGCCGACCATCAGGGAGTTGTATTCTGTGTGGAACGGCAGCACTGGCTGGCCTTACATCGACACAAACTACTTCACCGTCAGTTACACCAGTGAACAGGAGCTTAGCCACGCGATCATGTGGAGCAGCACCAAATACACCGGCCTGCTGCGCAGCAGCATAGAAGGGAGTTCAGCTGTGGGTGCAGAAATGGCATTCGGTGTGAATTTCGGTACAGGGCACATCAAGGCTTACTCTACCTCGATCGGTCCCAAACACATGGTGCGCGCGGTGCGCGGCCCCATCTACGGGACCAACAGCTTTGTCGACAACGCCGATGGCACTATCAATGACAAAGCCACGGGGTTGATGTGGGCCCAGGCTGACAGCGGCGTAGGCATGGATTGGGAGCATGCACTCGCCTGGGCACAAACCAGAAACAACGAGAAGTTTTTGGGTTACAGCGACTGGCGCCTACCCAACGCGAAAGAGCTCCAAAGTTTGGTTGACTACACGCGCTCTGCAGAAGCAACTGCTGCTGCAAACGTTGGCCCAGCTATCAATCCTCTGTTCAAAATCAGTTCCATAACCAACGAAGCCGGGGCCACCGACTACCCCTATTTCTGGACAAGTACATCCGCGCGCGCTTGGGCTGCCGCGCCGTTCAGTTCCGCCTGGTACGTCGCGTTCGGACGTGCAGCAGATGCCGCAGGAAAGGATCTTCATGGGGCGGGCGCCGTCCGCTTCGATGCCAAGGTAAAGGCAACGAGTGGTACTTCCGGGCAGGACGCTGGACGTGTCTTCAACTACGTGCGCTTGGTGCGAAACGTTACGCAATAGATCGACCCTGATCCCGTTACTTCAAAAATGCTATCCGATAGTTTCTAAAACCACCATTGACTTAAAAAGGAAAAGACCATGGTCTCACCCATCTCCAATGCAAGCGGCAGAGTGGCAATGCCCCCGCCTCCACCCCAGCTGAAACCCGAAGATGCGTTCAAGAAGATTGATAGCACCAACAAGGGCTACATCACGGAGTCTGAATTGGCCTCCGTCATCGTCGAGCTTTCGCCCGAGGGCATGCGCCTTTCGCAGGCAGATGCGCAAGCTGTTGCCAAAGATGTTTTCTCAAAGATGGATGCCAACGCGGACGGCAAAGTGACTCAAAGCGAATTCAAGGATGCTGCCCCCAAGAATTCGCCCAAGGGCGGCCCACCAGGAGGCCCACGTTCAGGTCCACCATCAGGCCCTCCTCCCGCAGGGGGGCCAGGCGGGCCTGGCGGAGCCAAGGGTTCCGCAGCATCAAGCGCCGATAAAAGCTACGACCCGGCCGACACCAACAAGGACGGGATGGTGAGCGAATTGGAACGCCTGGCCTATGCCAGCCAGCTGCTGGCTTCTACGGCATCGAACTCAAACAGCGCCGCAACGGATACCTGAGTGAAGGAGGCATGGCGCGCGCGTGAAGCAATCCATGGACTGCCGCGCTGCGCTCGCAGTGACAGCCTTTCATCCTCGCAGTGACAGCCTTTCATCCTCGCGAGGGCACGCCGCCCGTGTCATCGCGAGGGTGCCGCCCCGTCATCGCGAGGGTGCCGCCCCGTCATCGCGAGGGTGCCGCCCCGTCATCGCGAGGCCGTCAGGCCGCGGCGATCCATGTCTTCAGACTGCCTGGACTGCCGCGCTGCGCGGCAAAAACTATGTGCGCCTGGTGCGCGGCTAACGCATAGGCCACCACCGGAGGTCACTCTCCATGATTTCTCTACTTAAAACTCCAGACTCATGCCAATGGTGGGCAGACGTGGCATCGTAGTGTTGCGTGAAATGGCTACCGTTTGTGCTGTGCCTGGGGTTGGGTAGATGTAGTCGTAGTAGCGCCAATTGTCGTGGTTGAGCACATTGGCTATCTCTGCCTTGAGTGTCAGCTTGTACTTGGGGCCATAGATAACTTTGTTCACCCGCAGGTCCAGGCGCTGGTACTCCGAGGCCTGCTGGGTATTGAGCGAAGGCGACATGGCGTACATGACAACCGGCCCGTCCCCGCGGCTGCTGGCACCCGAAGAGGCACCCAGGTAGCCGGGAATGGGTGTGCCGCTTCCGTAGCGCGCAACGGCACTGAAACTGAGCGTGTTGCTCCAGCGGTAGCTGCCGTAGGCGGTGATGCTGGTACGCTGCTCGTTATCGCCAGAGAATTCCATTCCCGTGTCCGTGGCGTACCGGTTTTGGCTACGACTGACAGCCAACCATCCAGAGAATCCATTGGCGCTTTGCCGTTGCAACATGATCTCGACACCGCGAGCGTAACCACTCAAACCGTTGGTGAGAACCGGGCCGGTCGTTGGAATGGCATAGCTGCCGTTGCTGGTAAGCCGGAATTGGGTCAATGGTGAGTAGATGCGTTGGCTCTCGTTGCGTTCGTACAGTTCGGTGTGCAAGCGCCAACGGTCACCCAAGTCCTGATCGAATGACAGTGCCGCAGTGGTCGCACGCTCTGCGTTCAGCCCAGGCGTCCCAAACTTTCCATAAAGGTTGTCCATCGAAGGGAATTGCGCGGTCTGGCCAAGGGCTGCTGCGACCTGGGTGCCAGGACGCAGTGCGTAGCTGGCATCCACGCGTGGCAGGAATACCGATTGCCCTGTCGCGCTTGAATAGTCCCATCGGGCACCGAACTTCAGTTTGAGCCTGTCCTCCAGCATCTTTGCGGTGTCTTGCAGGTAAACGCCTGACTCCACTGCCGTCTTCGAAAAATCTGCCACCGGAACCAATGCCGTTGATAACGTGCCGGCGTTGTAATTCCAGATGGATTGCTCCTTGAGGGATGTCTGGCGTTGCAGGACATTCCACCCTGCCTCCAATGTCTGCTGATCGGATAGTGTGTGCGTCAACTCCTCGCTTAACCCGCTCTGCGTGGCATCGGTTCCCATCAGCAAATCACCAGCTCTGTTGCGCTGCGTCTGGCTGTCACTTGCCCAAAAAAACTGGGCACGCGATGTGGTGCTAGGGCTCACTTGGGAGGTCCAACGTAACGTAGTCAAATCCTGCTGGCCAGAGCCATCGGTCAGAAAACCGAGACTCTGATTTCCCTGCAAGTTGGCCTCGCGGGCGATCTGCGACGTGCCAAACACTGTGGTCAAGCTCACGCGATTGGTGGGGTTGAGGTCGTAGTCCAGTTTCACGTCCAAATCGCTGTAGCCCAGGGTACTGGATTTGACTTTCAAGCTCGAGGTCAAATAGTCCAGATAGCTCTTGCGTGCCGAGACAATGTAGGAGCCGCGCTGCTCAGTTCCCAGCGGGCCTTCTTGCGTAAGGGATGCGCTGAGGAAGTCCACGTCAAGTCGGGTGAATGAATTGTCTCTGCTGCCTTCGCGTGTATCCACCTGAACGGTGGCACCCGTTCGCCCCCCAAACCGGGCGGGTGCCACACCACTAAACAGTGAAGACGAGTCCACCAGAGAGCCGTTGACAATCGACACCGAGCCCAGGTCTCCTTTGTCCGTAAATCCGTGGAAGGCGTTGTCCAGCAGCACGCCGTCGATGACCACCCCCACTTGGCCAGGACCTGCGCCACGCACTGCGAACTGTCCATAGAAGTCCTGGTTTGCCGTCACTCCTGGCAGTGTTTGCATGGCGCGCATGGGGTCATTGGCGAGTACGGTCGACAGGTTTTGCAAGTCGGTGTTGTTCATCGCATAAAGCGATGGTGTCTCTGGCAAGGCGGATTGGGTTGATTTGACTGTGACGGTGACCGCATTCAAGGCACTTACGACTGACGGCTTTACAGCCTCCGGCCCAAGCGGTAACTCCAGGTCCAACGTCTGCCCTGCGGGGATGGTGAGCTTCTGACCGAGCAAGCTGTAGCCAACCGTGCTGACAGCGATTTCGACGACACCAGGCTCCAACTGTGTCAACTCAAAGCGGCCGCGATCATCGGTAATCACTTCGCGGCCAAGGCTACGCAGTTCCACTTTGACGTGTGCCAATGGCTCCTTGGTCTTGAAGTCGATGATGGTGCCTCGAAGCGTGGCTGTTGAAGGCGCCTGTGCCATGGCGCTCCAGCTGCTCATGAGCAGACTTGTCAGAAGTAATCGGGAATGGATGTTGGAACGTGAGCGCATGCGACTGGAAGATGAATGGAACATGGCCCACAGCATAGAAATCAATTGTGAGGAAATGATGAGCAGAAGCACACAATTTCCTCACATTTGGGTTTCAGAATCTGGCGTCTATCAGCAGTTAATCGGAGCGCCCATGCAGTCACAATTCACCGACACATCCTTGATGACTAAGAGAGGTAGTCTCAAGCTCATTGCGGGGGGCTTTCTCTCCACTTCAGCAGTTCTTGTGGCTTGTGGTGGAGGGTCTGGCAATTCTTCTGTTTCAACCGTGCCGGGCGTGCCTACGGACATTCAGGCGAACGCCGACAACGCCAGCATCACCCTGACCTTTGCAGCGCCCGCTTCGAATGGTGGTGCAAGCATTACCAGTTACACGTACGTGTGCACGCCCACTGGGGGAGTAGCCATCACCGGCACTGCAACGTCCAGTCCTATCGTGGTGAACGGACTGACCAATGGCACCACATACTCCTGCACGGTCGCGGCCATCAATTCAGTGGGAGCAAGCGCCACCTCTTCAGCAGCATCTGCAACCCCGTCAGCTTCAATCCCTGCTGCCAACAACACGCTTTGGATTCCACCTCTATTGGCGGGGGTTGCATCGGCGGGTGTAACCACCTACGAACTCACGCTGGCCGCCTCATCGGTGCAGTTTCAAACCGGCGCCAAAACCGCCACCTACGGCTACAACGGCAACGATTTCTGGGGCCCGACGCTGGTGCTCAAAAAGGGCGCGCAGGTGCGCCTGCAGGTCAAGAACACGCTCACCGAAGACACCACCACGCACTGGCACGGCATGCTTGTGCCGGGCCCGGTGGATGGTGGCCCGCACCAGGTGGTGGCTGCGGGCAGCACCTGGCTGACGGACACCTTCACCGTCAAGAACAACGCTGCAACCTACTGGTACCACCCCCACATGCACCAGATGACGCAAAAGCAGCTCACCCTGGGTGCGGGCGGCTTCATCCTGGTACAAGACGACGCCGAAGCGGCGCTCAACCTGCCCAGAAGCTACGGCACGGATGACCTGGTGCTGATCCTCACCAGTCGGCGCTTCACCACGCTCAACGGCGTGGCCAACCAGTTCCAGTACAGCACCACCGCCTATGGCGATTACCTGCTCACCAACGGGGTGATGAATGCCCAGGTAACGCTGCCACGGCAAGTGGTGCGCCTGCGCATCCTCAATGGCGAGGTGGAGCGCAACTACAACCTGGGGTTTGCCGATGGGCGCGCCTTCTACGTCATTGGCAACGACGGCGGCCTGCTCGACGCGCCCGTGGCGGTAACACGGCTGATCATGGCACCGGGCGAGCGCTACGAAGTGCTGGTCAATCTCTCGGGCGACGCCGTTGGCACGGCGCTTGACCTCAAGTCCTACAACGGGTCGGATGCGGGGCTGAGCTTTGGCTATGCCGGGCTGGAGAACGCAACGGCCGGCGAGTTTGGCAGCCTGTTGAACTACAAAACCTTCAACGTGCTGCGCATCAACGTGGTGGCACCAACCGCCAGCGCGGTGACATCCATCCCCGCCACGCTGGTGAGCAACGCCTACCCCGCTTCTGCGCAGGCCAGCCAGTCGCGCAGCCTGGCGATTACGGCACCTGGGCCGGGCGTGCCGTTTACCTTCAACAACGTGGCCTTTAGCATGACCACCATCAACCAGAATGTGAGCCAGGGCGCAACCGAGTCGTGGACCATCAGCGGCGGCAACATCTTTGGCCACTCGTTCCACATCCACGGCGTGCAATGCAAGATGGTGGCGCGCAACGGAAGCGCCAGCGCAGTCAAGGTGTATGAGCAGGGCTGGAAGGACACCTTCTATGTGCCCATCAACGAATCCGTGACCTTTGTCGCCCGCTTCGATGAAACCGCTGACAGCAGCCACCCCTTCATGTACCACTGCCACATGGTCAACCACGAGGACGGCGGGCTGATGGGGCAGTTCGTCGTGCAATAGGACAGCGGCATGCGCGCCGCTACCGGTTGCCTACTCCCGGCCTGGCTGGCGCTGGCGCTTGCTGCGTGCGGCAATGGGGCCGTGCTCCCGGGCGCGCCCAGCGTGGTGGCTGCAACGCCGGGCAATGCCAGTGCCAGTATTTCGTTTGCGCCGCCAATGTCTGCGGGCCAGTCGGCCATTGCCGCCTACGTGGCTAGCTGCAGCGCAGCGGGAGAAACCCGCACCGCCAGCGCCGCTGCGAGCCCGGTTCAGGTGCTGGGCCTGACCAATGGCCTGCCCTATGCCTGCGTGCTTCGTGCCAGCAACTCCGCAGGCACCGGCGCGGCCTCCAGCGCCGTGCAGGTGACGCCCCAGCCCGACGCCAGCGCGTCGCTGGCGTCGGGCTACCGCATGGCGCGCTGGGCTGCGGGCATGTCGGTCACCTTTGCGAGCGAATGCAGCATGACGCTTTGGCCGCAGGCGCGCCCCAGCCACGCGGTCGATGACTTCTACCTCGTCCCCCAACAGGCCAGCCAGTCGGCAGGCCAGGTGGTGGCAAGCAGCGCGCAAAGCGGCATGCCGCTGGTGCTGGCGCGCTATAGCGGCGACGGGGCGCAATCACCCATGCACTTCAACATCTGCCCATCCAAAGCGCCCACCACCACGGCCACCAATGCCGGGGCCATCGGTGTCCTGATTTCTGGCGCGGTGTTGTTTGCAGCCGCCGAAATCTCCGGGCATCGTGCCACCACGCAGGGCGACAACGTCGCGCATGTGTTTACGCGCCGCAACGGCCAGCGCGTGCGCGCCCACCTGATCGACCGCTGCAACGGGCACCCCACCCCGGCCAACGCGGGCAACAGCTACCACTACCACGGGCTTTCGCCCTGCGTTACCGCCCTGGCTGACCAAAGCGGGGGGCCTTCGCATCTGATTGGCGTGGCGCTGGACGGCTTTCCGATCTATGGCGACCGGGACCTGGAGGGCCAAGCGGTGCCGCCCGAGCGGCTCGACGCCTGCAACGGCATCACCAGCCCCACGCCGGAGTTTCCCCAAGGCGTGTACCACTACGTGCTGCCCTCTGGCGCGCGCTACCACAACGCATCGCTGCGCTGCTACAGCGCTGCCGTCTCCCAGCGCGAGCTGGCTGCAGCGGCCGCCGCCGGTTTTTGCTACGCGCCCTTGCCCGCAAATGCCGCGCAGACTGCGCCTGCGGCCATGAAGATGAACTAGCGCCAAGCGGTAAGCCGCCGAATCGTCAGGGCGCAGCGTTGTTCAATCAAGGCATTGATTTGTTCAACCAGGGCATTGTCGGCAAAGCCTTGTCCAAGGTCTGATTGAAGCTTGCGCGCAGTCGCTGGCAGTAACTTTGCCAACTCCAGAATGCGCCGTTTGGCCTGCGCTTTGGTAAACCCTACGCTGTCGGCAAACTGGTCCCAGTGCCGTGCCTGAACTTCGCTGAACTTGTATTTGCTGCCGATCTTCATCGCCATCTTCGGTGTCAGTGCCGGATACACCGCTGTCGAGAGTGTGTCGTAGAAGGGTGCCAGCACGGGGGTCTTGTCTGAATACAGCAGTGAGAAATTTTTGGCGTGTGCATCATGATTGCCGATGAGTGCATTGAAGATGACGCAATCGAACAGACGCAGGACTTGCGGCGCACTGGGGCGCGTCGCACTGCGCACCAGATCAAAGCATTGGGCCAGATCCGGGCCGCCTTCATTTTGGTATTTCATCTCTGGCACCACGCCAAGCGCCTGGCAGAAATCCTCCTGATGCAGGCGCTGCCGGTGGCCTTGGGCATCAATTAACCGGTCGTAGCGCTCAACCAGCAGGAATGGGCGACCCAGGACGGTGTGAACCTTTGACCTTGCCGGTTTGAGTTGCATGGCCTCGGCCAGTGCCATGCAAAATCCTTCGTTGAGCACGCTGTCTTCAACGGCGTGCATGGCGGGCTTCAAGATGTGGGAGCTTGGCGTGCCGCCCCGGGGCAGCCCAATGCGTGCCCCATCGAATACCACCGGTAGTTTGTCCTGGGCTCCCGCCAACGAAAGCCGCAGGCCATCTTTGCCTGCCAGCATGGGGCGACGTGGCAATTCATCCAGAACGGCAACGACTTCTTCGTCGCTCAGCCATTGAACGTCATCGTGGCGGGTTGGCACAGGCAGCGCCTGCCCCGGCGCAAGGAACGTCACGGCCCCGGCGCATTCACCGCCGATGTGGTCCAGCAGTGCAAAGTCGTTCTGGCCAGAAACCTGGAACTGCTGCGCAATCAGGCGGCGCATCTGTCCTTCAGGCAGCAGACCGGCGAAGAAGGGGCGCGTTTTTCGATCGTCGAACGGCGCTGCTTGCACCGGCAGTGAGGCCGACAATGCAACAGCGTCTTGTTGCGACAACCAGTCAGCGGCGTAGCAAAAGTTCAGTCGCCCATCGACCAGCGTCAGCGTGCCCACACGATCGGCGAAAAGCCAGACTTCCAGCTCATGCGCCATGGGCACCACCTTCGGGTTGATCGTCGGCCACGGCAGGTGGCAAGCCGCTTAACTGGATCTCACCACCCAGTGCATCAATGACCCGCAGCACGTTCTCCAGTCGCAAGGTGGGTTTGCCTGCCTCAAGGTCTACGATGAAGCGCACACCAACCCCTGCCGCGAGGGCCAACTGGGGCTGTGTCAGCCCGAGCTGCTTGCGAGCGGCACGAAGTGCGCGACCTAGTTGTTGAGGTGATCGAATAGATGCCATGGTTTGCTCAATTTCCCGTTCGGGAAATTATCAGCCACGACAGGCCTACGTGCAAGAGATATTTCCCGATCGGGAAGCAGTGGGAGGGCTCGCTTCCAAATTGACACCCATTTACACCGAATGTGGCGCAGTTTGTCCGTTCATGTCTTAACTGTGCAAAGCCGCGCCAGCGCACGCCGGTAAAATAGCGCCTTCGCCCCGTCTCCAACCCTTTCTGAAACCCCCACCATGGCACCCCTTTCCAAATCCGAACTCATGGCCAGTGCCATTCGCGCGCTGTCAATGGACGCTGTGCAACAAGCCAACTCCGGGCATCCGGGCGCGCCCATGGGCATGGCCGATATGGCGGTGGCCCTGTGGGGCGAGCACCTGAGCCACAACCCGGCCAACCCGCACTGGCTCAACCGCGACCGCTTTGTGCTCTCCAACGGCCACGGCTCGATGCTGATTTACGCGCTGCTGCACCTCACCGGTTACAAGCTGCCCATCGGCGAGCTCAAGAATTTCCGCCAACTCCACAGCAAGACCGCTGGCCACCCCGAAGTGGGCGTCACCCCGGGCGTGGAAACCACCACCGGCCCGCTGGGCCAGGGCATCACCAACGCCGTTGGCATGGCCTTGGCCGAAAAGCTGCTGGCCAATGAATTCAACCGCGAAGGCCACACCGTGGTGGACCACCACACCTATGTGTTCCTGGGCGACGGTTGCATGATGGAAGGCATCAGCCATGAAGCGGCCGCGCTGGCCGGTGCCTGGCGTCTGGGCAAGCTGATTGCCCTGTACGACGACAACGGCATCTCGATTGACGGCGCAGTAGCACCCTGGTTTATCGACAACACCGCGCAGCGCTTTGTCGCCTACGGCTGGAACGTGGTCGGCCCGGTGGATGGCCACGACGCGGCGGCGGTGTCGGGCGCGATTGCGCAGGCCAAGAAGGGCGGCGACCGCCCCACGCTGATCATCTGCAAGACCCACATCGGCAAGGGCAGCCCCAACCGCGCCAACACCGCCAAGGCCCACGGCGAGCCGCTGGGTGCCGAAGAAATCAAGCTCACGCGCGATGCCATCGGCTGGAATTACCCGCCGTTCGTGGTGCCCAAAGAGGTGTATTCCGATTGGGACGCCAAGGCCAGCGGCAAGGCCGCTGAGGCAGAGTGGAACACCCGCTTTGCCGCCTACAGGGCAGCCCACCCGGCACTTGCCAAGGAACTGCTGCGCCGCATGAAGGGCGACCTGCCCAAGAACTTTGTGCAAACCGCCGTGGACACGGTGATTGCCGCCCACACCAAGGCCGAGACCGTGGCCTCGCGCAAGGCGTCGCAGCTCGCGCTCGAATCGTTCACCGCGGCGCTGCCCGAGTTGCTCGGCGGCTCGGCCGACCTGACCGGCTCCAACCTCACCAATACCAAGAGCACACCCAATCTGCGCTTTGACGCCCAGGGCGCTGTGGTCAAAACGGCAGAAGGTGTGGCCGGGCGCCACATCAACTACGGCGTGCGCGAGTTCGGCATGGCCGCCATCATGAACGGCGTGGCGCTGCATGGCGGCTTCATCCCCTACGGCGGCACCTTCCTCACATTCAGCGACTACAGCCGCAACGCCATCCGCATGGCAGCGCTCATGAAGCAGCGCGTGATCCATGTGTTTACGCACGACAGCATCGGCCTGGGCGAAGACGGCCCCACCCACCAAAGCGTGGAGCACGCCGCCAGCCTGCGCCTGATTCCCAACCTGGACGTGTGGCGTCCGGCCGATACCGCCGAGACCGCCGTGGCCTGGACCGTGGCACTGCAAAACCGGGCCAAGCCCACGGCGCTGCTGCTGTCGCGCCAGAACATCAGCTACGCGCCCAAGGCCGAGTCGGCATTGGCACCCGACGCCTGCGGCCTGGACGCCATCAGCAAGGGTGCCTACGTGCTGGCCGAGCCCAGCGAAGTGGGCTTGAAGAAGAAGCCCCAGGCGGTGATCATCGCCACCGGCTCCGAAGTGCAGCTCGCACTCAAGGCGCAAGAAGTTCTGGCCGCGCGCAAGATTGCCGTGCGCGTGGTCTCCATGCCCAGCAACACCACGTTTGACCATCAGTCGGCCGCGTACAAGGCGGCGGTGCTGCCCGCAGGCGTGCCGCGTGTGGCGGTCGAGATGGGTTCCACCGACGGCTGGTGGAAATACGGCTGCGCCGCTGTGGTGGGGCTCGATACGTTTGGCGAATCGGCACCGGCACCGGTGCTGTTCAGGCATTTTGGCTTTACGCCAGAAAATGTGGCTGACACCGTGCAATCGGTGCTGCAGCGCAAGGCTTAAAAGGGAAGGCAGCCGGTCAATGCGATTGGCAGCGATGTAAACGGTTTTTGTATCTTTAAAGGAAAACACCATGACTATCAAAATCGGTATCAACGGCTTTGGCCGCATCGGGCGCAACGTACTGCGCTCGGCTTTGCTCAACTTCAACGACATCGAAGTCGTGGCCATCAACGACCTGCTCGACCCGGCCTACCTGGCCTACATGCTGCAGTACGACTCGGTGCACGGGCGCTTCAAGGGCGACGTATCGGTGGACGGCAACACGCTCATCGTCAACGGCAAGAAGATTCGCCTGACGCAAGAGAAAGACCCCGCAGCCCTGAAGTGGAACGAAGTCGGCGCCGACATCGTGATCGAAGCCACCGGCATTTTCCTGGACAAGGCCGGTGGCGAAAAGCACCTGGCTGCAGGTGCCAAGAAGGTCATCTTCTCGGCTCCGAGCAAGGACGACACGCCGATGTTCGTGTTTGGCGTCAACCACGCCACCTACGCCGGCCAAGCCATTATTTCCAACGCCAGTTGCACCACCAACTGCCTGGCACCGCTGGCCATGGTGGTGCACAACAAGTGGGGCATCAAGCGCGGCCTGATGACCACGGTGCACGCCGCCACTGCCACGCAAAAGACGGTGGACGGCCCGTCCAACAAAGACTGGCGCGGTGGCCGCGGCATTCTGGAAAACATCATCCCCTCCAGCACGGGCGCTGCCAAGGCGGTGGGCGTGGTGATTCCGGCACTCAACAAGAAGCTCACCGGCATGTCGTTCCGTGTGCCCACCAGCGACGTGTCGGTGGTCGACCTGACGGTGGAACTCGACAAGGAAACCACCTTGAAGGACATCTGCGCCGAACTCAAGGCCCAGTCGCAAGGCGCGCTCAAGGGCATTCTGGGTTACACCGAAGACAAGGTGGTTGCCACCGACTTCCGCAGCGACCCGCGCACCTGCATTTTTGACGCCGACGCCAGCATTGCCCTGGACGGCACCTTCGTCAAGCTCGTGGCCTGGTACGACAACGAGTGGGGCTACTCCAACAAGTGCCTGGAGATGGTGCGCGTCGTCGCCAAGTAAGCGCGCAGCGGCCCAAACGGGCCGTGGTT
>Ga0194052_1000105_pt1 | contig 58480 bp, 86 predicted proteins | sample SepL226m_MetaG_FD_160117 | JGI IMG/M metagenome (GOLD analysis project Ga0194052, IMG submission 160117) | Anoxic zone freshwater microbial communities from boreal shield lake in IISD Experimental Lakes Area, Ontario, Canada - Sep2016-L227-6m | ecosystem: Environmental > Aquatic > Freshwater >...
GTCGATTTTCTTATCGTGCGTATGTGAAATTTTTTTGATTTCCGCGAGAGCGTCCCCCGTAAATGCGGGGGTATCGTCCACATACGCGGAGGCAGTCACGGTGCCGCCAAAATGGGCATTTCCTTGCCCCGAAAATGATATGCTACGGGCTCCATTGTAAGCATCGGGTGAAAAATAGATTTTACCCCACTCGATAAATTCCAGGGCGTTGTTAGCGCGGTCAAAAAATATTCTATGGTATGCATCAGCCGATGATATTGAACCGTTGTCCGCGAAAAATATTGTACCGTTCTCGGGTATGTGCAGGTGCGCGGTAGGTCCAGTGATCCCTCCGGCGCCGATATTTCCGGCAACCGCCAGATTGTTATCTCCAGGGTCCGCGACCCCCCCGATATTTACGCCACCATTGACGCACAATTTTGCCAACGGCGCGGTTGAGCCGCCGATATCAATATTGCCTAGACTACCAACAGCCCTCAGGATCAAATTTCCTTTGCCGTTACCAATTGAGAGGCTCCGATACCGGGTTACGCCACCATTATATCCTCGGTAGTTCAGCCATAGGTCAAGATCGTCGCTGTCGACCCCAAAACAGCCGTTAACGGTGTTTCCGGTGACGAACACGCAGTCTGCGCCCGACTCGTTCCCAAATAGTGCTGCTATTGTGGTCTCGTCGTAAATATATCCGGTGTTTTTCTTCACCACCAGTCTAGCCACGAGTTTAGTAGGCGCCCCGATGCCTACATCGCCGTGTTGGTTTGGCCGCAGTTGTCCAAATCCATACGGGACTGCGGGTGCTGCGGCGTTGGTCGTCATCGCCGGACTTGTGATAGTCTCGTTCGTCAGGACGAAGACCCCGCATCCGTTGATCGAGAGTCGGGTGTTCCCAGAAACGAGCGCAACTGCGGCGATTATGAAGAACTTTACCGCGCCGCCCTGAGTAATCTTGGCGAGCTGGTTAGCCCAATATTTCGCGGTAAGATCTCCGGCGACTTGTATTGTGTTGGCATCGTAGTATGTCCAGGTTTCTGCCATCAACAATCCTCCCAGCCAGCGGCGGCGATATTGCAGCACGCCGCGCCACCATGTGTCAGGCTGCCAGTCACTTCGACATCTCCATCCAGAACGATCGTTCCGTCTGATTTTATCTCGCAGCTACTGTCCGCAATCGCGTTCCGCAGCCAGCAATTGCCGTCAATCCCTAGAAAGATCTCTGCCTTTGCCGTATTGCCTGTCGTGTCGGTTGATGCCCGCACCCGCGCGGAACCATCCTTATAAATCCGCACAAGCGCCATTTTCTGCAAATTAATGAGTTCTGCCGCGATCTCTCCATGTTCATCTGAGGTAGGGTCGGCATGACCATATACCTTCATACGATTTCCGATGATGTCCTCTGTGCCCTCTGTATAGGTGTCGCCATGGACATCTATCGACCCATACGGGTCGTGGTGGATATGCCCAAGATACGTATTGTCTAGCCCATTTTCTTCCAGGATGGACCCCTGGATTCGCCATGTCCCGTCCGCGTCGAAATACCAGTACGCCAGACTCATGTGCTGGAACTTGAAGCGGTTTTGCTTATCGTGCTCGGTCGGGCTCTTGTATGAAAAGTTTTTGAAGCACGTGCCGTATATGAGGTTGTCCAGGCCGTCACAAATTCCACAGCTCGGCATGGCATTCCCGAGCGGGCAGTCATATATAACAACGCTGTCAAGCGTCTTGGGCCACCACTTACGGCAGTCTGGATTTTTTGGCTCAGGGAAAATTATATAATTACCATCTGCGTTCTTGCTTGGCTCCTCCCATGGGCAAAGCTTCTCGACGTATTCCTGCTGCTGGTCGTCTGCCTGGGACCTGCAGACGGGCTCCTGCTCGACTGAGGTGCAGGTGCCCAGGACCAAGGCTTCTCTCTCTGCCAGCCAATAGACATATATCATATCTCCTATTCTGGCGTGCCATGGATGGCCTTGGAAGCGGCCATGTTCTCTCTGCAGGCTGTTGAGCTTGACATACTCGATGGTGAGGGCCTTGTCAGAGATCCGGGGCCGGTCTATGAGCTGAACGTCAACCGTGTTGAAGTCCTTATCTGCCGGATAAGGCTGGACATGGGGCCGGACGTTGATGACCTCGCATCGGTCTACCTGGCCTTTTCTAGAATCCTCTCTCCGGGAGGAGTCTATATTCCTATCTCGGACATTGGAAACCATGGCTCAGATCCCCGTGTATTCCGGCCAGCCGTATTTTTTCAGGTTAGCATTGTTTTGCGCTACAGTCTCCGCAAAATCGATATGAGGGAAAGCCTCATAATAGCCGTTGGGCAGCTCCGCCCTGGCGTTGAGCTTGGTGGAAAACTTGCCGTCTTTTGTGGCCGGATTGTAGAGGAGCGTGATAGATCGATCCGCCTTCAGCCTGCGGTAATTGATGGTGCGGTCTTTCGCCTCGGCTGACAGCATCGCTTCAATGTACCTCTCTTCTGAGAGCAGTGCTGTGGTGATCATACGAGGAAAACTCCCGGATACTTCTGCACCACAGAATCATCCTGATCTATGGCATTCCTGTAGTTGGAGTAGAAATTCATGATATCCTGGTCGCCTGATGGCTTGTTAACGCCCAGGAAGTTGGTAGTCACATCAAGCGAGCTGACGAACCCGCCCTCCGCCGAGATATCGACTACCCGGCGCGTTACCAGGCCCATTACGGCGCCCATCTCGGCCTCTTCTACGCCATCGCACTTGACGGGGGGCATCTGTCCGTTCCATGGCCGATAAGCTACCTTGCTGAGCAGGCCGGGGGCTTTGCCAACTACCTTGACCGTTGGCACGTCTTTGTATTGGCGATACCACTCCAGGAGCTTGTCTGCGACTTCCTGGCATTTCGCCTGGTCTGCGTTAGGCAGCACGACGGGCGGAGCTTTGAGCAGGCCGTAAGACTGGATCTCCCAATCATTGTCGGGCTCTGCGAAGGCATGAATCAGGTTGTGGGTCTTGCCCTCCCACAGATCCTCGGGTGCACCCCCATAGACATCGACGTGATTGCAGTAGCCCACCATATTGGTGGCGTTGCTGCCTCTCAGGATTGAGCCGGTCAGGTTGGAGAAGCCGCGCAGGTTCGTAGCCGGGCAGAACCAGAACTCATCGTTTTCATCAAAGAAATAGATGGACTCCGCCCAGCAGGAAACGGTGTATAGGGCCGTGTCGAAGTCTATTCCCTTGTCAAGCGTCGGGTTGACATCATCTGTGGTGTTCTTGGATGGCATGATGTGCCGGACGCCAGTATAGCTGAAATCGTCTAGCAGATCGTTGACAATCGTGGTTATGGGCGTCCCTGTTGCCCAGATCCTGGGGTTGATCCTGGCCGTCATCCCACCCTCTGAGCAAGACCCCTCGATCTTTAGGAAAAGCTCGTCGCACTCACATTTTTGAATTTCGCCACTGCACACGTTGATGGTTTTGGTTGATGTCGAATCGCACCCCAATTTGCTGACGCGGACCTGTAAAGATACTCGCTTTTTTGGAGCTGTCTTGAAATTGCCCAATTCTTCCTCGGTGATCTCCTCAATACTTTTTGGTGCAAAGCTCCCAAAGAATTGCCCGCTTGGATTGCACAAAACAATATCATACTTGCCAGGATCTTTGCTGCTATTGCCCGTCTGTTCCATGTGGCAAGTGAGGAAATATCGAGACACATCAGTGCCATCTAGTATTAATATTGGAGTAATATGCATAATAGCTCCTTGCTTGTGAAAAAATAAGAAAAAAATTAAAATTGATTATTTGTCCATACCACACTTTACAGGACCAAACCAGACATCACATCGCCGCACTTCATCGCACCTTGCCTGACAATACTTCACCCCACATTACCAAACCATATCGTAGATTCCGCTCTCTTTCGGGAGCGGGATAACCATACTTTACCTTGCTTCACCAGACTTTGCCTGACCAGACCGCGCCTCACCGAACCTCACCGGACCGCTCACTTGAGCAGGATTTCGGTCAGTCTTGTCGAAAGCCTTTCGGGATCGTTGATCAGTTCATGTGATAGCCGGTAGACTTTCCAACCTTCCAATTTCAGGCATTTGGTCCTAAACCAATCTCTTTTTCTGGATTTGCTTGAATCATGACAAGGACCGTCCGCTTCAAGGACAATGTTCGGACTTAGTACAAAGTCCAACACAAAGCCGCTTGTTGTCGGATATTGTTCAACGAATTCAATTCCTTTGGATTTTAGCAAATCGAAAACGATCTGCTCTAAGTCGGTTCGCTCGTACAAGGCGAAACCTCTTCGATCCTACTAACGGTGAACTGCCCGAAGAGCGGCCTGAAATCACCGATACCGCCGCGCTTGCCCGCATTTTCGAGGATGCTCTGAATAATCTCTGGGCCCTCGTTTGCCGGATTCAGGAAGACGGGATCAACCACCCGGATTCTGAAGATGCAAGACCACTTGTCGAACCTTGGCCGGTTCGCTATTACTCGCGCCTTTCCGATTACTACCGGACGGCTGTCTATTGTCCATTTCTCATAGATTAGCTTTGGATCATCTGGTTCGATTTCCAAGCCGGAATATACCAACTTCTTGAAAGTGGCTTTGCCTTTGCCACCCACCTTCTTGTCTGCTGCGCCCGTTCTGATTGTGTCCAGTAGCACCAGACTCGGCAGAACGATTTCGCCCCTTTCGTTCTTGTAAAGTCCTGATTCTGCCTGAATGTCTGAAGGCGGATGAGATACGCCCTTCTGCCTCCATTCTTCGGAGACACGCATCGATTCTACGGGATTGTGCATCAGTAGTGGCTTTTTCCCAGTTATCTCGATCTCAAACACTTTTTCGATAGGCTCTAGTTCTATCTTCACAAACTCACCGAAAGCTAATACTACGCACCAGTATATAAGCATACTGATCTAATAGCATCATTGAACGGTTAGCTATTTAAACTGAGGTGCTAAGTAGGACTTATGGCGCGAACCACGTTAACTCTTTCCGACCCAATAATGCACACGCTGCGATCCCATGCCGCTAAGAGTAAGAACAGCTCCAAGGCGCAAAGCGAAGTTGTTGAGGACGCTTTGAAGGAATATTTCGAGAAGTACAAGATCACAATCGAGAGCTGATCTAATCTCCAGAATTCGCTTCCAGCAAACTTATTTCTACGCTGTGATACCAGTCCTTAGCGCCCTTGGTCTGCACAATCTCCTTTTTCTGGACGTATGTGCAGAGCCCTTCTGGGAAGAGTGCAGAGTAGAATTTCTTAGGCCCGGCCAGCAGCCCCTTGATAGACTTCAGGTTATCGCTTATGTCTCCATCCGTCCCCTTCAAGCTGTTATATTTCACCAGGATGCTCCACAGGCCGTCTGGGATGGTGCATTGCGTGAGCGGCTTCTGGCCCACAGTCTTGTGGATGACTATCTCGAACTCCTGGCTGTACCGGATCTCCAGCGGATTGGGCTGCGAGATGTCTGGATCGTTCATATCCCGGACCCCCAGCTCGATGCCGTGAATCTTGACATGGAAAGCGGAATCGACAAGCGAGATAGTGGCGGCCATCTTCTCGCTGCCGAGGCTTCGTAGGATATCTGAAACCGACATAAGAAACTCCTGGAAAAGATTTTAAGCTAGAAATGATAGATGGTTGAGCATGCTACGAAAGATCTTGATTGTGCTATGCCTGCTTACGTGCCTGGGCGGGCTCTGTCTTGCCGCAGATACGAACAACAGCACAGACTTGAATCATGCTTCCGCATTGAAGGCGTATGATCAGGGCCTGGCCTATGACAGTCTCGGACAGATAGCGAATGCGACGGGTGCCTATCGCCACGCGGTTGGACTAGATCCTAAGTTTGCTGAAGCTTGGTATAGTCTGGGACTGACCTTATATGCTGTTTCTGGCAAGTTCAACACTTACGACGAAGCCATCGGGTGTTTTGGGAAGGCCGTGGCGCTAAATTCGAGTTTAGATGTCTGGGATATCGGAAACCGAGACGATCCTCCCATGACTGTCAATTCTAAAGAGGATTGGGAAAATTACAAATTGCTTCATGCGCTCTGAGGAGGGGTTTATCCCCTCAGATAACCAATCCCGCGCGTGCTCCCATTTTCCATTTTGTTTCTCAGGGCAAAGAGCAATTTATCAGCACCCTCGTTTCCGATTCTGGAAATAATCTGGTCAATGTCTGCGGTTTTTTCGACCTTTTCAATGACGACTGTCAGGGATATGGGCGCATGAATTGTCTGCCCGCCGCCTGGACCAGGCGCGCCAGAAAACATCCTATTGATCTTTCCCAAGGTGGTCTCTCCTCCGACAACCACATCTGCTGGATTGACTTGCTCTCCTTGGTGCCCGATTATAGCACCGGAGCCGATGATGGATCCGCCCTCTGCCATACCATATAATCCACCACCTGGCATCCACCAGGGCCGCCATGTGGTTTGCGCTGCTATGTACTCGCCCTTATCTGCCTTAACAGATTCATATTTCTTGGCGGTATTGTCCACATATGCGCTCCCTGCCTCGTTGACCGTGGCAGCAACTGCCTTTATCGAGAGCTGCGTGATCAAAGCATTGATCGCCCTCGTGAGTTCTGTGACGCCCGGAAGCCCATCGATAAAGCTCTTGGGCGCATTGTCGTAAGCTTCTTTGGCCCTTAGCAACGAGTCCGGCACGTCCTCCTTGCGTTGGTTTCCCCCGGTGTACCACCCAGCAGGTGAGTCTGGGCGGCTCTCTTTCCACGTCAGGCCTGCTGCCTTTTCGGCCTTCTTCAGATCGGCTTCTTTTTCGCGTTTCGTGATGCCGAGGCCGTCACGGAGCCAGGCGAGGCCGCCTTTTATGGTATCAAGCAGCCAGGTGAAGAAATCCACCATCTTCTGCCAGATCACGACACCGTAATTGATGAGCTTATTCAGGATATTGCTGTTGTTCCACAGCTTCCTGAGCATATCGAAGATGAAGGCAATCATCTTGAAGAGCGGCGAATTGGCAACGATCCCCTCCAAAGCCACCTTGAGCACGCCGCCCACGCCACCGGACTTGTATGCCTTGCCGAGTGTGCCCAGCAGGTCCTCGATCGCCTTCTTTCCGTCTGCAATCGCAGCAAAAACGCCTTTTCCGATGCTCGACTCCGAGAACATCTTCCAGGCTTTCGAAACTAGCCCAAACCTTTTCTCAAGCACGTAGAGTACTGCAATCAGGCCCACTACGGCCATGATAGCAATTCCCAGCGGATTGGCACTCATCGCCGCGTTGAGAATCCACTGAGCAGCCGCCATGAGCTTGGTAACTATGCCTGCTTTCGATATCAGGCCGATAACCGTCATGAGGCCAGGTATGAGCGAGCCGACCATGGAGACCATCACGAGCCCTGCAGATGCAGCCCCGAGCAGCACCGCCCCCCATCCCATGGCCTTACCGAGCCCTGGGATCTTGCCTATGATGTCAGAGAGCTTGATGAAGCCGCCCAGGACGCTGTTGAGCGCAGGTAGCACAGCATCTCCCATAGCTGCCGTTGTGGCGGTAAGCCGCTTGCTAAGGACCTCATCCGGCCTGGCGGCAACTGCGCCGGCGAGCTGCTTATCATCCGGTGCCTCGGTGCCGAGCCTTGCCAACCTGGCTGTTGCCGAGGTGGTTGAGAATCCGAGGCCAAAGATATCATCAAACTTGGCTGCGGAATCTCCTGAGAGCTGGGGCGCAGAGATCTCTGAGGCGAGCTGCTCTGCGGAAGCGATGCCTTTTTTCTGGAGCATCTCCTGGTTGGCAAAGAAGTACTTCTCTATATCCTCTGTTGCCTTCTGAGCGGCTTTCTGGCCCATGCCCTTGTTCTTGCTGAGCACTGTCTGGAAGGTGCCCATCCGGGAGTCTCGGCCCGCGGACCAGTCGTCTCCCTGGGCAGACTCTATCCACTTCTCGGCTCCGGCCTTGTCGGGCAGCTTGCGGGCCATTAGCCTGCTGTCTAGGGTGGACTTGATGTAATTCTGAGAATGCTTCGATGATAGGGCCGCTGCTGCCGCCATTCCGACCATAGCTGCCGCTGCGACGGTAAGGGCGGTGCGGTACTGGACCAGATTGGCAGAGGCGTTCTGCAGCCACCCCGTAAAGCCGGTCCCACTGCCGGCCAGGAAGCCGGACAGTGAGGACTTGAGAGAGGCTACGCCCAGGTGCATGGCGCCGGATGTGCCCCAGAAAGCTGCCAGAGTCTTTTGACGCTGGAACTCTGCGGACACCCTGCCCAGCGAGGATACCAGGCCCGGCCCGATCGCCCGGCCAGCGTTCGCCACGGCTCCGAGGGCCTGCTGGTACTGAGCGAGCGGTGCGACTGCTTTTGATGTCAGGGCTCCGCCTAGTGCGGACAGATCCTTCATGGCCCCGGCATGAGCGGCGCTGGCGGCTACGGACGCTCTGCGGGCCTGCTCGAAACCGGATGAATCGATCCCTAGCTTTATCTTGGAATTATTTAGAAGAGCGTCCCTTTGTTTGCGGATCTCTACGAGGCGGTTTCCTATGCCATCTACGACATCGAGCTTGATTGTGACCTGTCTTTCCGTCATTTAACCACCGGAATTATCCACTGATGGACGTTAAGCCTTCTACCATCCTCACTTTCTGTCTTCCCACATATCAGGCAGGTGCGGTCAAAAAATTCCCGAACCCTCTCCCTAAACTCGTGATTGAATTTTGGACAATATGGTTCAAAGCTTGCCCCGCCCCACCAACATGGGCTTTGCTCTCCAGAATGTGCAATGGAGTTCTTCAGTTTTGCTTCGGGTGTGTGGTGTTTTCCATATCTAATTGAAAGTGGACCAGTCTTTCCGTACTTGGCATTTTTCTCTCCTCGATTCGCCGCAGAAATCTTGGCCCGCGTTTCGGGTGATAAGTGTTTCCCCCAATTGACATGTTTTTCACCAGAGTTGCTGGCAGATAGTTTAGCACGTGTTTCTTCTGTGTGATGCCTCCCAAACATCGGATGTGCTGCCCCAGACGCGCACCCCAACCCCAATTTCTTCCGTGTTGACGAGAGTTTTGCTTTCGATTCCGCACTCATATGCTGCCCCTTTCTCATATGTCTAACAAGGCCTCAAAACTATATCAAATCGATTAGCGCGGGGCGAAAGTGATGTTAATCCCTTACCTGTATCTCATATCTTCTTGCACCAGTGCCCGGACCCTGCCGTCCAGGATCTTCCTCATCCCCGCCTGCTTCTGCCTCTTCTCAACCAGGGCCGAGTGCTCTTCCGTGCCTGGCTTTTTCGCTTTCCGCATAGCGAAATAATCCTTGGTCGTCATTCCTTCTTGTGCCACGGCCGCCCCCCTCTTGACTAACCCATTTCCGGCCTTGATCTGGGCGTCCTCCATCCCAGCCAGGCCGAGAAAGAGGATCTGAGCCGAGGTCAGGTCCGCCACCGGCCCGAATCCTTGCCCCATGCAGGCTATTCTTGACCAGATCTGGCCTTCTGGGCTAAGAAAAAAGATTCGATCTCCGACCAGGCCGCTGTGGAGGCCCCGATTATGGCCATGCCGATCATGAGCACCGAGAAGCCCCTCAGCTCGTCAACCATTGCGGCTACGTCGCACTCATCACAGCCTTTGCCCTTGCAGGTGCACCCCGGATCTGGGACGATGCCTGCCTTGCACAGCTCGCCCAGGAAGAGCGTGAGCTTTGGTGATAGTGCCTTGGATGCTTTCGCCGTGAGTTCTGAGGAGGGCGGTTTAACCTCAATCTGACCGATTTCTTCTGCCGTGAATTGCCCGATCAGTTTCTTTTTTAGGTCTGATGGGAGGGCGTTTCCTGACCGGATCTCGGCCAGTTCCTCCTCTGTGAAGCATTTGGACACCCTTTCTGCCAGCTCAGGCGGTAGCGGTCCGGCCTTAAGCGAGGCTACTTCCTCGTCGGTGAGCCCCTGAGAGGACATCGACGCCAGGGCGTCCTCCAGCTTATACTCCGTTCTGTCTTCTATTCTGGCAAGCCCTAGATCTGGAATGGCGTGGCAGCGAACCACAGCACCGCCGTACTGCTCTAGCGGCACTTCAATCTCAAAATTCTTCCCCATCAAAATTTGTTTTCGGCTAAGATAATTTGGCATGAAAAGCTCCTATTGCTGTTTATTATAAAAATAGAAATATGCCCCCTCATCTAGGGAGCTTGTAGCTGAACTTGAAATCTCGGCTTGACACCACCGTGTTCTTCTCCGGGATGTCTCGATTGATTTTCGTGACCTTGCAGTCCACGAGCGCCTCCAGGTACCCGAAGTTTCCGGCCCCAATCTCGGCCTCGATGGCCTCCTCAAAAGTCATACCTGCCTGGGGGGTCCTCTTGCCCTGCACTTCCAGGATGTAGATATCGAAGTACTTAGAGAGCCCCTCATCTGCCTGATCCTGCAGGAGCTGGGTGAGGATCAGAGCATCCTTCTGCGTCATGACGTTCTCGCCAGTGACCAGGAACGATGCATAAGCAAAGCTGCCGGTGTATGTGTGCTCCTGGTTGGTCAGAGCCACCGGATCATGCGTGCCGGTGCCGTGCTCATCCGACACGTTATGGTTGGCTGCATAGTTGATTGACCGCAGGGGGAAATAGAGCCCTGCGATATCAATCACCAGATCCAGGCCGGAGATGTTGTGCAGCGCATAGCCGTCCGAGACCATGTATGTAGATTTCGGGTGATGCCCGATAGAGTTGTAATTGTCTGCCATATCTAGGCCTCCGCTATGGCGGTTGTGTCATAGTACTCGACGCCTATCCAGGTCTGGACCCGCTCGATGTGTCCGACTGGCTGAATCTTCAGAGAGATGTCCACTGCATTATGATCGCTCTCTGTGGGGGTGACGGCCAGTGTGTAAGTGTCCAGCACGCCCATGCCCATGAACTTTTCGAGCAGCACGTCAATCGACGCCTTCATCCGGGCCAGGTTGGTCGCGGTCCTGCGCTCGTTCATGAACTTCTTCACGATCTGATCCACAATTATGATAGTGGCGCAGATGGTCCTCACGTCCACCGTCCGGTAGAACGAATCATCGAGGTTGGTGGTGACACCGACATAGGGATGCACCCCCGTCTCTTTGATCATCACTTCCAAGCCGGCTGCATTCAGCACCTCTCTTTCTGCCTCATCCCACTGGAAGAGCAGTCCCTGAATTCCCTTGAGGCTGTTGTCATCTACTGCTGGAGATGTGCCCAGCCTGAGAGTTGCCTCCTGTCCTGCCCGCGCACCGGCGATATCCGCTTCAGTGTTGTCAAAGCCGTTGCTGATCAAGGTCATGAACAGGTTATTGTACCCTGCCACGAGGTCTGTCAAGTCCTCGGCCTCGGCGGTCTGATCCAGCGAGATGAATCCCTGGCACGGTGACATCTTGCCCACCGGCTTGTTGGCCATCCTGGTCAAGAAGGCGTCCATGAGGGCCACGATCTCGACCTGGCCTTCATCTATGCCATACTCGGTGGCAAATACTGCAGATGGGTAGACGTTGGCTGGGAGATTCTCGACCACGGCGGTAAAGGCAGCATCCCAATCATCCTCGACGATAGTGGCGCCATTCAGGCCGCCCGTCATGTTGGTGGCTGCCATGAGTTCGGGCAGATGAGTAGCTCCGACCTCCATGGTGAACGAGACCAGCGCATCGTTCTTCATCTTGGCATCGAGCATGGTCAGGCTCTTGATGTTGTTGTAGACCATAGGCAGCGTGCCGGCGTCCACGTCTGTGATTGTGACTTTCCTGCTGTATGCCTTATAGCGGATCTCGACCTTCTGGGCAGTGGTCGGCCACTCACCGGTGGCGAATGATAGCGCGCCGAGTGTCTTGTCTACCTTGCACTCTTTCGGTGTCTGGGCCGGGTCTGCATCGCCTGTATAGACTATGGTGTAAGCGATACCAGCAACTTCGACGTAATTGACAGTTGACTCGTGGATGTCATTGTAGAGCAGCGCATAAGCCGAAGTGCCGCCGTTGCCTGCGAAGGACTCCACGGTGGTGAAGTGTAGATCTCCTCGCTCTATGGTAATTGTCGGGATGTTGCCAGAGAGGCCGGGCCCGGTCGCTTCGAAGGTGCCCACGACATTGTCATCTCCGTCCTCCACGTCAAGGGATGCGGTTGCGTAGCCTGCGCCCAGAACTCGGACGCCGTACACGATTGAGCAGCCCTGGTCTGCGGCAGCCTCAAGCCCTTCCTTGAGTTTCCCGGCATAGTAAGTCTTTTTGATCTTGCTGGCGGCACTTGCGGCGATTCCGTAGGGAACCATCGCAGGCCCCCTGTCGGCCGTGCCGATGCCCACGACGACACCACGGCCAACCGTGACGGCTACCTGGCCGATGCTCTCCAGAGTAACTACGTGCCGCAGGAAATTGTACTGATTACCAAGCATTATTTCGGCCATTAGGCATCCACCTCAACCTCAACCTTTTTGTTCCGAGCTATCGCGAGCCCAGACTCCTTTACCCACTTCTGAAACTGCTCTTTCGTGATGGGAGGATTTGGCAGCAGCATAGCGTCCACTGCCCTCATGAGAATCTTCTTTTTCGCCATAGGTACCTCAAAATAAATTAGAAAATAGCTAAACAGCAGCGGCGATGCATGCCACTATTCCAACCGCGAGCTCGACCTCTCTCACCTCAGATGTCCAGGTGATATGGTCCTCTGATTCGCCTACCTGCATTTCATTGTGAACTGTCTTGATATAATCGTCAAGCGATACCGCGCTAACTTCATACTCCAGCTTCAGATCCACCTGCGCCCAAAACAGATTTTTGCCTCCATCGAGCCTCTGAGGATCGAGGGGTTTACTGTCCAGGATCTCAAGAAACCGCCAGCCGTCTCGGTAGATCACGGCATCTCGGCGGGATGATAGGCACTGGGCGTAGAATGCATACCACATCACCTCCATCTCTGCCTTCGTGTTGGCCCGCAGGACCACGTTCATGGTGGCGAAGTGATACTGCCCCCAGAAGTCGTCCAGGGTGCCGTCTGCGTTCCTGACCGTTCGCAGGATGGTGTTGCTGTAGAGGGACGGCGTGCCGACCGAGCTGAAGTAATAGGTGATAGCCGGGGCTATGAGATCTGGAATTATATTATCCGTTTCTTTTGTAGGATAATCATAGCCCGCCAGGACGTGCGGCAGCCATGCCAGAACCTTAGCCTTGGTTGCCGCTAGTAGTGGGATCATGTAACGCTCTCAGAACTCGTTCTCTCAAACCGAATTTTCTTCCATTGACGCAAGCAGAACATCCTAAAAGCTTGCTCAATGCTGCGTCGCTTGCCCGTTTTGCGACCGTGGCGTCCTTCCCGGCCAGCACGAGCTGCCAGTATTCTGCCCCGGCCTGGACGGCCTCATCATATTCCGGCCCGGTGTCGATCTGCGACACCTTGCTGACAATGCTCTTAGCTATCTCTCGCGCTAAGATTTGATTTTCGGTAGTCCTTGACCTTGCTCGCCCAGTTCGGAGTAGAACGGAGATCCAGCTCTTGGGGCCAGAGATTTTCCATCTCCAAAAGGATATGATCGACACGAGTTTTCACCACAAAAGCCTTGATGCCGCACGTTTTTTCGGTCTCGCCCTTGATCGCCGCCTTGAGGTGGCAGTGCTGCTGAGGATTGCCTTGAATAGTCGCAATCACGCCGGGCAGGAGATTGAAATCCTTGCCTATGGCGGCTATGATAGCGGGCTCCAGAAGTCTCTCTGCCCGGATAGCTGCCCGTATTGGCAGATATCTGGTAGCATCTCCGAGGATTGCCGCCCGGATGCCCACGTCAAGCTCCGGGCTGCCCTGGATCGTTGCCTTGACGCCGCAGCCCAGCTCATCCGTCTTTGCGAGGGCAGCGGCGATCCCCGCGGCATTCTCTCGCTCTCCCCGGATGGCAGCATTTATGCCAGAGGTCTGGCTGCGTGTGACTTGCCCCGGCATCTTGTAGATCTCGGAGTACCAGTTTCCACACGGTGGGCTGACCTCTACGAAACTGCCAATCCCACCCCAGTTAGGCAAATCGCCGGGCAACGTGAAAACGTAGATGACGTTCGCTCGTACATACAGTTGGTAATAAGCCGTTGGTTTTCGGTCTTCTGGTGATCTGACCGCCAGTTGCTGCCTGTATCCGTTTTCTGGCGGAATTTTATAGAACTCGGTCTGCCCCCGAGGCAAGTTGTAATTTATGCCCTCTGCCCAAAACCAAGACTTCCATGGCTTGTCCTGGAAGGCATCGATCCAGAACCACCCCGCGGTCATCAGAGATCCCCCAATAGCCTATAGGAGCTGCCCGACTCTGCCGTCCTGCGTCCAATGACTGCAAATATTGTCTTAATTTCACCAATGCCTGTTGGCGTGACCGACTGCATCGAAGCGACCACACCCACTCTCGACATATCAGGTATTAGAGAGTCCCCGATATCATAACTCCAGTAGAGCGTTTCGATTTCGCTGCCTTCTTGCTCTACAGTAATAAGGAAAGTCGGTAGGTTCGATTGATTTGACACAGCGACGCTCTTTATGACGCCCGCCGGGACGGTCTGCACCACGTCCCAGGGCTCTCCTGCACCGTCTGAGCGCAGGAGCTGGTTGCCCGCCCCGGCCAGAAGTCCGACCGGCCCGCCTGCTATGGCAGGATACCATTTCCCTGTCCAGGTCGTGGCGTCGTAAACCTCCTCGAAATCGCCGCCAGGGTACTCAGCATAATAGATCTTGTGATCCTGGCCGTAGGCCACGAGCGCCCATTTTGAGGCGGTTAGCTGGATCACAGCAACAGCAGCAGCGGGCAGAGTGGTCAGAGCCAACTTGGTCCAAGTCACCCCCGCGTTTGTGGTGGCCCACCAGCCGTCTGCAGCGCAAAAGATCGCGTGCCCATCATCGATGAAATAAAGTCCGTAGATCTTGCTTTCGTGCTCGTGAACGAGCTTGTACTTCTGGAGGTTGATCGACCGGAAGAGGTAATAATGGCCGTCCTCTGCCAGCGCCAGCACCAGCCAGATCTTGTGATATATCTGCCAGGTGTTGATTATCCTCGTGCCAGGGATGGGGCTGGAGACCTCCCAGAGGTCAGATTCTGAATATTCCTCCGCCGCCCCGCCTATCGATCTGTGTACTATGCGATCCCCGGATGATATGACTAGCCGGGGAAGTTCTTCGGCCATCAGTTCATCCTCCTGGCCACCCTGGCCCGGATGCCTACACTAAGCTCCTGGCCGGTCTGCACGGCTGCCTTGATGTTGCACTGTAGCTCGAACATGAACACAATCCTCGCCAGAATTCCTGCCTGCAGCTCGAAGTTCCGGGCTATTGCTGCATAGTAGCTACACGGTAGCTCCGGCTCGCCCATGATGGCGGCCAGGTTCCGGACAGTAAGCTCCGGCTCGCTCTGGATGGCTGCATAGATAGAGATTGGCAGATCCGGCTCGCCCATGATTGCCGAGATTATGCCCGGCTCCAGAAGCCGTTCCGCTCGGATAGCTGCCCGGATTGGCAGGGTAGCTTCCCGGCCTGTCTGGATTCCTGCCCGAAGATGACTAAGTAGCTCCCGGCTGTATGCTATCAAAGCATCAATACCAAAAGAAAGCTCGACGTCGGTCGCTACAGCAGCCCGAATAAGAGATGATCGTTCTGTATCGCCCTTAATCGCTGCCCTGAGATAAACGTCTACATAGGGGATAATGAGCTCGTAGTCGATGCCTGCCGCGAACATACCGGGCAACACCGAATCTAAGAGGGTCCGCCTGGCGTTTGCAAGTCTCATGGCATCGACTGAATTGAAATCTATTATAGCCCGGCCAGGCCACCGGGATTCTATCCTCGTGCTTCCCGGTGAGCCTATCAGGGAGTCCATGACTGCCTGGATGGCAGGGATTGTGCCGGATCCGGTCAGGACCCGGGCATAGTTCTGTAGCCGGGCACGGTAGTCTTCATCTGTCTCTCCTGTCAACCGGGGCAGGTCGTAGATCCTGCCCCAGTGTTCATCCAGGTCTGAGCCCTTTGCGTACTCGATCTTGTTGAACAGACTGAATGCCTGAATCCCCTGCTGGAGCCAGTCGAACCTCTGCGCTAGGCCCACGGCGATGCTGTCCATGACAGGAGGCACGGAGGAGATAGGCTTAACGATCCGGGCCTTGATGCCTATAGATAGCTCCGACCCCCCGACACGATAGGGAGAAGCGAGATACCAATCCGCCCCATAAAAAGATTCGCCGTAGCCTGTCATGGAAAAGTACCTAAGAAATTAAGCTCTGTCTGCTGTTGAATTTCTGCATGAACTTGCCCTTGATACCGATGTGGTAAGTCACTTCTTCCCATGGCAATGACTGAGACCTTATCGGATTGATCCGCCTGCATTCTCGCTTGCAGTCGGGGCATTCCTTCGTGTCTGGCAGCTTTCCACAGGTGTCGCACTTCCAGGACGGAGCCGCACCACAGTTGGGACAGACCTCCGGCTTCTCGTACGACTGGACGACACAACCACACGCCAGACAAGCATAGCTCAGCTTGTAGACCGTGGCTTCCTTGAAAATGACCAGCTCTTCTCCTGGATGCACATCTACCAGCATGGCCGGGGCAGAGACGGGAACACCGATCTCACCACAAGCTCGCGTCTTTCTGGCCAGGTCTGTGGTGATAGGCAGCCACCCTGCCCCTTTTAGGCCGTCTGGTGTGTGGGTGCCCCACGGCTTGATCTGGCCGGTTTCAAGATCAAACTCCTGCTCCATCCTGCCGTCTAAGTATTCTCTCCACCAGAAGAAGGAGATGGCAACTTTCCAGGTGCTTGGCGCTATTTGGGGCATCGCTTTTGCCAGCCACCCGGCACTTCTTTCCAGCCGTTGGCTTTTAGCCATGCACGATCTTCTGTTAGCATCGCAGGATGGGGGTCATTGCCTGCGGGTTGTCCCTCATACAAGGCATTCATATTTCTTGCCACCTGACCCCGGTTTGCAGTTCGTCCATTTCGCCAAACGCGCTGTCGTCTTCGATTACGAGCTGGTGACACACCAGTTTGGTAACTTTCAGGGCACTCGCTGGCGTGTAGACAGTAGTGTCGAACACCAGGGGGCTCGTGGTCTTGTAATCGTCCAGATCTTCACAAGTTCCGCCTGCAAAGAATGGTATGCCGTGCACTGGATCGAGGATGTCATAGCCATACGATCCAGCGACGCCAGTTGGGGCGAAATAGCTCGCCACAGGACACCCTGCCTCTCCGGTCGCGGGTATAGCCACCTGGACCATGCCAGAACCTAAGCCCCAGTCGGCCTTGATCGTGCCGGGCCCGAAGTACCTGAAGTTGGTAAGCTGGCTATAGGTGCCGCCAGTGATCTCTGCGCCGGTGAACATCCACATCGAGCGGTACGTCTCCCCGCTGGGAGGAACATTGTTTGGGTATGATAGACCAGGATCTCTCGTGCTAGGGAGCTGGGTATTATACCTCTGGGTCGTCAGGGTTGTTTTGGTCCCCGGCGCCGCCCCATAATATCCTACAATGGTAACAGTAGCTGCCATAAATCAAATCTCCTCAAGAAGTTTGTCTGCGATTTGGGTCTCAAGTTCGTCCAGAATCTTTTCACCGGGGCCGTCTGCGACAGGCCCGAAAACAGGACGCGGCGGGATGAGCTTCGTTCCATGCTCGTTCCAAAAAACGTATTCCCCTATCTTGGGGTCAAAAACCCCGATCTCGACGCCCTCTGGATCGGCCCGGACCTCGATGCTCTCCCGGTAGGCCCAGGTATCCCGGAGGGTCAGGCCATGACCCTTCTTCTGGATGGTCCGGGGCGCGTTGGGCGGAGGCACGCCAGAATCTATGCGGGCCTCGATGGCCACCTTGTATTTCTGCCCGGCTGCCTCCAGCTCGGGCGTGAAATTATAAGGCAAGGAAGATCACCAGACCGGGCCGATGAGCTGAGCGCCGCGAGATGCGGGTGGAATATAGGTTACTTCAGCGTATATTTGGGTACAGTACGCGGTTGCATAATGGTATACTGTATTAAAAGGCGGGTCTGTATACCAATCCCCGTACATGCTTATCCCGATTTCAAGTGCGTTTAATTCATCCCATGTCCAAGCATTTCCTGTCCATGGATTCGTTATCCATTCGTATGATTTTAGGACATACGATGTGGATAACGTGTTGTTTGTACCATACTTCACGACTTGTCCATCGGTATATAATGCCATTTTGGCATATCCATGATAGTATACACCGTCTTCTACGCAATACACCTCTACGTCTTTGCACCATGCCAACACTTTCACCCTTGAAATTGTTCCAGCGAGTTCTGGATTTGGAATAGCAAACGTATATAATTTAGCAGCAGACGTCGAAATTTTGGTAGTATCTCCATCGGCGGTTTCTTCATCAACACTGGCATAAGACGAGCCATTATTAGAGCCCCCCGCAATCGGCCTAAATGTTGCAACTAAGCTCATGTCGGCCCCATCGTCAGGCTACAGGTGATCTGCTTGCATGTGAGGATCCCTGAGATTACCACCGTAAGCCATTCCTCTGCCGCCACTGCAATACTCAGCCCCGTTTCGTGCATGTGGTTGGCTGATGCAATTGCGAAGGTATCTACCAGCGTCCCTATTGCGCCGTCGATGGCATGCTTGTAGAGCGTGCACGTTACCGATCCAGTGACCGGCGCGCCAGCAGCATCAAAGCTGCGAATCCTTGCAGCTGTGATCTTAGAGGCTATCGGGATCTCGTAAGCGCACGATGACGCAATTAGGACAGAAGTACCATCACCAAACGGGAAGGCAACCGCAAACCCCGACGTGGACCAGGCAGGATCATCTGTGCCCTGCACGAGCCTCTGGCCCGCCACGCCCTTGTTGAGAGCAAGCGGCGCAGATATGCCTCGATATAGCAGTTGGCCGCGAGTGGTGAGCAACGCGGTAATCGGATCTGCTGCCCAGGCCCAGACGTTGGTACCTTGTACAGGCACCTGGCCGGCTGCTCCTTTGGCTGTCTTGATCCATCCGGTCTCGCCGCGAACCAGAGACGCCCCCCAGGCAGCGGACCCGACGAAATCAAGAATATCAGATAACGAGCACTCTTCACCCACGCCAGTTCCGGCTGCTTTCCTGGCTAATATCCGAGCAGTTTCGGCAAAGCTGGTAGCTGCTGCGGTGATAGCTGCCTCGTCTCCTCCCACATGGTTATGGTTGTCGCCGTTCGTGACTCCCTGAATGTTACCCAGGGCAGCGAAGGCCTCCCGGACCGCCTGCTCTGAAGCGACTTTTGTGTCGGACCCCGGAGTTCCGATGCTTGTGACTATGTCATCGGTGTCGATCTTGGTGTCTGCCAGCTCTCGGACAGCCTGCTCGGATGGGATTTTGGTATCTGATCCAGTTGCCCCAACTGTGGTGATTATGTCAGCCGAGGCTATCTTTGTGTCTACCAGAGTACGAACGGCTTTCTCAGTGGGCTGGATGGCATCCGACCCAGGAGAAGCTACAGTAGTTGAGACACCCTCGACACCGACAGCGAACATCCAGATGTTGGCCGTTGTGACAGTGGTCGCCGTGGCTGGGACGTAAACGGCTCCCAGGATGGCGCCGGGCGGAACGTCTGCGGGTGGCTGGGGAGAGGTGTAGCTCTTCCATTCACCGAGCTGCTTGGGATCTACGATAACGGTGGGCGTGCCTTTCGCGATTACCGCATCACCGGCAGCGTCTCGATAGATCACATCTACCCCAGGAAGTGTCGCGTGCCCTTCGTCGTGCGTAGTAGTATCTGCCTCGACATCAACAGGAGCACCGGCCACTCTGATCCTGCCTGCTGCGATATGCACGACCCGGCTGGCGGGCGAGCTGGCGGTTAGCTGGTTGCCGTTCACCACCCCGGTACCTTTGTTTGCTCGCGCCAAGGCGCTTACGTGCGTCGTCAAGATGCACTGGCCGGGCCGCGGCTCAAGAAATGTTATGTCGGGCATAATAAATTACCTCACGCAGAGAGATTCATGAAAAGCGATGTGTTGTTGCTGCTGCTGTTGATATTGCAGGGCCAATAGTCTGGTGATAGGAATGTCAGATAATCCGACTGCCCCATAGCATCACCCACATGGGCGGCCACCGTGACCGGCAAGAGGCCGGGGCTCGCTTCCCACGACATCCCGTTTTCGTCTACGCCATGCATCGGCTCGGGCGGAGGGCCGTCTATTGGCCCCAGGAGCATCATGAGCAGAATTAAGAAGATCATTGTATCCCCATAATTTTCTTGCCAGCTTCCTTTGTTGCCTGCCGGTTATTGCGCCGGCTCAGCACCACACCGATTGAAATTAACAGGATTGTTACAAGGACGGCCCCGACGATATGCCAGCCATACTGCCCGATCCTGCCCCAATAGACGCCTATCGCACCCAACGCACCTACATAAGCACCACCGAAGAGCCCTATTGTGAGCCACCTGAGCACGGGGTTGCCCCAAATCAGATTCCAGGTGATACTCACCAATCGCGGATATTCTTGTATTACCGAGATGCTTGCCTTGATTTCTTTTATCTCTTCGGCAAGAGTGTCGTTTTTTAGGCCAGCCTGATATATCGCATCGGCCTTTGCTGAGCCGAGGTCAGCGCCATCTACCAGAAAGCCTTTAGTGGCCTGGTATGCTCCGCAAACCTCTTCGACTTTTGTTAGGCGCGCATTGAACTCCCTTCTGAAAAAGTCGCAGTTGTCGCGGCCAACCATACCACGATCTACTGAACCCTTCAGCTCAGTTATTGCTTTTTCGTTCTTTTCGATGCCGTCTAGGATGAGTCGGAGCATTGCGTCATCCATGCAACCTACCGGGGGAGCGTGATCAGCCCGCCGCCGTACTTCCTGGCAATCATGACTACCATAAACAGGATTGAACCGATTCCGGCTATCTGTTCCACAGTCAGGCCCGCACCCGCCAGGCCGAAGGATACTAGTAAGCTCGATACCAGGCCAATAAAGGCCACTATTTCTGTCTTGGATTCCCAAGGCATCTTAGGCTCTAATTCAACTGCCATTTAGATCACCAGTTCATATGAATATAAGTCCACCGTTTTCGGTTTCAATCGGTGTCAGGTTGCCCACTTCCGCGCTGATGTTCTGCGGGAGCGGTGTTGCCGTCATCGTGAAATTGATTAGCAGGTCCGGTACGCCTGCCCGCCCGTTATCGAGCTTCCTGGTTCCTGAGAAGAACTTGCCCAGGTCTGCTAAGGGCCGGTCCTTCCAGGCCGTCAGGTTCTCATTCACGGCGGCTATGGCGTGGGCGCTCGTGGGCGACAGGCCCGACAGGCTCACGGCCTGCACCGGGGCGGCGCGGGGCTGCAGGAGGTCGAGCGGGGTCTGGGCGGTAGCCACGGAGATTAAGGCTAACAGAATAAGGAAGAGTCTCATTTTGCCCCCTTCTTTCCGAGGGTGCTGGTATTGTAGAAGCCCTCAACGCCTTCCTTGCCGAGCTTTCGCATTTTCGCCAGGACAATCTCAGGATCATAGCCGAAGCAGGCCACCCATTCGATTCTCGTTAAGGGCGTGGCATCGTCCGCTGTGGTATAGATCCTGTCACCATTGACCGGGCTAATTCCACCTACGGGCAGCCTCCACTCGAAGCACTTGGGCAGAAGGCAACCACATGCTTGATCTCCGGTGCCTGCCGTGTCTCTCTGGGGCGTATTTAGGATACCACAGTCACTACAGCAAAATTTCTTAGCCCGGTCGTCTACTGATTGGACCAGGCAACAACCCGCACATTTCGCTTTATATGTCATTTATTATTCCTCTTAGCATTTTTCGCCAATTTCAGCAATAACGCCCTTTATTTCCACAGATTTCATTGATTTGGCCTCACTTTCCAGCACCACCAATCGAGCAGAAGTATTGATCGGTTCCCTCGACCGCCTTTTGCTGGCCGTCGCTTCTCTTCTTCACGAAAATTTGTGCCATGAAAATTCTCCTAGATCTTAATCGCCTTCCGGTGGCGTTCCCTAGAAAATGATAGAAATCAAGCGCAGTACAGCACATTGAACGGCTGTGTGTTGTCTTCCAGATCGACGGCGCTGGATCGATCCTTCACGTAGATGTCTATCGAGTTGCCCTGGTGTGGATCTGTATATCTGATCTGGTCCCCGATTTTTAAGGCTGCCTCGGTATATATGTTGTATGTCGTTTCCATGAATCCCGATCCGTTGGGATCTCTCCTGACTGATGTCTTGGGAAAGACCACGCAGGTGATCGGCACCAGCGTCTCTCGGAATAGCGGCTCGCCTGTGGTGCTGATACACTCGATGAGGATGTTGCAGTCCAGGTCCGCTGTCGAGATGTCGGGCAGCTCGGTCAGATCTTCCTCGTTGGTCAGCCTGGTTGCCTCGATGAACTCCAGCCCTTCCTCGTCGATGTGGACAGTCCCTTCAACGGTGGTGTGTCCTGTCGCTGGCGAGACTGTGATAGCGAGCCGGAAGGCCTCGATGGGGGTCTCTGCTGCACTCAGGTCCAGCTCCGAGGTTAAGCCGTCGTACAGCACCCAGGGGCCTTGCAGGATCTGATTAGCTTCGACCTGGACAAACTCATCAAAAAAGCCGTCATCCATCCTACACCTCACCGATCCGTGGCCACTCACCCATAATCCGGTTTCGCTCGATGAGCTGCGCCCTGGCTGCCATCATGCCAGCGAACGGAGCCGGGTCGCCCGCCTTGGTGCGCTGTTTGAATTCCAGATAGAACGTGCGCTCCAGCGCGGCCTGCTGCATTGGACTCAGTTGCTTCTTTCCGATCATCGGCATTCCTGTTGCCTGGCTGATTGACATTTTCTCGCTCATAGATATCCTGTGATGCTGTAACCGCTGCTTGGATTGTCATGCTGGCCTATGCCGAACTTGAGCGCCCTGTGTGCAGAGGATGACGCTCTGGGCGTGATGCTCGGACTCATGGCCATAGCCTTGAGGGCCACGCTCTTTTTACGCCATCCTTCAGCTTTTTGTGAAAGTGAAACGGAAGACCCCCCCATCGATTTATCGGCGAGGCCGGCATACATCCCGGCGATGGTCTCGGCACAATAGCTGGCAGCGAGAAGGGCATTGCCGCTTGCTCTGGCAAGGTTGTACTCAATCTCGGAATCTGTGACCAAGGACAGGCTTGCCTCCCGGCCCAGCTCCAGCCGGACGGCATCGACGGGCACGTTAGCCGGATCGCCTGTATAAGTCGATTCGGGCTCTGGTTCAGGATCGGGCATGTTATTATTCTCCTCATCAGTTTATTATTTCAAAAAAGAAATGATAGTGACCCGCTTAAGCGGTGCGGGTCCACTCAAGAGATACGAGCACTTTTCCGCCCGCAGTGCTCTTGGCACTTGTCAGATAGTAATATCCGTCTGCAAGGACCACATTGTTGGTCGTTGGACTTGCCGAATATTCTACGTTCAAGGCATCAGATGCCACGGCGGTCAAGACACCGGATGCAGACGCTCCCGTGGAATTTCCACATGTCACAGTACCATTGTCGCTTGCCGCAATGGCCTTCATGACAATGCCACGAATTTTGTTTATCGTGACCTTCTGCGGGAAGTAGATTCTACTGGTGGTCTGCTCGCCCGTCTCGAAGGACATCGTGAACGTGCTAACGCCTTTGAGAAGAGCTGCCTCAAGCTTGGGTATAGTTACCCCCAGGGGCTGCAATGCGGAGGCGCCGATCGAGACAAGCTCGGACTTAACCACATTGAAAACGATCTTGCCAACCGTGGCGCTCTTGACCTTGATGCGGCCAACGATCTGCTTGAGCTGGTCTGCCCCCGTTGGCCCCGTCAGAGTCCAATTGCCTGCTGTGACCCCATCCAGATATACCGGATCTCCCACATTTCCAGCATCGGTGTTGAGTGTCGTCAGCTCCAGGATATCCCTGGCCTCTGATGTGGTGGTGCCAGCGTTGACGCTGGATGCGACGAGCTGAGCGGGCTTCCCGGAGGTGTCTGCGTCAGCTTTCTCGACTATGAACGTGTCTGTGGTGAAGTCATAGCTCGATATGTGCAGAAGCTCTCCGATGGCCAGGGCTCCGACCGAGTAGACGGTGAACTTCCTGGGAACGTCCGGGCCCATGTCACTCATGACGACAGTGCCCGGTGCGATCTTGGCACTGGTCACGGAGCTATCCTGTAGCCCGGAAGTACCGACCTTGACCCGCTCTATTTTAACCGTGTTGAAGACGATCTTGCCTACGGTTGCCGATTTTACCTTGATCCGGCCCACTATCTGCTGGATCTGGTCCGCGCCTGTCGGACCTGTGAGTGTCCAGCTTCCTGCTGTGGCTGCATCGAGATAGACTGGATCTCCGACTTCTCCGGCGTTGGTGTTCAGGCCGGTTAGCTCCTCTATGTCAGAAGCGAGGGAGGTCTCTGAGCCGCCATTGACGGTGCTTGCCACGAGCTGGGCCTGCTTACCGGACGTGTCCGCATCGGCTTTCTCTACAGTGAAACAACTGTTGGCTACATTGTAGCCGGTGATGTGCAGGAGGTCTCCCTTTGCCAGGGCTCCGGCGCTGTAGACGGTGAACTTGCGGGTCGTCAGGTTCAGGTTGTTCAGGTCGTCTGCGGTGGAGGTGATCTCCGTCATTGTGCCGGCATCGTTGGGCAGGTGCAGCTCTTTGATCCGGGCCCTCTTGACATCAATAGAGTCCTGCTTTACCGGCCCACGTGGGTACTCTAATCTAGCTGGGCCTTCCACCATCTGGGATCGCCTCCGTTATTTGTGAATTGTCGTCGTCAGGCATCCGGTATATCGCCCCGGATCTGATGAGCGTCTGGAGCGGATTGCCTCGGGGGTACTTCTTAGGATCTTTGGTGTCCATCTTAGCGGCATCCTTGGCAGAAATGATAGAGCCCCGCGCATATTGGCGCAGGACCTTACCATCATGCCTCTGGAATGCCCGCATTACCTTGTAGCTGTCGGGCATCGGTGGGACCTCAAGCTATTGCGGTATAGAAGAACATGCCCGCATCAGGAGCTACGACGCAGGGAGCCCAGCACTGGAATCCTTGATAGAATGTCGTGTGTACGTGCATATCAGGCACTTGAGACAGGGCAGTCTCGAAGCCTCCCAGAGGCTCGTTGAAGGACAGGTTCATGGCAGCAATGGTCTTCAGGGGGCCGGGCTTGTCCACGAATCCGAGCCACATGCTCTTTCCGAAGATCCAGTCCAGGACCACAGCAGCGCCAGGTGCGGCGGTGTTGTACATCGCTCCGGCGACTATGATCTTCTCGACATCCAAGGCTTGAGCGATCATCTGCTCATTGAGCTTGGTGGGAACCTTCTCAGCGCCCTGTGGGTTTCTGAAGAGCGAGATGAGCTGCGGGTTGATCCTCAGAGCCTCGTAGACCTGCTCGCCCATGATGAGGGTGTTGGGCTTGACGCCTGCCTTCTTCTTGATCGCCATCTTGGCATCCTTGAAGAGGCCCAGGGGGTCCGAGTCGGAGTCGTTGAACCTGCGGAATGTCTCGCCGGTCGTGACCTCGCCATCTGCCCAGGTCTCACCGGAGTTGACGCCAGTCACATCGATTCCCCAGACACCTGCCTTGAAGTAGGCATTGGCAATGGTCAGCTCTTTGTTGAGCTGCAGGACATCTGTGACCATGTTGGTCGTGGCCTGCTCGATTGGGTAGCCGTCGTCGGCTACGAAGGGCAGATCGGCCAGCAGAGGCATCTCGAAGGCGTACCTCTGGCAGACGTAGCTGCCGGGAGTATCCACCTTCAACTCGCCCTGGGGCGGCACGGTGCCGGGCCGCCAGGTGCCTGCCTTGTTGGTAAATGCGTTCTCTTTTGCCCATTTGGGATAGAGACCAGCGATCTGGTTGACTCCGATCATCGGGAACCATTGGTCTGCCACGAAGTTGGAGGGCTCCTGCCTGTAAGCCAGGGACCACTCGGATTCCAGTCTGGCTACATGGATCTGGGAATAGTCCATGCCCTTGCAGACTACATCCTGGGCAGCCGTGGCTAAGGCTTCTTTGTATGCAATATCCGTAATAATCACCTCAAAAGAGTTTTAAGTCACCGCATAGGTGAATGGTCCCATCAAGCGCACTGAGGCAGGCAGGCCCGCTGCGGCACCGACAATACACTGTCCGACAATGATATCAGCAGCCGTTGGGGTCGCCTTGTCGCCCACTCCACCGGTGCCAACTTTTACCCAGTCACCGGCTGCGAGTGCTCCACTCCCAGCCTTGACTAATGCAACGCCGCGTGTCTGGACCTGGGCCACGGTCTGGAATTTTGCGGACGTGACCGATGCTTCCTCGATGGGTCGGTTGCAGAGGACTCCTGCAGATAAGCCGCTACTATATGCTTCCACCGTCCGGTTGACGGCTGCCCGCTGCTGAACAAAACAATACTCGTAGGCCGTCAGATCTCCATAGACATCAAACGGACTGATGTCTCCCGGCATTGCCTCCCTGAACGGGGCTGTGATAGCCATCTAATGCACCCCCATCTGAGATCTTACGTAAGACTGCCTTTCCTCGGCCAGGACTGCCTTCGCCAGCTTGCCGTTCTCGCGGGTAGCCGCGGTTACGGCCATTGCCCTGCGGACCTTGGGGTCTGTCGGGCCGCTGCCGGACTTCTGGATCGTGCCTTCATGCTTCTGCACGATCGCCTCGAACTGTGCCGTAGCACTGCCAGGAGCGGGCCTGCTTGAGCCCATCTGAGTGCCCAGGATGCCCATCGCCTCTTTCTTGACGGCGTTGGCCTGCTTGAGAGTCTTGAGGATGCTTTCTTTGGCGCTTGCGGACATATCGGAGTCCTCAAGGGACTTCAGGATGGTCGCGGTCTCGCCAGGGTTGCCCAGCTCGCTCAGGTAGCTCTTGGCGATGCCTTCAAGCTCCTGCTTTCTCATCTTGGTAGACTGCTTCTGAACAGTCTCCACCAGAGGCCGCACGGCCTTCTGGATTTCTTCCGATATCATAGCTGCAATATCGGACTTAGTGACCTGAGCCACACTGGCTCCGGCCCTTGCCCCAGCGGGCTTGGTCTTCATCATGATACCTTCCTTGGAATTTTGCATTGATTTGAAAATAAGGAATTTTTTTGAGTTAGCCGCTTTACCGACTAACGAGACTTCATCTAAGTCCAAATTTTTAAGATCGTTTGGCATAGAATAACCTCATTAAAATGGAGTTCGTTCGCCCTGGCCTGCTATCGAGAAGCCGGTTATCTCGCCCTTCTTCACGGCATCCCATACATCTTTATCATGGATTTTTACAGCCATGACCCATGAGCCGGACTTCACGACTTGCCCGCCACACCTGAAGTCTGTGGGCGCTATGTAGCTCTCGATGATGTCCGCCTTAGCCGGGCCTTCATGCTCTTTGTTGATCTTCTGCGAAGTCTGCATAAATTTGTGGCAAGCACGCCTTATTTCAGACTTGGAGATGCGGTCGCCCTGCAGGTCAATTGTGTCCGGCTCAGACACGACACCGTAAACGATCTGCCGATCCCCCTTGATGATAGGCACCCGGAAGGACTTGGTTATCTTGCCGTCTTCCTCTTCTTCCTCGTCATCCTCTTTTAGGAAGTCCGGCTTGTCGTCCTCGTCTGCATCGTTAGATTTCTCGGTGTCCTCTTCATCGCAGGGCTCGTCTGCCTTCTCCATCTCGTCATCATGAGCTTCAAGGATGGCCCGGATCTGATCGATCAGCTCACCTTTGCCGCCGTCGTCATCCTTGTCGAGCCCTTCCTCTTCCGGCTCAGGCCCTTCCTCGCCCTTCTCGGTGTCGTCATCGGCCTCTTCTGCCGGGGCTTCTTCCTCTCCATCATCGCCGCCGCCGTTCTCCTGCATCCACTGCTGTAGAGCGGCCTGATGTTTCTGCTCATCCGCATGGATTGCGGCCATGATCTCTTTCAGCTTCGGGTCTTGGATGCCTTCAAGGGCCTGGCTCAGTGCCTCCACGCCCCCGGACTCGTCGGCTAGCCGTTCCTTGACGAAATCGAGGTCAGAGCCTTCTTTCTCCAGCTCTTCCTCGCCTTCGTCTTGCATTTCTTCATCTTCATCTGGTTTCAATTTTGAACCTCCTAATCTGGGGGTGTGTAGGTCAGAATAATCGAGGGATTTTAGCACCATTATTATCTGTTTACCGTAAACCTTAAATAGATAGCATGCCTGTTAAGTATTGGAAGTGAACTGAGATGCAATATGCTGCCACGCTGAAAAACCGAGAAGTTTTGAGCCTACACAAGACCATCGCCGCCGCCCGATTGGCGGCACAAAAAAACGATGCCGAGTACATCCGGCCTGCCGAACGCGCGCAGCCCCCGGAAAACTCCTCAGATGAATGTGATGAGATTATATATACAGACTATCTGGGGTGGTCCCTGCGAATTGATATCGGGAATAGTGGCGCATTCGTGAGTGGATTTTAGTGCCCCGACAAAAGAATATGGGGGCGGCTATATCCTTTCGTCTGCCTCTTGAGGAGGATTACAGCTTTCGCGAAAAAGCAAAAGTAGAAGGACTTTCGCCCGGAGAGTACGCCAGAAAACTATCCCTTGTGGCCGCTCATGCTTAATGGTATTCGTTCCAGGAGTTTGTAGCTCCTGGTTCATCATATAATTGTTCCCGTCTTTTCCCGGGCGTGTTCAAGTACCGTGGTTTGGAGGGGGCAGGTGTCTGCACCTCGGTCTCGCCGTAGTTCATTTCAGATTCCGGCCTTACAGGATCGTTGCGATGCTTTATTCCCCATACTTTATTGTTGGCATCATATAGCGCCTGCGCTTTGTTTTTTAATTTTTGTTTTGCCTTATCGCCAATGTCGCGCAATGCGGCATCCAGTTTGAATTCGTTGTTATTTAACTTCATTCGTTGATGTAATATTGCCTCGATCCCAGCTTCCAATTTTTGGTGTTCTGCATATATAACATCCCGCTCAGCTTCTGCCGTTGTCAATTCGTGGCGGTCTGGCCCATCCGGCTCTTTCGCGGCTTCCTGCCCTTTCGGCTTGCTCGTGTTCAGCCATCCGATCTTGTCGAGCGCACTGCCGCCACCCAGGAGCGTCTGGATGGCCTTGCCACCACCCAGGGTAGACTGCCCAGCACCCTCGGCCCGTCTGGCCTGCTGGTTCCGCTTGTGCTTGGCTCCCTGGCTTTCCTTGCCCTTCGGCTTAGGTTTAGCCGCACTTGAGCCGCCTGACCCGAACTGGCCGTTGGCCGCGTGCTCGTGACCGGAGGCATCCTTGACCTTCATGATAGCGATCTGGCCGGACTTGGATATGCCAAGATACTCAGCACCGCTGGATCGCATGACGCCTGTGAGCGCAGGAATTTGCATTAGCATGAAACCACAACCAGAAGAGTAAAATATAAATAGATTAAATGCAAACTATACAGTTATGCAGAAAGTGCCTTACAGGTTCCGAGGTTTCAAGCGATGGGACATCGGCCAGCAGGTCACATTAGCCGCTTTCGATCAACAGTACAGCAGAGCATCTGAGCCAAGGAGCTTCAGATCTTCCCAGTCGTCCACCAGCCCCCTGCCCCGGTAGATTGCCTCTTGCCTGGCCTGATATTCTTCTTCAGTCATTCTGCGATGATCTCCACTTGTTTTGGCAGGGATATTCCTATGACCCAATCGATCCTAATGCAGTCAAATCCCAGCTCGCTTGATATGATCATGTGGTTGGCGTCATGACTCTCGATTTTGCCTTCATATAGACCATCACAATCAACGATGTTCACCCAGACATGTTGCCCTTTAGCGACTTTCAGGAATTCTGAGATGATGGTCACGGCTTGGCCTTCCTTTCCTTGGTTTTGCGCCTGGGCTTTTCCGTTGTCTGCTTCCATGGTGGATATTCATGCGTTACATTTTCGATCGCGGTGTTATCAGGTAAATCGACATTCAAATCCACAATCTCTGACGAGCTGGCGCTGTAAGTCCAGGCGCCATCTGGTAGCTTGATCATTTCTTGCATTAAGTTGAGCCTCCGTAATCGATATCTAGGAGCACGTGGATGCAACGAGGATGATGCAAACCAGCATCCACCGCCGTCTTGAGTGCCGGATATTCTTTCGATCGGCCCGAAATTGACACAATTTTCCCGGCCCAATCCCTGCACGGCCCGCAGCTATTCGTCCGGACTTCTCTGCTAATCAGTGCCAAGTCACCCCCTCGCCCCAGGATGCCGTTCATTGCACCCATGTTATAGAAATCGCGGGCTGCTGTTGTGGCGATCATCATCGCATAGTCTGCGAGCCCCAGCTCTTTCCCGTCAATGGTTTTGTGGGCAACTGGTCGTTCTCGGAGTCCTGTGTAATCGGGCTTCCTGGATGATAGATCGCCCTGGACCTTCCTCTTGGTGGCTTCGGCTATGATTTCTTCAATATGCCTGGCTAGTTGGGCATCTATTTCCCGGAAACGGTTCATCTCCTGCTGTATGAGTGCCCTGGCCGCCTTCTCGTGTGGGCCTTGTAAGCTGCCGACCCTTGAGCCTGCTAGATATAAACCGGGCACCGAGGCCCCGAGCCATGATGCCGCCTGCATGAGCAGCTCTCTCCTGATACTGCTCGTGTGCGCCCTCAGAACGTCTGGATTTTCTAAGTTCTGGCTGATCTCTGACTGGATTGCTTTCTCGCCTCGCCGGTAGAGCAGTGCGATGGCCAGAGCGGTTTCCTTGATCCGCTTCCTGGGGTCTTTCTCCTTAGCCGTGGCCTTGACAGCCTTCTGGATCGGTGCATCTGGCAGAGCGGCTATGAGGGCTCCATGTGGCCTGCCTGACATCTTCCAGAGGAGCCGCTTCAGGGAGACGATATCATAGCCCAGCGACCGGGCCTGCCGCCAGAACTCGCTGGTGAGGAAATCAAAACGCTGCTGATCGGTGAGGAGCGGAGAGCCCGACAAGTAGCCAGTCTCTCGGATGAGCTGCAGGAGTTCTGCGTTCATATGAGATCCTTAAGCAGCCTGCCCCATGATCGCATCAAGCGCGCTCTTGCCGTCGAGCAGGCTCTCGATCGGTGCATCGCCGTGCTCTGTGAGCTTTTCGTCTACATCTTGCTCTATGTAGTTGGGAAGTCCCAGGTTTGAAATGATAGTGTCCCGGATGCCTGCCTGCTTGGAGAGATCCCAGCCCGACTTTTCGAAGAGCCCCAAGATGGCAACTACGTCCTGCGTGCTGATCGGCACAATGGGGTCATAGACCATACGAGGCTTGGGCTTGCCTTTCTCGAATTCGAATTGTGGATTTAAACGGAAGAGCTGACGAACGGCCTGTTGGTTGATGGACTCCATGAAGGCGGTCAGAGTCGCATCTACCGCCAACGTAAAGTTATCTGTCTTGTCTCTGCTTAACGCCAGAGATCCTGTGCCCCCCATGCCCAACGCCATGAACTCGCTCATAGTAGAGATGAGGATTGCCTTGGCTTCTGCATCTATCGCAGCAGTTATGTGCCCGATGATGTCAGCGCCCTGGGCTGGCTGCAAGAACCCTAGTTTAATCTGTGGTTGCCCGTTCGCATCCCACACCTGGGGGGTGATGATCCACTTTTGAGCATCTTGATTGATATTTTCCATCGTATCTACTAGGCTTTGATACGAGGCCATTGCGTCTATTGCGGCCTGATCGGTTGGTGCAGCAGCGACATACTGCGGCGCATTAGCGATGTTTGAAGGCACTTCTGCCCAGGGGATGCCTGCGCCTCCTCTTTCCGCCGAAATATTTCTAAGGTCTTCCATTATTTTCTTAGTGCGCCAAGCACGCCAGGCACTGCGGAGGATTGATCTGCCTTCTGGGTTGTCTTTGCCGGGCTCTGCCCTGATGAGGATAAGCTTCTCGATTGGAATAAAGGTGGTGCGGTAATCCGGCGCAGCTATCTGAGTAAATCCCAAAAGTCTAGTAACGTCTAACGGGCTGTAATCCCAGTGCAAAATAGTATCAGGAGACCTAAAGGCAAAGTTCGCCCACCCAACCGCGCCATCGTCATAATTTGATGAATAGCGGTCATCGTCCTGCTCACCTTCGCGGAACTTATAGATTTTCTCAAATGGTGCCAGGCCAAATTGAAGTGTTGGTTTAGCAGCAGTCGCTACAAAAGTTTGCCAGCTATGCTGCATATCATTCATATTATTTTCTAGGAACTCAAACGACCCATTATCCTTGTTTTCATCGATGACAGGATCTGCGTGCCATTTGGCCCGCCTGATGAAGACTGAGTAGGCATTGAGGGAGGCTCCGCAATAAGCATCCGTGCCCATTTCCTCATAAGCAAGAAATAGGTTCCTGCCTTGTAGCTCCGGGAGGTAATCTCGCTTGATCCAACCTGGTAAAAAATATTGTTGCCCAGACCTGCCGAATTGCTGGCGAGCCAACGCACGCGGCGAAGAATTGAATTTTGGATAAGGATTGTAGGCGGCTTTAGCTACCTTCTTGTTATTGTCTTTAGCCATTGAAAACCCCAGTAACTAAATGTTTATGCCGTCTTGGATGTACTTATCTGCCCAGTAATTTGCGAGCTTATTGAACGCCCAGTGCCGATTAAATGTTGTTTTGGCATGACATGATTTGCACAACGGCACCAACTTCCATCCTTTGTCGCTTTTGCATCCTTGCTGCTTGTTAAAATCACAGTGATGAACGTCTAACCCCTTGCCATTTTCATTGGCCCCGCATAGATAGCACTTCCTACCAAATGCCTCTCGGACCTGCTCCTTTAGAGATTTATTGAATTTGTGACAATAAGGTAGATACGAAATACCGCCTTTCCACGCGGGATGGTCTGCCCCAGATACAGATTTTGGGTGCGGCTCGATATTGTTTTTTCGTATTGCATAATGGATGACAGCCGGACACAAATTCAATTTTCTAGCGCACTCTTTTATTGATAATTTCTCTTTAACATAATTTTCCTGCAACCACACGTGGGATATGTCGGTGAGAGGCATTCCAGTAGGTTTTGCTGTGATATTGTATCGCTTAAGTGCGCGAAGAACGGCACCATTCCTACATCCAGCGATCTTTGCACATTCGGTGGATGTTAAGCCCTGGTTGACATACAGCTCAGTTAACCACTCGTCCGTGAGAACTTCGATCTTTGGCCTGGCCGGAGCCCGTGGTATTATCTGATATCGCTTTAATAAATTTCTTATAGTTGTCTGCGTGCACCCGGTTAGTGCGGCGCATTCCCAAGTTGTTAGTCCCTTATCTACATAATGTTCTTTTAACCACCCTTCTGAAATGTTTGGACATTGCGGCCCAGGGTGGCGCGTCTTGATCCCATGGCGTTTTAAGGCAGTGCATATCGTAGCATACGTGCACCCAATTAATTGCGCACAATCTTTTGATGACTTGCCTTGGTTTACATACTGCTCAATAAGGAACTCTTTTGTAATCTCAAATTTCTTGGCCGTAAATTACATCTCCTGCCATGTATTCCTGAAATCGCTTTATGCTGGCAAGACGGTCAGGAAACCGCCCCTTCAGAATCAGTGATCAGCCGATCCCTAGCCAACAGATAATGATTAGCTTAATAGCATATATACTTACCGAGTCGCTGCAAGCTGGTTTTAATCCTTCTTTGCCCCTTTCTTCCTATTGGTGTCGCGGCTCACCGCTCGCAGATTGCGCTTGCTGTTGCTGCCGCCGTTGCTGATCGGATTGCGATGATCAGCCTCGCGTGGATCGCCGCGCTTGAGCCCCAGCTCTGACCGGGCCGCGTTCCTCTGCGCGCGCTCCTTGATCTTGGACGGCTTGCCGTGGTACTCGCGATATTCTTTTCCATAGTCACGGGCTGCGGCTTTCTGGATGCCGTTGAGGTTGAGATAAGGGAGCTTGTCGAGGGCGGAGGGGGCCATTACTGCCGATTTTTCTGATACCAGGGGCCAGTCCCCTCCCCCGTCGTCTGGCATAATAGGATCATAAAGGATACCGTGATCGCCTGGGTATGGTTTGGTGTGGATAAATTGCCCTGAAAAGATCTTATGAGGAATGTGATCAGGGAAAGCTTCACACGTTGCGCTCATCGTGTAACGCTTGCACCCTATGCACTGACCCGACGTGCTCATTTGATCGTCCTCACGGTGTTCTGGAATGCTTCCATAAGCTTAGGATGTACCTTCATACCACAAGTAATTGCCGATCCCAGCTCTGCGAAGAATTCTTTTTTATTCTCTGTCGCGTACTCTGTTAATGGAATGCGCCACCCATCGACCTTGTTCATTTCTGCATTAAAGGCCTCGCCCAGGTGGTGATAATGATATACGGCGTGCATGCACTCATGGGCCTGGGTGGCATAGAGAGGATCATCTACGGCATCGGCTACGGTCCAGTGGTCTGTGTTTTTTGTGCGTTCTAGCTTTTCCTTATATTTCTTAGTCTCGTTTTCTACATATTCGGCGGTGTAGACCGAACGGTTTTGATACTTCGGGTCGGTCTCCATCAACTTGATGGCTTTTTCGGTCATCAAGATATTATAAGCTTGATTGCCCCTCATCTTACCAATGTCTTCTTTTTGGTATTTTTCGGGGTTTTTTGCGTAGGACTTCCGGACGCCACATGATAATATCTCCCCGCTGTGACGATTGGTGATACACATTCCATATTCAGAGCCCGCCCGATCAACAAATCCCATCTTCCCAACGGCCACACCATACTTGCCAAGGACGTGCTCTGCACCTTTTAGCAGGGAGTTCATCCTGTGAATTGGTAAACCTTCATATGCGACCTTTGTTCCCTCTGGCACATATTTGGCCATCCTGCTCAAAGCTTCTACAGGTGTCTTTGCAGGAACGTGTTCTGGTAGTTCTGTGACGTTGGTGTTTATCGGCCCGGTGGGTCGTTTTGCTGCTGCGGGCCTCGCCCCAGGTGGCGTTGTTTTTGGCGACTCGTGCTTGGGCTTGCCGTCTGCCCCCAGTTCGTACATGGTCTTCTCGCGACCATTCCCGCTGTCAACGAACGTTACTTTTCCCAAGTCTTCCAGGTTGTGCATTGCCTGCCGGAATTTTTCATTTCCGAACATGGCTTCTGGGACGGTGAGCGGACCGTCTTTTGCGGCTCGGTACATCACAACAGCCACGTCGTCTGCTGTGGCGGGCGTCATGATGTTGCTGCCCATCAGCACCCTGCCGCCGCCCTGGACGACAGCGACCGAGATGTTGACCTTCCCTGCCGACTTGTACCCAGTAAATGCCCCGCCGGTATTGACCTCGACCTCACCGCCATTGGCATCGGGCTCCTTTGGCCCCGGCCCGATCTCCGGCTTTGGTTCTGTTTTTGGTTCGGGTTTCTTTTCCTGTTTCGGTTCCGGCTTCGGCTCAGGTTTCGCCTCTGGCTTCTTGGGTTCTGGCTTGGGCGTCGGTTTCGGATCGGGTCTTTGTTCTGGCTTGGTTTCCGGCTTCGCTTCCGGTTTTGCTTCTGGCTTCTTAGATCCCGGCTGAGCTGCGGGTGTCCCTTGTATAACAGAATGCGGCACCCATCGAGTAACCTCTTTCCCCGATTTATCCTTATATGTCACTTTGGCGTTCGCTTCGTATATCATCTGGACGCGGGCCTTCGTGCCCTTTGGAATGCCGCCAGTTGATGTGTGGAATTCAACCTCGTCGCCGTTTTTTAGCTCCGGGGTATTCTCGGGCTTCGCTGGCTGCTTAAACCAGGGATTGTTGTCCAGGGCGCTGCCGCCGCCCAGAAGAGTCTGGATCGCCTTGCCGCTGGTGCCAGACTGCCCGGCAGCTTCCGCCCTGCGATCCAGCTTGCGTTTGGTCTTCCCCGGCTTGCCCTTCCCGGACCCACCGCCGCCGCTCGTGAACTTGCCATCGCCGGCGTGCTCGTGGCCTTCGGCGTCCTTCACCTTGCGGATGTTGAAAGCCAGATAAGGCAACCGATCCAGCGCAGACGGCGCCATGCAGCGAGGCCGCAGGACCTTCTGCAGAGCCGGGATATTCATGATCATGCTTTCATTTCCATGCAGGTTTCTTGGTGGCTCCGGCGAAGGAGAGCTTTGGCGCGTCTTGCACTTGCCCCAGGGCTTGCCATGCGTATGCCAGAGCGTCCGCTTGATCATCATGATTTCCGATCGGGAAGCTGAGGAGTTCCGCCTCGAACTCTTGCGGCAACCCTCGGACGTGATAGACCTGGCCGAGCTCGTAGCGGGCCTCCAGGGGCGCAAATCTGCTGACTTTATCTGAGATCGGCTTAATGCCCCGGACATTGAGCGAGGTCTGCGAGGCGAGCTGCTGGATAAGGGCCTTCTGGTAGGCCACGTCTTCAATTCCTACCACGGAGGGCTTCCACTTAGCCGCAAGCTGCTTGATGAATTCAATTTGCTGTGAGAATGATGCTCTGATCCTTTGGACATCGAGAACGTGCAGGTTGCCTGCCGGATCCCGGCCCAGGACGGCTCCAGCGGTGTAGTCTGCCGTCTCTTTCTCTGAGATGGCCAGATCTATCCCAAGGGCGATCTTCAGGCCTTGTGTGGGGGCGTGATCTTCATACTTGAGCCAGGCTCTTTGTATCCTGGTCGCCCCGGCTGCTATGAACTGGCATTCATACTCTTGGGCTACCCAGGCGTTGCCTCGCTCCAGGCGCTCCTCCTCAATGAAGGTCGGATCAATTCTTGGGCACTGGTGCCAGGGGACCTCAACCTTCTGCCAGCCGCTACTTTTGGCCCAGGTTTCCCAAAAGAACCCTTGCTCCCCCCTCGGGGTGGACATGAGGATGAGTCTGCCCTTGGAAACAGCCAGCATGGGCCGGACTGCCCCATAAAGCTCGTCTGGTATTCCTGCTGCCTCATCGAGGATCAGGAGAGTTACGGCGCTTATGCCTCGGATGGTCTTCTCCGAGCCGGGGAGGGCCAGGACCCTTGAGCCGTTGGCAAAGCGCACTGAGAGCTTAGTATCTGAGTCGAGCTTGACGTTCTTGTTGACCAATGATAGAAATTCTGCGAACTTGAGCATGAGTTCCTGGGACTGTCTCAATGAGGGAGAGTCCAGGACTATTGTGCTTTTGGGCTTGTTGATGGCTTCCCACAGGGCTAGAATAGCCGTTGTGGTTGACTTGCCGGACTGTCTTGAGCAGTTGAGTGCGATCCTTTGCGCCTTAGATCTCAGGAATTGGGCCTGCCAGGGGTCCGGAGTGAATTTGAGGTAATGCAGAGCAAATGCAACGGGATCTTTTTCGGCTTTCTGTTTGATGAGGCCCTCAGCCTTCTGGATAGCTTCCAGCCTTGTCGAGTGTAGCGAGGAGTTCTTTGAGTCGGGCATCTAGTTCAGCTTCTGACAGCGACTCTATGGCGGATGCCTTACGGCTCTCTGGGTCGTCTCCCGAAAGTTCAAGCTCCAGCTTGACTGAATCCACCATCATCTTTGTACCGATCGGCCAATAGATTGATGCAGAGCCCAGGGTGAGCTTGTGGTCCTCGCCGTCCGAGACTGCAAACCTTTCGCCCAGCTCGACGGACATCATCTGCTTTGCCCGACGCTTTCCTAGGTTGATAAGATCCAGAGTGTTTACTACTTCATCAACCGCTTTTTCGCGGCGCTCTTCCAGTTTTTTGGCACGCTTCTTTTTCGCGTCTTTCACTAGGTCTTTCAGGTCCCACACGGCAGATTTGTAGCGGTGGATGGTACGCCACTTTTCTGGGATGCCTAGTCTCTGAGCGATGGCCATAGGGCTTTCTTTTTGGAGAAAGCCTTCTTCTATCTGCTCCAAGTAGAGGGATATCGATTCATAGGCCATTTGACATCACGGTTTGACAAGGATTGACAAATTGACATGATTTGACAAGGATTGACAAGAATTAGAATCCGCCTGGCCGGGCTTCGCTTTTCGATGTAGGAGGAATTGAAACGAATCCCGATGGCTCAGGATATGATCCCGGCCAGGGCGAGTTTCCTGACAGGCAGGATAACAGGGAAATGCGGCCAGGTGTCTGGCCTTGAATGGGTTACTGCTTTCCCGATGGCATGGGGGGTTAAGTCGTAACTAGGAGAAAGGGCCAGGAAAGAATCGGAGGATTCAGGAACCTGGCCCGCTTGGATAACGGGGAATGGCACGGTGCAATTCCAGCGATTGCTCGCCGCGTTGAGCCTTGCCGCGCCTTTGATGGACGGGTGTCGGACCTGTCCTTGATGGAAGTCTGTCTATTGGCTTGACTGAGCACCGATATATCAGATATCGGGTTCCAGATGGAACTGTAATATTACCGGGCCCTTCTCGGCCAGATCCTGGTTATCCTGGGCGCTTCCTTCCTGGATTTGGCCAGCACTCCGCCGCATCCTGGGCAGCGGGCCGGTGGCTCTATGCAGGCATAATATCGCCCACACCATGAGATGCGCCAAGACGCGATTACCTCTTAGCTTGGTGCTCATCTGATTGGGTGATGATATCCAGCAGGCGCGGGAAAGGCCGGTGATTCATGCCTACGTCTTCCGGTGGATGGCATACACCGCAGCCGTCCTCTGTGAGGGGCTTCTTGCTTGATTGCAGCTCCAGCGGTTCCTCGGGCTTGCTCATGGCGGCCTGGATGCTTTCATTGCCTCATACTGGGCCTTGATTCTCTCGCGGCCCATGCGACACTGTAAAGCTGCCTGATCCTGCTTGGCCCGTACCTCCGCACCGATGCTGCCAAGGTGGGAGCCGGACCAGAAGGATTTCGTCTTGCCGCGATGCTTATCCGGGCTGGATGATGTTAAGGACATGAGAAAACCTCGATAAAGACTATAAATGCCCCGTTTCTAGCGGGCGGTCGGGATAGTTCCCGCCGTTAGTGCGATATTCGTTTCATAAAATGTTTTGTTAGCCAGGGGTGATCTTCCGAGACGGTTTCACGTTCGCGTCTCTCGTTCACGACTTCTATTGTTCTACCGTCAGAGAAATGATTGGTAACTTTCAGCATGCCCTCGATGTTTCCACCATCGTTGAAGACGGTGCTGCAATTTGGATTATTGCAGACTGCCCGGCCATCTCTGCGTGTCTGTATCTCCCAGCCACATGTGCAGGATTTGCGAGAGAAGCGCATGCAAGAAGGCTTTTCCTTCACCGTGGAGAATTTAGTCTCTGAGTCGAGATTGTTTAATTTCTGCCTAAAATCGAGAATAGTAAGCTCGCCCAGTGTGGTCTTGTAAACCTTTTCAATCGGAGAATCGTAATATTGCCCTTTCCGGCTCGATGCCTCTGGCCGCGCCATCCTTCCTTGCGGTCGGTGTGAGGGCATAGCCTCTTTTTATAGGCCCTAAAAATATTAAGCTTCGTTCTTGATAGCTATCGATTGGATAGCTATCGATCTGTACCCTACCGTCACCCACCCGCCTTTTTTCCGGGAGGCCTGTGGCTCATGCTCCACCTTTTCCGCTATGCCTAGCCGGATTAGCAGATTGAGCGCATTGCGGACGGTGCCTTTCTCCAGCTTCACCTCGTCTGCGATCTCTGGCAGCGGCCTGATCTCCGATGATAGAGCGGCATTGACGGCCAGGAGCGTTGAGTCCAGGACCATCAGGCAGTCCTCCACCATATCGTTCTGGTAGTCACATGGCCTTTCGGGTTGGTCTTGATGCTATGTAGCTTCATGCCGACTGCTCCGAAGCGCTGCAATGCCCGGCAAGCTTTCTGGGCTGACTCTTGCGAGCTGCCTGTCCAGATGGCCAGCTCCGTGGCGCTCAGGGCGAAGTCCTCCCGCTCTGGCAGAATCTGCTCGATTCTGTCCCGGAGGCGCTCGTGGTCGAGGATCATACCCCTCCCCTCCATTCCTTCCCCACTCATGCCTTTCTGCTCTCAATGTCTCGCCAGGCTGATGCTTTCGCGAGAGATTGTCTGACTCCTGTGTATCCATGGCCGAGGCCCGAGACAACGTCTGCCGTCAGATGCCAGCCCGGATGCTTGCGGAGCCATGCTATGATGTCATCCTGACTCATGCCTTGCCCTCCATAGTGGCAATCCTGCCTTCCCACCGTTTCTGCTCCTTCTGGGCCAGGAGGACCTCTTCCTTGGCTCGCATGATCATGCTGCTCAGCGCGAGATCTAGCCGCTGCCAGTACAGGAGATGTCCCTGTGCTTCGGCGAGTTCCTTCTCGGCTTTCGGACTCATACCAGTCCCTGCCTTTTCAGTTCGGTGTAGCGAGCGGCTACCTTCTGAGTAGTCCAGCTTCCACCAGGATTTCTCTCTAGGGCTTGCGCTATTTCGTGGTTGAGCATCTTCTGTGCCTTCATGCTGATGATCTTCGCGTCAGCTACCTCATGATAGTCTAGCTTCGGATTTGGCTTGGCGTGTGGCGGTTCTTCCGGGATGCCGCGCGGATTTGCGCGCGCCGGCGCCGGGGCTCCCTCAACGCCGGGAAGGCTCGGAGAGGTGGCAGCTATTGCGGCCATGCGTTCCCGCTGTTCCTGGCCCCGGATGACGCCTACTACGCGCCGGCCATCTATGGCGAGGGCCCCCTTGATTTCGTCGTATGACCAGTTCGCCGCGTGCATCTCCAGGATCCTGGTTTTCTGATTTTGGCTTAGCTTGACTTTCTCAGGATTTTGAACTATCCGGGGATTCCGGACAGTTGGGTGCTCTGGAAGGTTCGGCTCTGTCAGAATTTTTGGAGTGGCATCAGAGCGATCGAGGTATTGCTTATCGCCATCCTCCGGCTTTACCTCCAGGAGAGCCGGCTGAGCTGCAGGCAGAATATCTGTCTCTATTTTCTTCTGTACTTCTGGCGGCGTGGTGAAGATGCCACCCCGGATTGCCGGGCCTTGAATCGCCGCGTATCCCTCCTGCGTGGTCATGATTGCTTTCGCGAGATCATCCATCGCGGTTTCCGGGCCTTCCAGCAGACCGACCGCGTTGCTGTCCGAGCTGACCGTGATGCCCATATCCGGCCCGATTGCTATGAGCAGCCTGCCGTTTTTTCCTCTGTAGACTGTGATCATTTCGCGGCCTCATCTATCGGCTTGTTGTGTGCCTTGCGCTCGATCCAGGACGGTTTTCTGATCGGATTGATTCTCAGGAATTGCATGTCTCTGTATGATCGTCTGGGCGGCTCTGGCTCAACTCTTACGGCCCGATGGGCCGGGCCTTTCGCTCCTTTCTTTTGGCTCATTTTGCTCTCCTGCAATCGTCGCGCGCGTGCCCGCATCCTTCACACACCATACCAGGTTCTTTGGACAGATGGTCGCATGATGGCTCCGGGCAACATGTCACTGGAGCGCGGTGAAGCTCGATTTCGTTCATGCTCTTGCCTGCCTCATTTCTCGGGTAGCTTCACTTGCATGGTCGCCCCATTTTCTTTCAGGAGTTGCTTCATCTCCTGGACTTCCGCAAAATCTGTCAGAGAGCGATTCTGCTGTGCTTTCTTGATGGCCTCTGCCACGTCTAGCGAGCCTTGCCCACGCGCCTTCAGCCCAGTAGACGCATATTCCTTGATCGTTTCCAGGCTACTTTCGCAGATAGCCAGCTTCATGGCCCGCTCTTCTGAAGTATCCGCCCAGTCGAGGAGATTCTTTTTCAGCAGCTCCAAATTGCCTTCGATCATCGATACGACCAATTTGAGCCCGTCCACCGGCTCGGCTTCCGTTCTAAGTTGGATGATCGCGCCTTGGACGAACGTCTTGATGTCCTCCGGTGAGGACATACTCATAGCCGTGCTCAGCTTCGACAATGCCTTTTCTTTCGACATCTCTCATCATCCTCCCTCAGAAAATGGTTCAGCGCCCCCTAAACTGGTCAACATTCTGCAACACCTCTAATCGCGTTGCACCCAGCAACCACGCGATCAATTGATTTTTCGTGTTTTGCCCATTTGACGATCGCGTTTGGATGACTGGAAAAACTAAGAGCCTGTAAATGATTGATCTCTTTGCCTGGGATGAGCCAAACGTGCATCGGTGTCAATGATTCCCGATTATCGAAAGCGAGACACAGAAAATAATCAGGAACCGCATTTCGCCGTATATCAAATTGCCAACGGGGATTCCGCCTGAATCCGCCTATTAAGCATGATGATTTCACATCTATCTTGAACCCTTTCCCACAAATGAAATCAAATGCCGGATTGTTTACCGGCATTCGCTCAACGTGGTCAAACAATCCAGCCAACACGCGTTCAGCTACATGAACGCCCAAATAAGAGGCACAGTTCCTATTTTCGGACATTGGTAGTATGCCATGTGCTGTTGCATAGTCCCGCCGATACCCCCTAAGCTCTTCTTTGTGGGCGCTCCACCATGCACGCCTCTTGGCCAATCCTTCTTCCCGGTTCTTGTAAGGCATCTATCTCGCTCCTGGCGCTGCCATGCCTGCCTTCTGGCTCTCTATCCACTCTGCCCCAGGAACGGCCTGTGGCGCGGGCTGGGCGGCTGCCTGGCGGGCTGCCTCGGAGACCGGGATTGGATCAGGGCGAGGCTGGGCCTGAGAAGTTTGCGGGCGGGCGAGCAACTTGACGAAGTATTTTCTCTGCATTCCAACACCGGACGCTGTGACTCTGAGAGTTGATCCGGCCAGCTCGGGGCCAAGCCTCTCCTTCAGGCAGATTGCCTTGATCTGCTGCATGAGAGACTTGCTGGTCACGCTCCAGGTCTTGATTTTGGGGTTCTCATCCACCAGGACCTCGATATTGAGGCCTTCGTTGGACTTCTTTGTGCCATCTGGTTGTGTGAATTCTATCGGGCCTGCTATCGGATTTCTCACTACTTTCAGGACTTTTTCGTCTCCATCATCGAACTTCACGAAATTGCCATCAAGCATGTCTTCGGTGTCGTCCAGCCAGGTTCTCTGTCCATTTCCGTTCGGTGTAGTCATGTCTTTTTCAGCTCCTTTCATTTCTTTTTCATCTACGCCAGGATCGCTCACAGCGGTCTCTGACTTTGTAGTGAATTGCTTGCCCCTGGGATCTTCCGGTTCTGGCTCGATCTCCTGGTGAGCAGCCAGCCATTCCTTGACCTGGCCTAGGTCTTCGGGAGGTATGTCATTGGCCCGCAGGATGATCGAGAGGATGTAGGCGCTGGGCTTCTGGTGCAGCGACTTCATTCTACTCAGGGTACGGGTGAGGAGGGAGGACTGGGCTTCTGAAAGCTTGCATTCCATTGTCTACCATCTCCTGGTTTTGATAGCGTTCGCTGTTGTCGGTTCTATGTTTTGTGTACAAATGCTTACATTTCTTATAACTCTTCTAAAGAGAGAGAGAATAAGAGAGTTACACGAAATGCATGCATTCATACACGGTCCTCCCTTCGATAGAAGTTTGGTATAGGTGCGGTAATTCCCTTCCAGATGTATCCGATGGTCTTTCTCTCTCTAATTACTCCCTTCAGAGCACACATTTCTTGCATAGCGCCGTTGAATCTGCCCAACCCCAAAGCCCGAAGGCCGGAATTTACGCAAAACTCCTTGTAGGATGAGTAAATCAGTGGGCCGTCTATGCTGACGCTTTCTTTTACAGTACAAACTTCTTCGATGAATACTTCCACCGAATTGTTCTCTTTGCGATATTCCTCAACCGCGTCCGTGATTTCTTTTGGTGGATAAAGACCGCCAAGCGTTCTGTAATCCTTGAGCCCATCCAGCGCCCAGTTCAAGATGCCTGGCAGTTCTTTTATCAGCTTTTGGGCGAGGTGTTTGTCCTGCTCCTCTTTGGCAAAAGTCCGATTAAACGGTATCAAGTGGACTCTAGACCATGCAGCGTTTGTCCTTTCGTAGATGGCGGGCTTGTTATTGGCCGCCAGAAAGATCTTGCCTTTTGGCTGATAGGTGAAGATCTTGCCGTACAACTCTCGGCAGGTTTGCGGATCGCCGCCAGTCCACGGCTTGATAACTGACATCGAGAACCGGCTGCCCTCTTCCGGCTCTGCTGTGGTAATGATCCGGGCTCCATAGAGCGCGGCCAAATCGTCTCTGACCTTCTCGTTTTTCGATATTAGGAAGGTCGAGATGTCCGCGTTCCTGGCATACTCGCCGCCCAACTCCCTCATGATCTCCAAGAAAATGCTTTTCCCGTTATCTCCGTCCGATCCGTAAAGGAAGAAGAAGCATTTCTCGGCCATTGATCCGGTGAGTGAATAGCCTACCACCCTTTGAATATAATCTATGATCGGTTCCTTGTTTTCAAACACCTCTCCTAAGAATTGCTCCCACCGCTCGCATTTTGCGTTTTCGTTGAATCCATATCCCGCGATCTTCATCAATCTGAATGCCGGGCTGTGATGCAGTAGAGCGAAATCATTCAAATCCAAGACACCGTTCTGGAGATTGAGCTTGCAGTCGTCAGCATCGAGCGCCAGAACCGACAAAGAAAACGCCGGATTCTTTGAGGCGAGTGCTGCCGTGGCCGTATAGCTGTTGTTGTTTCCACATGATGAGGAGAACTTGGCCAGCTCCGCGCGTTTTTTGTCGTCTTCACAGTCCCTGGTTTCTACATAGAGATTAGAAATAACGTCATCGAGCGCGGTATAAGGCGCGGTTTCGTCTCTCTCCCAGTTCTTGCCTGTCCACTTGATCCAGTCCTTGAACTCTCTGACATACTTCAGATCTCCCCGGTGGAGATCTAACAATCGCTCTACGTTGCCACGATTATTCAGAGTCAGGAATCTTTTCTTGGGCTCCTCCGTTGGGGCTTCCTGCGGCCTTCCGGTGTTGCCTAACGGCTTGAAGACATCCCGTCCTGGCGCTTCTGGTATCGCCCTGGGGTGGTGCTTCCCAGCGCCAAGAGCACTGTTCAGCGTGGCTTCTATCTCGCCTTCTCCCAGGCCCGCCCTGTCCGCAGCACGTTCTAATTGCCTTCTGACATCCCACTCGTCGAGGCTTCCACCCGCCACCAGGGTTGCCAACTTAAACGCACTTGTGTTAAGCTGCGCGTTTCTGTTGCCTTCCTTCGCGAATGTGACCGCCGCTACTTCATCTTCAAAAGCCCGCTGCGCATACCTATTATTAATCGCCGTCTTCTTATTATTTTCCAGTTTCTTTAGGTTCTCCTCCAGCCTTTTCTTAGGTCCATATTTTTCCTTTAGAATTTCTACAAACCAAGCGGGCGCTTCTGCGAGTTCGCATTCATCCGGTCCTACTTCCCATTCATACTTAGAGCCGTTGTAGTGGGCACTAGGAGGCATAGCCACCTGTCCCTTTCCTACCTTGACATCGATCCCTGGGAGGATTCCGGCATTGTTTTTAAGTGGAAAACCGAGCTCTGGCCACTTGAAATGATAGTGGCACCCCCGCCCGGTTTTCACCTTGTGGGTCTTCGGCCATTCTCGATCTCGCAGGCTCTCCTCGCCCGTGGGACCGTCCACATCAACGACCATGAATCCGGTGTCCTGGCCACACATAACGCCCACATTGGACTGCGGCCACATTCCCCACCAGTACTCTATTTTCTTGGTGTCGTTAGAAGCGGTCTCCTGCCACTTTGTGACCCTGGGATGCTTGCCCCGGCTGTTGCCGTCACAGTCTGGCTTTCCGCACACACACGAGCCGTCCTGCTTGATGTTGTAGAGCGGAATAACCCGCCAGCCACGGGAAGCATAATCCAGAGCGGCCAGGCGAAGTTCTCTTTGATGTGTTGAGTTGCCAACGGGCGGCTCGGAATTTCCACCAGGAACTTTTTCCGGTTCCTTTACAATTTGCAGTTTGCCAATTTCATCGATGTCTTTTTGTGATAAACACCTCTTCAAATCGTCCTTAATGTAATATTCTTTACCCAACGAATTCAACACTCTGATAGCTTCCCGTCCAAAGCTCGCCCAATCGGTTTCTCGGCTCACCGTCTTGACTGCTTCATTGTGCCAAGGCTGATTATTTTTACTGTTCATTTTGCCGACTTTTATTTTATCGGCATATTTAGAGACGATTGGCAACAGTCCAAGGGTTTGTTTTGGATCTACCACGGGTTCGAAGCTTACCCAGGTTGAAATTCCGCGCTCTTTTGCCAATCTCAGAGCTTCTATTCTATCAGACCAGAGAGACGCGCCCGGTTCCCACTTCTTAGAATCTGCATCATTGTCACATGTCAGAGTGACCCCAAAGAGGCAATCCTGGCCGTAAAGATCAAAGTCCGTCCGAGCAGTGATACCATTCTTGGTCAACACCTGGAAGGGAATACCTGCGTTCTTGCAGGCCATTAAGCAGCGTCTTGATATGTAATCAGGCAATGCCGGATCATAGATATCTCCGACAAAGGTGAACTCCAATCTCTCACCTGGCTTGATGACTTCCTTGAGTCGCTTGAGGTCAGTTTCCAACCTGGTAAGAACATTATCCTTCAGGACGGGTCCTTTCTGTGTCCCTGGCTTATTGTAGCAATACAGGCAACCATGAGAACAGCTATTAGGTCCATCATTCCCTTGTATGCTCTTGACTATGTTACATGCCCAAGCGGAGTATTCCAGAGCCGGTCCTTTTGGCTGGTAGATTACATCAAATCTTGCCATTGCCAAAGTCTCCTAGCTCTTTGATCGTGTGTGACACCCGATTCAGTATCGCGGCTCCCTTAGACGAATCGATTTTATAGAATCCTTGAGATTCCCACGACGGGTAATCTGTCCAATTGATTCCTAATAAGAACGTCCACTGGGAAGGATCGGGATCTACAATGTCTCTTATGATCCATTGCTTCTTGTTTATGGATTTTAGCTGAATCTTCAGATTCGGATATTTCCCTACAAGTTCGGGTCTTCCGGTCTTTGATCCAAATGCATCCAATCCGTTTCTGATCCGCTTGTAATTTGTTCCAGAAATTCTTATCAAGATATCCACGAATCGGAAATCTGAGTATTGGCTTATGCTTCTCAGCAAATCAAAACTTGGCAGCCCGTTTGGATCATGATAGATTAGGCCGTATCTCTTCCCGGTTTTCTGTATTATACCAGGCAAGATTTCACTATGGTTTCCGTTCCATAGCTCAACCAAATCAACGAACTCTGGATAGTCTTCCCATACACGTTCTCCTAGCTTGGTAAGACTGTCTGCATTGGCTTCGATGAAATGTATCTTTTGACCAAAATCATACTTCTTAGATTCTTCTAAATACAATAGCGGAGAACCTATACAATTAACTTCTTGGTTCCACCCGCTACCGGCGTTGATATCTGCGTATAATATGTCTCTTTGTGCTATTTCACACATCGAAGACGAATATTCTCCATTTTCGGCCTTGGTTTTGATTCGATTGATGATACTAAGCCATTGGCCGAGCACCTTGGATAGCCCGTATTGTTTCTCTTCGGTGTGTTTTCCTTGTCCCTGTGGTGACGAAGGAAGGCTATTTATATCGCCAGCTATCTTTGTACTCATTGTCTAACCAAACCCGCCTGTTGATCGTCGTAAGCGATTGACAGGCAATTCTTAGTTATTCGCTCTCTTCTATTCCGGCCACCTTGAGAACGTACTCTTCCCAGGTCAGCCCCATTGCATCTTTCTTTTTCACCAGTTTCTTGTGTTCTGCTCTGGTGAAACGTAGATGCACGTTCACCGTATCTGCCTCTCTTGGCATGGACGTATGTATGCACGTATGGTATAAATACCTTTTCCTCGCTCCCGCTCCTGTAGTCCGGGCACCTCGCCCCCTCGCAGAGAGCCGGGTGGCAAAGGCAGCCGGGTGCGGTGCAGGTGCGCTCGATCATGCCCGCACCTCTTCCTTTTCGGCCCATCTATCGAGCCTGGCAGGCAGCGCGGCAACCCTGGCGCGGGCGATCTCTACATATTTGGGGATCTGTTCAATTCCAACACAATGCCGCCCCGTCTTCTGGCAGGCAATCGCTGTTGTGCCCGATCCCAGGAACGGATCAAGGACCAGATCACCGGGCTTTGAATATTTCTCCAAAATCTGCATGAAAAGCTTGACCGGCTTCTGGGTGGGGTGGTATCGCGTTTCTTTGTGCTTCATGTCTTCCTGCAGCATCCCATTCCACCGGAAAACAAATTTTCTTACAGCCGTTGGAAACGAGGTCCAAGCAAGCTCACAGTCCGCAAAATCTCCTGAGTTATCCTTATCCCAAACAATCCAGCACGGTGAAGCTGGAAGACCAAAGAAATTTCCGCCAAAGATTATCTGATTCTTGGACACTCGGACAATCTCAGTGAATGCCTCTGGTGAGAGCGGTGCATCATCCCAGGCAGCGTTGCCATAATCGGTTGCTTTTATGATAGTGTTATAATATTTCCCATTACGTTTATCGAATCCTGCAGGTCCGCTTCGTGTTTGGTTTTTTCCAGCCGCTTCCTTGAGTCCATAAGGCGGATCGGTCAGCACCAGATCAAAACTTTTGTCCGGGAATTGCTTCATCACCTGCAGGCAATCCCCTTCTATGATCCGGTCAAGCTCCGGCGCAGGCGTGATCATCCCTTCCGCCCTCCCTTTCTCTTCTCTGCTCGCGTCAGCTTCCTAGGCCTGAAGGAAGGGCAAGCCTGCCCCGCCACCAGAGCCGAGACCACTCGGCAAGGCCCGGCCCACCGGCTCGCTGCATCCCAGTAGCATGAACCGCAATCACCGAAGGTCATGCCACCATCACCACACGCATTCGATATTGGTTTCCGTGCTCGACCATCTCCAGCATCTGGAAATAGAAGGCATCCAGATCCTTTGTATCGTTGATTGCGACGTCTGCGAACCTTGCCCCGTCCTGCCCGGTGATCGGCCCGCCTTGCCCCGCACGCATAACCTGGTGGGCTTCTTGTGCCCTTGCCCGGCGGTCCATGACTCTGCAATAGCAGACCGCGCTTCTCGGCCCGCTCAAGGGCTCTTCTGCCTTGGCTGCCTCATCCGGAGAGAGAAGGGCGCTCTTGGCCCGCTTCTTTGTGGTGGACTTGAGAAAATTTTTGATTTCCCGCACCTCTTCAGAACTCATCTTCCGCCCTCCCTTCCGCCGCTCTGGCATTCGATCAGATCCACAGCCAGCGCCTTGAACCGGTGCAGCTCATAGATCTCCTCCAGCAGCCGGTCCCTATCGGCCAGGACGATCTTCATGAGGTCCGAGCTGGCCCTCCCCAGGAAGGCCCTGGCTGGAATGCAATCATCTATGTCCCTCATGGCCGTCCCGTCCTGTAGAAAATATACATCAAAACCGCAATCGGCGTCTGGTAGATCATACCAACTGCTCCGGTTCCGCTTCTCTTTCAAATTCCAGCAACCCGTCCGGCGTACATGTAAGACACTGGCCGCTTTCGGTTGCTTGGAATCCTTTTCTTCTGAGCAATCTTCGGGAAAGCACTGAGATCAGATCTAGCGCTTGTTGATCTGATAATGTGCATCTGCAATGATCAATCTCGATCGCCGTCCACGGCTTCGGCCCCATGATCGCGATTACATGCAGATCGAAATTGTCTGCTTGAAAATCCGATTGGACGCGATATTTGCGAATTTCATTACTCATTCCCGTCCCTCCATATCGATGGCAGTCAAACCATAATCGAAGCATTGCCGGTGATCAGAATAATACTGCCTCACCGTCGCCTGAAAGCGAATCTCCGAGCCAGGGAACGGCAACTTTCCTTTCCAGTCACCGAAGGCAATCCAACAGTATGGCTCCTGACCGGCAACTGTCCTAACATTTTCAAGGATCACATGCCCCTTGGGTCCGACACCGGCAAAATTGGCAACGACTCGCGTCCTCTTGCCTCTGAGCGATGCCAAGGATGATCTCATGGCCACTCCACCTCAGGATATTCCGCGGCGAGTCTCTTTTTGGCCTCATCGTAGAACCATTGCTCGCCGGGATATTCGGCGCACGGATATGTGATTAACTCTGAAATTTCATCGATTGCTATTTTTTTCAGTATCTCGATCTGCTTGGCCTGCTCATCGATCCGCACCATGGCAATCGGCAGCGCCCTGGCCGCCTCCGCTGCCCAATAATCATGATCTACGTAAGGATCACGAGATGCGCATCTTTCGGCGATCTCGCACATATGGGCGAATATTTCCGGGCTCATGCCTGCCCTCCCAGTGTAACATTCCAAATGCTGCCGTTCTGCAAAATCGAAACATTGAGCTGCTCGCCTGTGAAATTCAGAAGATGCGAGCCCTGCCCGCTCGCGTTGCCTGTGATGGACAGCTCAACAGCATGGCCGATCGGCAGCAGCAGGACCAGAGAGACAATGCCGAAGCAGATCGCCAGAGCAGCCAGCCAGATATACAGCGGATCGGGCCTCATTCCAGATTCCTCCATGCTTTCAGCTTCCAGCGGCATGAATCACAGAAATCGGACGCCACCATACCCGGATAGCTCCACTTCATTTTGAGAATCGCATGAGCGAACCCGTGTGGGAATCTCAATACAATGCCCGCCTGGAGTGGTGCGATACCGACAATTAGGCAGGCTTCGTCTCTGGTGAGGTGGTGATAGATATCTGTCCGAATCTTTTGGGAATGGGTGAGAGTTATTCGTTGTCGGCCAAGCTTCAGTATGCGAGTCATACCATCCCACCCGACCGCATCTCAAGCTCTGCCATGCGATCCCTCAGATACTCGTTCTCCAGCAGGATTCCTGTGAGTGCGTCCGGTGCTGGGTATGGGTCGCTCGCCCGGACTTTCGTCCTGCCTGCCATATAGATCGTAGTATCGTCATGGACGATCTTGAGCAACCTCGCCCGACCGCACACGGTCTCAACTGAGAGACTGATCTCGATAGGGGTGCCCTGGTCGAGATCTCGCAGAGCTTCCATGAGGATGCCAAAATTGAAAATACCAGACGCGTAGCCCACCTTTTCTCGCTTTTCGCATTCTGCGAGAAGATCGGCTGCATGTGCGGAGCTAGTCCGAGCAGGGCGAGCCGTGACAAGCACATTTTCGACGAACGATACTTCTCGCTCGCCTATGATGAATCGATCTGGATTCATGCTGTCGTGCTCCTCTCGGCCCGGATCTGCCCGGTGATGCAGCCCACTATGACTCGCTCGCCCATGTAGCCCCAGAGCGATGCAGAGAGCACCTTGGGCAGCTCGATCAGCTCATCTGCGATCCTGGCGAGAACGAAGTCCTCGCCATCAGGCTCGATGACATCCGAGAGCTTCCCGACGATGATATCCAGCTCTCGGAGGCGGCTAGGTGTGCCTGGAACGAAAGCTTTTTCTAGAACCGCATCTACAGAAGATGCCACTGCCTAGGCCTCCTCTGTGAGGGGGATGTCTGGGCAATCATTGCCCATTTTCTTTTGCTTCTGTTCGCGAGGATGCACCAGAGTCTCTTCGCGCAGGTAGAGTTTCCCGCGCGCCCCTAATTCATGTATCCTGCGCTTGATTGTGTCTCGCGATGGTGCCTTTACGCCACTCGGCACGAGCCCCAAAACAGTATCAATAGTCTTTGTGATGGTCTGGCCCGGTTGAGCTCTGATCGAGGCCAAAATTATATCGTCCAATGCAGATTGTTTTCCGTTCATTGCCCACCTCTTTTGCAAGGTGGAGCCACGAGCCGCAACTTTCAGAGCCGATAGATACATATTCTCGCGCTGCTAGTTGCAACTACCGGGACGAAGCTGCAAAAGTTTGGCGACCTACACAGCTTTGCCCTGGGCTCTTTCTTGCTATGCTTCTACTGTTCAATTGTGCTTTTTCATGATATACCTTTTCATCTATGCTACTATGCCGCGCGTGGAGTGAAAGTGTCCTATTCGTCGATGCACTGATCACTTTCGACCCAGTTTTTTAAGCCATATTTGGCCATCTCTTCAGCGGCTTCCGCCGCCGTTTTGAAGCTCTCGCCGTTGACCCAGAACATCCCATTTGCCGGGCTGTATCCTGCCCAATTGTAATCAGAATCGATCTTTGGATTCTGAAAGCTTATCACATGATTTTGTCCAAGTTTCTCAATTATTTCGTCAATTTTCATTTTCAAGTCGCCCCCCATTCAGCCTTTAGAGCCGCATCGGCTGCCCGGAGCTTGCAGAGTATGTCGGCCATGTCAGATCCGGCGCACGATATCTCCCAATTGTACCCCTTCGTGTTTTTCTCCAGCTTGATTTTCAAGGGCTCCACTGAAGCCCCATAAATATGCTCTACCACTATATTGGCAGGCAGTTCTTTTTCGCACATCTTATTCTTCCTCCGCTCTTGGTTGCCATTGGGGGCAGCTATCCGACTCATGGCTGGCCGCCCCGTATGTTTTACAAAATCCAATATCAGCCGGGCCTTTGAAATCATCCGGCGGGAATTGGTAGGCGGCGCATGTATCGCATCGCTTCATTGCATCGCCCTCTGGAGTGCAAGCAGGTCACAGTAGCCGCCGCGAATCTCTACAATATGCTCGCGGCTCGCGTCGGATGCCCCGGCCACAAAAGGATAGTCCACCTCGAAGGGCGCCGCCAGAACTCCGATCCGCCCGACCTTGAGCCCGAACGCCCGGAACTTCTCAGCGGCTTCCTCGATAGTGAAAACATGTTCACTTCCGTTTACGACCTTAACCTTGCCTTGCATACGCTAACTACAACGCATTAGTATATAAAGATTGCGTAGAATGCGTAGAATGCGTAGATAACTTAAAATACCAAGCATGCGTTTGTTGTTGTTATGGTGCAAAAACGTCTATCAGTGGTCGTGAGCGAAGAAGCTTGGACCGTATTGAAAGAGTACCAAGAAAAGAACAAAATCGGAACGCGTGATGAGGCAGTCGAGACCTTCCTCCTCGCTCATCGAGGAGGTGAATTGAAATGAAGTTCTGTGAATATTGCCAGCGCAATGTGAAACCTAAAAAGGACTGGTCGTGGCTTGGATTCTGCGTAGGGGTAGGCATCTTCTATATACCTTGGTATTTCGCGAAGGCACCACACTGCCCGATATGCAACGCGAAAATGGGAATGCTCAAGAAAGACTGATTACCGTAAAAGCATCACTGCCCCCGGATGCAAAAACTAGATATACCGTACTCGCGCATAGAAGAGTATGCCGCCAGAACGCTACAGAGACCGAACCCTGACGATCTATTTTCCCACCAATGATGAATACCAAGAACTGAAGCAATCGGCAATTGCCGCAAAGACAAAAGAGTCTCTTTTCGCCCGCGAAATGATCCGAACCGGGATGCAGTACCATACCCTTTCTCCAAACATTCCAGCGATCCGCGAAGCCGCCCAATCTCGGGAGGCTCTCACCATGGCCCGGCGCTCTCTGAAGGATTCCGAAGCGGCCAGGCTGAAGCTGGAGACTGAGATCTTCGCCCTGAAAGGTTCCCTCTTCTTGCAGCCCACCCCAGAAGGCCGGGGCTCGCTTTCCTCCGAACTGATAGACCTTCTCCAGGATGGCCGGGTCTGGCGCTCCGCTGAGATCATGGGCGCCCTTGGGATCGACGCCAAGAACATCGATGCCCTCAAAGTCCTGGCCGGGCAGCTCCATGCCCTCCAGGACCTCAAGATGATCGAGGAGACTGTGAAGGGGTGGAGGTGGATAGAATGACCCCCGATGAATCGATAGCAATTGTAAGAGCGTTAGCGGCGAGTGATCCGTTTTTCGATAATGATATGGGAGAACTTGTTTGTGCGTTGTGTGGTGGCGATTGGGCGCACGAAGCGAATTGTTTGGTCGAGCGAGCAAAACGATGTGTCGAGATATGGGAAAATGAACTCTGATCTCCTCGCCGCCTTTGTGGCCGATCAGCGCTTGCGCCGCCTCGCCCCCGGCACGATACAAACCAGTTCGGCCCGCATCCGGGCATATCTATCCTACTGCGAGAAAGTCGGGCTAGATCCTCTACAGGCCGGTAGGGAGGTCTTCCTGAAGTATCTCCAATATCGCCAGGAGCGAGGTGTCAGGCACGGCACCCTGAAGGGCGATTTCTCGGCACTCTCCAGCTTCTACGAGCTTCTGGAGGAGCAGGGAAAGAGCCGCTCCGCTCAAGAGGTAGGAGCTATTCGAAAAAAGTATCTCAGGCAGTACAAGCCTGATGCCGAAGAGCGGCAGATAATCAGCATCGAGCAGGCCGCTTCCATGGTAGCCGGGACGATCGACACCAGGGACCGGGCTATTCTGCTCCTGCTGCTGAAGACAGGCATGAGAAGAGGAGAGATGGCTACATTGGATGTAGCGGATGTATCCCTGGAGGGATTGAGTATCAGACTGAAGCCCACGGGAAAGCGCAGCAACCGCCTGGTTTTCTTCGACGAAGAGGCAAAAGAAGCGCTCTCGAGGTGGCTCAAGGCCAGGGCGAGAAGGGCAGGATCTGAGCCGGCGCTCTTCCTGGCACCGGACGGCCAGCGGCTAGGCTACCGCGGGATCTGGTCTGCGGTGGTCCGGGCAGCGGCCAGGGCCGGGCTGCACGACCCGGCGAGCGAAAAGCTGGAGGAGCGCTTCGGGCCGCATTGCTGCCGGCACTGGAACGCCACCCACCTCCTGCGTGCCGGGATGCCAAGAGAATACATGCAGTGGCTCAGAGGCGATGCCCGGCGGGATGCAATCGATATCTACAACCACATTGACCCGGAAGATGTCAGGCGGGCCTACTTGGTGAATATCCCCCTGCTCGGTATCTAGGCGAGTACAAAAGGGCCAAATCGGAGCTCCCGCAGCAGCCCTAATTTAGTCCTTTTGTCCACGCGAGAGCACCGCAGCGACGTGCTCTCTCCAAGCCTCTGCCGATAGCCCCAGACAGATCCCGCAGTCCGCCTTTTTCTCGCGGCAGAGATGATAGGCAGGACACTCCTGCACCGCTTCCGCTGTCGGCTTGGACACTTTCGCAGCCTTCTCTTTTGGCTGCGGCTTCTTTTTGGGCGCCATCTGCCTAGCCGCCCCTCATCTCTGCGTCTCTGCCTACCAGGATCTCGACAGTCGCGTCCAGTGTGGCCCCGTCATTCTTGAGGTAGAGGACCTCAACCGATTCGCCCAGGAGCCCGATCTGGCCAGGCCCCAGGAACAATAGCGGGCCGGTCATTGCGATCCAGTCAGGGACGGCATCCGCCCCGTCTACATCAGTGCCTTGATATCCTACCATGATTACTTCTCCCTACGCCGGCGTCCCTGGGGCCGTTCCCATTTTCAGCATTTCTGTCATGTCGTTCGACGTGCCTCGGGTAATCCGCACCTTGGAGCTTGCTCCCGTGGTGCCGCTGGTGCAGGTGTATATGGTCGTGTAGGCGAAGGTCACGGCTGCGTAAGCCCCGCCCAGTGCCTGGATAGCTGACTCAATAGCAGCAGCGATCTCTGAGCCGGAGTCCAGCAACGTGGCATCGACGGTGATCTCGCTGTAGTCGTCCTCGTCATCAACCATGATCTTCATTTTCGCGCCAGTCAGGAGCGAGCTGATGTCAGTTGATGGTGACGCGGCAGATATGTGGGTCCCCGCCGTGGCCGGATACTCGATGTGACTGGCATAATACAGATCTGCATAGTTGTCGGACTTCATAAAGAGCAACTGCATGGCGAACGGAGCCACGGGCTGCAGGTCCGCAATGACGGTGCCGGATGTCTTGGGCACCGGGATCCCCAACACGTCAATAGCCCCGACGTTCACCGTGGCCTCCTCCGAGATGATGGGCCCCCCTTCGGCCTGGATTCCCAGGCTGTAAGCGATGGGTATCGTCATACTGCCCGCCTACAGGCCGGAATCGACAGCGTTTCGTATGACAATAATCTGGACATTGGCATCGAGCACCGTGCCGGCATTGAAGAAGGCGAACACGTTGCAGGTTGCCCCAAGCAGCGCCACCTGACCCACCCCAATGAGCGTGAGCGGGCCGTCCAGCGTGTTGGGCGCGCCTGAATCAACTTGATACGTCAGATCCTCGTAATTGTCGGACGTGATCATTATCGCCAGCACGTCTCCGGGATCGCCAGGTTGGATATCCACCAGAGCAGATCCTTCTGCCGCGACGACGAACTGATTGACATCGTACGCCTCAGCCTCGAAATGATCATCAACCAGCTTAGACGGTCCGCCAGTGACAATCAGTTCACTTCTCCAATTTACAGTAAGCATTTTTACACCTCGAAATATGATAGAAAATAGAATTTAAGCTGCCTCAGTGACAGCTACGGTTCCGACTTCCAGCCGCTCATCGGACTCCACATCAACATGCTCTCCGAATCCGGTTATTGTGGAGCCCTTACAGGTGACTGAGAAGCTTGATACATCATCGATGCCCAAGAAGGCGCGGGATGTCGCATAGTCGATGTATATGTATTTTGTCAGGTCCGCGAACTGCAGCTCCTCCCCGATCCGGTAGCTGGCCAGCTTTGCCTCCAGGGAGGCCTGGATGTTGTCGAGCAGGTCTGCCTCAGGCGTGGCTGTGAGGACCAGCTCCAGGGATATGTCCACCTCCTGGAGCTCCGGGCTTACGTAACCTCTCGGGTACGTGCCCCGCATCATGAAAATATCAAAGCTCAGGGTGCCGGCATAGCTGGAAGAGACGATCTTGGTAGCCAGCAGGAAGCCCTCTTCCTGCACCGCCTGAACTGTCGTTCCGGCCGGTGATAGGGCTGGGATCGTGGCCCTGCCTGCCTTCCCGGTCGCCGTGGATGTGTCGTACACGAACGGCACCGAGACCTCGGTGGGGCAGAATTGCAGAGTCCTAACCCAGACAGGAGCTCCGGCAGTGTCCCCGATCTCAAACAGTGGCGCACCGTCTCGGAGGCTTGCACCCAAGACACCCGGCGCCGTGCAGCCGGCTGCCAGGTTGTCGAGCACCATGTCATCTATATCATCATCAATGTCTCCAACAGCATCGATCACCAGCAGAACGTCACCCTGCCCCAGTGTCTGGACATGAGCCTCCCGGACCCCTGCCACGCCGTCTATGTGCTCTTCCATGAGTGGGACGGTAGCCCGGCCATTCACCCAGATAGTATAGAGGGCCCTCTCCCGGAGATCCGTGTCCGACTCCTGGTCAGTACCGCCCGTGAAAGGCGAGTCGTTGGTGACTGTCTGGATTCCGACAATGGGCGTGCGGATGATATTGACTAGCCCGGTGCTGACGTTGCCTGTCGTACCGGAGGCCAGGGCGGTGGCGTAGGCATAGGCCTGCACATCCCCGATCCCCAGGGTAACGGCATCATCGACCGAGAATTGCAGCAGCGTGCCGTCATCGGCCAGAGCGGCGCAGATGGTGCCGGCTGGGATTATGATAGCACTCAGAGCAGCGGTGGGCCGGGAGAAGGTGAGCACTCCCATGGCGCGGATGCCAGGCTGTCGCCCTTCTGGCAACATCGACAGAACGATAGCAGAGAGCGCCGCGCCGGTCGCGGTGAGGATGGAAGAGTCGCGGACTTTGGTTTTGAGCAATTGTATAAAAATCCAAAATTCTGATGCTATGGCCTCTGCTAAAATACTGTTGAAAGTGGCAACAGAACGATCCTGTAGCAGTGGATCCCTGGTGGTCAGGAAATCTAACCAGTCCTCGTAAATGTCATTAGCACTGTAATTAAGAAATTCCGTAAAATCCTGCGCCATTTAAACCTCAGTAGCTCGCCATTCCCAAGTCTTTCAGAGCCGCATTAAGCCGCGAATTCATCTCATTCAGACTCGCAGCGTTCCCCAAAAACTCAACCGGAAATGGGCCGATGTAGGCCTTGATCGAGATCGAATTTCTTTCGGGTACTTCCAATCTGAGCCCAGCGACAATATATTCCGGGAAAAGCTCTTCCAGCTCAGCCTGGATCTGGCCTTTCAGGCTTTTCAGGATCGAGACTGTGAGCGGCATATTCATGTAAGATCGGATGCAGCAGCCGAAGTTTGGAAAAAGTGGACGCTCTCCCTTTTTTACTGAAAGCCATACTTGTATGCGCTGCATGATGCAATCCTGTTCTTTTGTAACACGCGCCACGTCCCCTGAAGAGGTCCTTACAGGGCTCCATCTGCCATGACATCTACAGATACCGTTTTCAAACACGCCGCTCATTTTCACGTCGCCAAAAGCCATCTACGGCACCTCTTTCCTGGCCCACCACCCGACTATGCCGTCCGTGACCTGGCAGATCTGAACTATATCGCTGCTGACTGCCCCCAGCGATTCCAGAGAAGTTGTATTATAATTATTGAATGATAGCTTGTAATTTCCGTTCACATAGAATCGCAAGATATAGGGCTCGGCGGGTGGCGTTACCCAGACGTTCCCGCCTTGGTTGCAGCCCATCCCAGAGGGGGCGGGCGGGCGCGGCATAGCTGCCGGGAGCACATCCCCCGCTATGGCAACCTCAGCCAGACCGCCGAGCGCCTTGGCGTCTGCGATAAGCTGCTTGATTATATCCCAGGTGAGGCTCTTCAGGCCGCAGATATCAGAGATCTCCCACAGAAGGACATCAACCGGGCAGTTCTTGTTGCACAGCCCTACCAGCTTGGAAACAATCGCGGGATTATCGTACAGAAAGGGGGTTAAGTCGTCTCTTATGATTCGGATGTTTTCATAGATCTGAATATTTATCCCTCCAGTAATTTTACGCGAGCCTTCAGGGCTTCATTTTCTGCTATAAGCTGCTGGACTGCAACGGTCAAGATCGAGACCATTCCGCCAATATCTCGCCCAATCCTCTCTTTTCCGTTTTTAACTCGGTGCGGAAATTGTGCGAATTTGGGGAGCGTTGAGTGGTCGATTTTCTTATCGTGCGTATGTGAAATTTTTTTGATTTCCGCGAGAGCGTCCCCCGTAAATGCGGGGGTATCGTCCACATACGCGGAGGCAGTCACGGTGCCGCCAAAATGGGCATTTCCTTGACCCGAAAATGAT